>Ga0213863_10002551_pt1 | contig 12885 bp, 24 predicted proteins | sample PICome_8_FD_160128 | JGI IMG/M metagenome (GOLD analysis project Ga0213863, IMG submission 160128) | Coastal seawater microbial communities near Pivers Island, North Carolina, United States - PICO497 | ecosystem: Environmental > Aquatic > Marine > Coastal | place: USA: North Carolina... | reverse complement strand
GCCTTTGCTTAGTTTTGTCATGCTTTTTTCGCCCTTTTCTTTGCGGTGGGTGACAGGTCTTTCATGTGAACCAAATATTTACTGGACGCCGTGTGACGTGCGCCAGACATGACCCTGCCCTTGGCGTCCTTGTGTGTTGCGCCCGTATGCTCTTTGCCGTTCTTAAAGTAATGCTTTACGCCTTTAGCCATTATGATGCTCCATTTGTCGCTCTATGTCTGCTTCAATCGCAATATCTTCTACACACTCTTGCAATTTCCGTGCGTACTCATTGCGAAGACGGTCAGCGCGTTCCCTTGTAAAAGAATTGGCACTGATCTCTTCAAGCTGAATTTGTTTTGAAATACCCATTATTTCTTACCCTTCCAATTTACACGTTTCGCAGATGTCTTGCGCTTTGCTGCCGACTTGGCCGACTTGCTTTTGCATTGCGCCATTGTGGGACGGCAGGCGGGATATGATCCACCAGACTTGCGGCTCTTGCGGCCACAGGGGCCACCAGTTTTGCAATTGACCCAGCCCTTGCCTTTATTGCGGCCAAACCATTTTCGCAGACCATCGCTGCTACTACTTTTTTTTGCTTTTGCCACTTTTATTGCCCCAGTTTTTTGCGCCGACCTTGCGGCATTTTACCAAAGCGCCAGAGCCATAAGCTGACGGCCATGTACCACCGTTGCGCGTGTATCGCGCCTTGACCTTACTGTAGCAGGCGTCTCGCTTCGCTTTCTTTTTTTTCTTCGCCGCCATTAGGTGCCCTTTTTCTTTTTGCCATATCCGCTGGCGTGGGCAGCGCGGCCCTGCCTCTCAGCTTCGGCCTTGGTTTTATAAACCTTGCCCTTGCTGCCCCAGCGGTAGCCGCCCTTGACCTTCATAACGGGCATTAGTGACCGCCAAGCAGCTTGTTCATCATCTCTTGGACATTGCCGCCGTCGAGCTTCATGACCTTGACCTTTACGTCACTGTCGTGGGGCATATCCATCATTTGATCATCGACTTCTTCGTAGTCTTCGCCGTAATCTTCGCCATCAACGCCCATCATGTCTTGATGGCACAGCAGCAAAAAGTTAACGAGTTGATCGTCTGACATTTCCAAACCTTCTGCATCATGGGGAAAGCCCATTTTTGCCATAAAAAGGTCTGCATTTTCTTCCATGTTTTCGACTTCTACCTGTGCCATGTCGGCCTCCTTTATGGTCGCATTTGTGGGCGCGTCTGTCCCATTGTGCCTAGATTTGCTGGGCGTGGCTTTGGCCGTAGCGATGTTGGTAGGGCGTAGTTTGGTGCCATTTCATCGGCCAGTTTATTATTTGCCATTGCGCGATCCATGTCGGACTGCGTCATTGACGGCTCCCGCTGCGTTGGGATTGTCTGCGGCATGGACATATCAGGTGGTGTGCCTGTGCCAAAGTCTGGACGGCCCCTTGGCGCATTAGAAGCTGCCATAGATCGTTCCATTTGGTTTAATACGTCTTGCATTGCTGCGCGTTGGTCTTCGGGCAAAATCTGTAAATTCTCAAAGGGAATGCCTTGCTCTTGCGCTTGCTGAAACTTTTGTCTCGCCTGACTAACAACTTCTAAAACACCGTCAGATATTTGAGATGCATCAATACCAGCCGTGACCAGAGCGTTTGTGTAGTTTCTAATTAGTTCAAGGTCGGTGTTCATGTCGGTCTCCTATTGATTTTGCATATTTAAAGCTGACGCTGGGATTCTGGACAGCACTTCTCCACTAGGGCCAATAACTAGAAAATCTCCAGTGACGGGTTCAAAAACATAATTAGGTTCCGCTGTTTCTGTTTGTGTTCCTTTAGCTTTTGGGCTTTCATCCATATATCGCGTCACTGGCCCAATTGATGACCCAACAGACACGGGCCGACCCAGACGTGAATTTAAAGACCGTGTACCTCGTATAATAGCGTTTCGTTGAGCCTCTGGTAAATTATTGAAATCAGAAGAGCCTTTGTTAAAGATGCCGTCAAAACTTCTTGCCTGTTGTTCTGGTGTACCAACAGGATCGGGCGGTGCGCCCTCGCCTCTGTACGCACGAACTGGAGCCATAGCCATGTCTCTGGCATCGCCAGCAAATCCCTGCATGAACCTAGCCGCTCCGCTGGTCGAGATGTCTCGCCCATCTGATCCTAATGCAGCCTCTTGTCGTATCGATCCCCGTGGCAGTGCGCCGAAAGAATTGCTTATGCCACTGATAAAATTATTACGATTATCATATGCATAACCAATCGGCCCATCATCAGGGCCAGAAATATTGCGCGCTTTATTGGATATAGAATGTTGTTCTCCTAAGAGATATTCGGCTTCAGAAATGTAATTATCTTTGTTTTGATCTAAAGCACCTACGCCTGCGCCACTAAATCGTGCGCCAGATCGACCCGGCCCACCGCCGTCAAACATATCACTAAAGCTAGTGTACCCACCTCCGCTATCGCTATCACTATTACTTCCACCGCACATCTTTAAAACTCCATCCTATATCTGACATCAATTCATAACTATTATTCTATGATATCATCCGCTATTGCATCCGCTTTCTGCATATAGCTGACGCCTCCGTTTTGCGATACTATTTTAATTAGATTTCCATTTCCTGTACTATAAGCCTTAAACATAGGGTTGATGCTAATATCCACACCCACTGAGGCCATTTGATTTGGCATTGGTTCATCATACATACCAGTGCCGCCCATTTGCTGAACAGGCCGCATTGAAGCCCTTTGCTCTGGTTTATACATACCCAAGCCCATTGGAACCGCTGGCCCATTTGAACGATCTTGCACAGGAGATATTATTCCAGCCCGTATAGCGGGAGAAAGATCAAACCCGCTATAAGCAGAGTTAACACGTTGCCCAATGTCGGAACTTCTGGTCATGTTTCGGCCCATATCAATTAGGCCACGGGTAAGAAGTGCTGGCATCCCACCCATTTGCAACAACTCAGCCGCTCCAGAACTTTCTGTTGGGGAAACATATTGATCCCCAGAAGGTGCTGGTTGACGTGCTTGCCCATTTGGCAATGCGCCAAACTGATCAGTAAAGTCGCTTAAAAATGTATTTCTATTGTTATAAGCATCGCCAAGGGGGTCGGTTTCACCACTATTTTCATTCGCTATAGATGCAGCCTGACCCCGTTGATATTCCTGCTCAGAGATATCATTGTCTTCATTCTGATCTAAGACACTAAAGGCGGGTCTACCATCTTCAGTAAGCATGTTTGCAAGCATCTCTGGTGAAAAACCGCACATCTCTAAAACTCCATTCGATATCTGGCGTCAATTCTCGGTTCGCCCATATTGCTATCAGAGTAGCTGATACGACCACCATCACCAATATTTATGCCAATTGATCCAGAATATACTGGCTCCATGCCGCTTGTTTTTTGCCTGTTGATTTCAAAATCAAACGCGCCCATCTTTGCCGCTGCGCCTAGCTTTGAAAATGTGCTGGAGCTTCCCTGCGTAAAAGTGGCAAAAGGAAACGTATAGGTTTTGTCCTGCATGGTTCTGCTGCCCATGACGTTTCCGCTTAAATCTACTGGCCCCAATCTGGTCGATCCATCCAGACCAAGACGCACGGTTCTGGCCTTGTTCTCAACGCCAGCCATGCCGTCTCTGTATTTTGTTTCTTCGGTAGTGTAGCCCATTGAGGGCGTGACACTGCCCATTCTGCCATCAAATGTTTTGTATAAATCTAATTCGGAACGTGGTTCATTTGAGGTGCCGTCAATACTAAGGTTGCCAGAAACAGGCAAATTAAAATCAAATTTATCTTTTAAATCTAAATTTACAAACGCACCTTTTCTCTCATCCATCACGCCATTCCTTGTCTTTGAGGTGGCCCCTGCATGGGAGGCTGCTGTACTGGAACCTGTGCGGCGTCCGATATTGCCGTCAAGGCACCCATATCACCAGCGCCCATGCGCTGTCGAATCTCAGCTACTTTATTCATTAAATATTTATTCATGTCTATGGGCTGCTGACCCCCACCTTGGGAGGAGGGCGGGGGCCGCGCACCCTGCGCTTGCTCTTTCGGCAAACCGCCGAAGGCGGCAGGATTAATGGGGGGCAAATTATATCGTGGGGGGTACATTCTTCATTGCCTCCATTTCTAGTTTTGCTGCGTTCTTCTCCCGCTCAAGCTGCAATTCGGCCTCCAGCTTTGTGACCTTCGCCTGCAAGTCGGCCTGCGCCTTTGCCATTTCGATCTGCATATCCTGCTTGGCCTCTGCCTGCTTGATCTGAATGTTGGACTGTGCCTTGGCCTGATCGGCAGCAATTTGCGCCTGTGTTCTGGCCGTAAGGGCTTCGGTCTCCAGCTTTGCCAATTGCTGCGCGTATTCCAGCGGATTGCCCTGACCTTGTCCCTGCTGACCAACGCCCCTGATGGCTTCGATCTGCTTCATCTGAGGTGCGGCCCTGACCACTTCTGCGGCCCGTTGGCTAATTAAGCGATCTTGCTCTGGATCAACGTCCTCAAACTTAAAGTTCGGGTCTTTAAAGTCGGGCAGGGGCGGCAGTGGCATTGCTACACTCGCCTGCATTCTCAGGCGATACAGCAGCGCGATATGCTCTGCGATGTGGGCAATTAAGATCGGCTGCATAGTTTTAGCGCCGGGGTTGCCAGCCAAAGATGGGTCTTGCAGAAACTGCATATGCACCGCGATATGCGCCTCATGGTCTTGCTCAATGAATGCGCGGATTGGCTTGCCATACATCACGCTCATATTTTCATCGATACAGTCCATCTGGACAGCTTCTTCTGGTTTTTTCAGTATTTCATCGATGTTTTGAATGCGGATCGCCTCATACATCCGCTTGTACGCCTCGTACATATCGTGCAGTTGCGGTGCGGCCTGCGCCATTTGCAGAACGGCCTGTGCCTGCGCGATGCGCTGGGCGGTGCTAAAGATGTTGGGGTCGGACACAGGCACGATGTCAATGCGGTCATCAAAGTCGGCTGCATAGATCGTTTCGGCTGCTCCAGCCCGTGAGAACGTAAACTCTTCTGGCAGATTTTCTGCGTTTAGATTTGATAAGAGTTTAAATTCTTGGCCCTGCGAGTAGTGCAGGCGCTTGTGAATTGCGCTGAACGCCTTCGATCCCTGCTCAATTAGGGCAACTGTCGATCCCACTGGGGCGTTTGGATTTACGTCACCGACATTGAGATCGGCTGTGGACGCAAAGCGTTGGCCTGCCTCAACCATAAAGCCCAACAGATTAAACAGCGAACCTGACGGCTCCTTAAACGGCAGTGGCATTATGGCTTTGTTAACGTCATCGACGGTGCTGTCGAGATCGACAAATTCACCGGGGTTAACTTGCACATCGCCGCCAGTAACACGGCCACGTAGCTTAAACCCACCTTGCATATTTGCGAATGCGGCACTGTCGAGCAGGGCGCGAAGCGATCCTGTCGCCGCTTTTCCCAGCCCACCGATCATGTGATATAGGCCAAAGCCGTAGAACCCAAGTCCGGGCAAAAACTTGTAGCTCACAAACCAGTCACGGCGTTTTTTCATCTCATCGTCTTCGCGCCAATTGCGCCTGACCGACACGATCTTTTGATTGTCGTAATCGATGGTAATGACGTAGGGCAGGGCGACAGCGTTATCGTCCTCATCCTCTTCATCCATTTCTTCGCCATCAATGCCGTCGAACAAATCATAGACGTGCATTTCCAGCAGTGTGATTATGTCATCATTGCTATCGTCGTATTCATCGACGCCCTCGATTTCTCCAATAACGCTGTCGGCTGGATCGACATCGTCGCTGCCTGCATCGCTGGTCTGGAGGTAGTAGCCGTTTTGAACATAGCGATTGTATTCGTTCTTTGGCATTCTAATGAGGTGAGTATAGCGTGGGGATGTGTAGAGGTCTTTGCTTTCTGGAGCCACGCAGAAGTCTTCTGCTTTGACGAACTGGCTGCATTGCCTGTCGAGGTTTACGTCCCACCAAACTTTTTTGAACGTCTGGCCGACCAGCGGTAGGTGAAACAGCATTTGATCCAGATCGGGAAAGTATTCGGGCATTTCCTGTGTGATCTGATAATTCATAAATTCTCTGACCCTGCGGCCCTGCTCTTCGATTTCTTCGTCTGGCTGACCAATGATGACCGTCTTGATTGGGCCACCTGACGGGTAAAGCTCTGCAATGGCCTTGGCATTGAATTGGGTTGCTGCTTCTGCGATCAGGGGGTGAACAACGATGGACAGGCCACGGGTGGCCCTCTCGTCTTCTCCCTCGTCCAGACCACCGTCTGGGTCTAGAGTTTTGAGGCCAGCCTTGTAGCGTGTCTTCCACTCGTCTCTGGCGGCTTCATCGTTTTCGTAATACGACACAAGCTCCGCACCTTTTGCCGATAGCTCCCGTGCGTCGATCTCTTCTGCGAGGTTGGCGTCGAAGCCGCCGTCGCTCTCTTCGATATCGTCAAGCTCTGGATCACCGATCAGCACGTCACCGTCTGGAAGGGTCTCGACCATCAGGTCATCTGCGGGTGCGCCTTCAGCAAACGGGATTACATTTGGATCAGCCATATAAAGTTATCCTTTGCGGTTCTTGATAATCGTCCTCGTCGGGGTCTTCTGTGTGACCAAGGAACCAGCCCTTACGCAGTCTTAGCCATGCTTGGGTGCAAGTGTCAACGATATCATCATTTGGGTGAGCGGGGAAGGCGGCACATATTGAGATCAAATCTTCGGCCCATTTGCGCTTGGGATAGAATATTCTGCCGTCTTCCAACAGGGCAGATGCGGCGTGTGCGCGAGCTTCTTTATCACGGTCTGGGCTGTACGCCAGCACTGGCACCCCTGCCATTCTGAGGTCTTGCAGGAGGCTCTGCCCTGACGCCTTCTTCTCTATCAAGACTGCGTCTGGCTCCCAGTCATCATATGCCTCCTGCGCCAGCTTGCGTAACTCTGGGTAGTTAACTTTATCGTACCACGCCTCCAGCACGATGGCGCAGTCGTATCCTTGGTACTTAAATACGCCCCAAGTCGTTCTGGCGCTGAAGCTGGAGCTTTCCTTTGTTTCAAAGGCTGTGTCCCAAGACTGAATTACATATTCGATATTTTCGGGGAGGTCTTCCTTTTCCCACGGCACCCACCAGCTTGACTTGAGGATACCGCCGCCCTTGGGGCTTGGCCGCTGCTGTAGCTGCCCTGCGGCTGCGTAGGAGCCAAGGCTGCGCTCTAGGGTGGTCAGGGTCTTCTCGTCCATCCTATCGGGCCAGAGAAGCTCTCCCTCTTCTGTGCGGGGGTCTGTGAAGCCAAGGGTTGATCTGTTGGGCGTGGGATGGCCGATTTCGTATCTGGCAGGCAGGCACAGGTGATCCCACTCATTGCCTAGCTCATTGGCGAGTATATGGCCCGTGAGGTCTTGTTCGTGCAGTCTTTGCATGATGATGACAAACGCGCCCGTCTGTGGGTCGTTGAGGCGCGTCTGCATGGCCTGATCCCACCAGTCCAGCACACCTTCCCTGACGGCGCTGCTGTCGGCCTCCACGCTGTTGTGTGGATCATCGATACAAATGATGTCACCACCATCACCAGTTAGCGCACCACCAACACTGGTCGCGATTCTGAAGCCTGTGTGATCGTTTTCAAACCGCTGCTTCTGGTTTTGATCGTCGGTCAATTTAAACTTGTCACCGAAGTGCGCCTTGTACCACGGGCTGTCGATTAGCCTGCGGCACTTGGTGCTATCCCTGATCGACAGGGAGGCAGCGTAGGACGCATAGAGAAACTTCTTGGATGGTTGTGTGGCCCAAGTCCACGCAGGCAGCGCCACGGCCACGCTGATTGATTTCATGTGGCGTGGCGGCACGTTTATGATTAGGCGCTTGATGTCGCCTTCGGCCACGGCTTGGAGGTGATCACTGATGGCATCGATGTGCCAGTTGTTTTTGAAATCGACGCCCGGTTCAATCGTCGGCCAAGCGGCTTTCGTAAACTCCCTCAATGATCTGCGGTAACGCTCCGCTTGAACTTGCTCCAGTGTCAGCTTGCTTAAAAGCTGCTGCAATTGCGCTGAGTTGGTCATCGCTCATCCTTGTTAAATCTATGACATTTTTATGCTCGACAGTGGTTGAGACCTCATGCTTATTCGACCAGTTTTCTTTGTCCCTGTTGTTTAGGTAGTAAATGATGGCGACATTATCCCGCTCGACGGTGGCATTTTCAAACAGGGCATTGGTAACTTTTGAGAGGGCAATTGCCTTGCCTTTTTTTATAGTCTCCATAAACTCTAAGTTTTCGGCCTGCCTATTGTAGAAGGTGGCGGGTGAAATTCCCAAGCAAGATGCGATTTGTTCGACAGTTAATCCCTGCCCTGCAAGGGTTTTAACCTCTGACATCACTTCTTCTGTGATTTCAAACTTCGGCCTACCGACAGATTTTTTGGCTGGTTGTTTCTTAGTTGTTTTTTTCGCCATAATGCGGCCCTCCTTTAATTTTCATATAATGCAAAATTAAATTAAAAAAAAGGGTTGTCGTTCTTGTGATAAAAAAACCCTCGCAGCGGCAACTGCAAGGGTTTATAATTTATTTGAACTTTGTAGCTGTAACCACAAGAGTTCTACCTAGCTAAAAGTAAGAGCGACCGACCCCTAATTTTTATTTGTTTTATCATGCATTGATTCTGGGTCAATCAAAAACATTTGTGTCAACTCCCATTAATTGCGATTGATTAAAGGGAGAGCATTGCGATGGCGACAATTGCGACAAGGGTTGCAAAGGCAATGCCTGCGATGATTTCTTTCATCCAGCCGTCTGGTTTTGTGTTGTGGATGCTGACGTGGCCTCTCAGATTTATGGCGATATATTGCCCTGACGCTGCTGCTTGCTCTCCTGCCTGCGTGTGAACCCACAAATGTGGGCTTCCTGCACGTTTGGAGCATTCTGGCTTTAGCCACTCTGGCATGTCTTGGCTCCACTCGTAGCCTCTGAATTGCCAAGATTTAACGATCATTTTTCTTTTCCTCTTCATATGGTTCGTATTCGCTGCCGAATATCTCGTTTAGCATTGGCTCAAGAATTGTTGCTATTTGTTTCATGCGATCTTTTGGTTTGATATCGGGGTTTTTGCAAACGCTTTGGATAGTGATTGCGATTGCCTGATATGGTTTTATTTTATTGTTTTTCCCTTCCCATTTTGCCAGCTTTTCTTCTGAGACGTTTTTTTCTTTGAGCGTATTTATTATTTCTTTGGCGGTAACCTTTCCAAGATTGGGTGTATGCATCATTTTTTTATAGCTGACATTTTCCAAAAACTCATCAAATGTCATATCAAGAGCCGACAGGGTGTTTATTGTATTCATTGCTCTTGCTGACATAAACAGATCGCCCATTGTTGTGGCAGCTTCATGAAGCTCTAGCTTGTCTTCATGTCTGCTTCCCCACGCAACCCTCTGCCTTGCTCGTTCTATGCTTACACCAAGCTCATCGCCTATTTGCTTAAATGTTTTTCCATCGCGCCTTAGTTTAAGAGCGTATTCATTCATGTTTATTTTATCGTAATCGATCATAATTTATCCTCCCGTTCATCGAAGTGGTGAGCCAGCCTGCGTAGCTCTGTTGCGGTTCCCTTGGTGATGACGCCTGTGAATAGTGGGCGTCGATCCTTTGCGTGTACGGCCTCCCCAGCGATTACTGCGTAGGTCGTGTCGGTCAGTTCAAAAGTCAGATGATCCACTTTGAACTGCTCTCGTTTAATTGCCTGTCTGGTCATAATCTGTCCTGACGTTTTGATATGCTTTTCGCAGCATTCCTCTGGCCTCTTCAAGCATTGTGAGTGCGTCATTGAGGTCTGGGAAGTCATCTGGCGTTATTTTGCATGACAGCATATGCTGGATTGTCAGGTCAAGTTTTGATAGAATTTGACCCAACTCTTCGATGCGTTCAAGGCTCATAGCGTAAACCTTGATACGTTATGCGCCCAGAGGTTGAAGCTGCATTTGGATTGCTCTGGGCTTCCCCACACTTCTGCCTTGGCGATTTTGCCTTTGCTATGCAGCCTTGCCAGATTGTTATTGATATCTTTATCTGTTGTGGTTGCATGGTCTGGGTTGTCTTCGCGGTATGCTGCTATCACTTCGGACGTGATGAGGTATGTGTCTGCTGCTTTCAGCACTGCCTTGAGGTCTTCCGCTATTTGTTGCGGCGTTTGTTTTTGCCGCTCAATGATTTCTGTCAGGACGCCATGTTCTGGCTGCTCTGGGCTTTCCTCTGGCAGACTTTCTTTTAGCTTAACGCAACCGACTGCGCGGTATGGTATTGTTTGCGCCTTGTCTGGATGATTTGGCACGACATCCATTAACACTTGATCGCCCACCGTTAATTGTAAGAATCTTGCGAGATTGTTTGTTATGAAGGTGTTTTGGCCTTCTGCATCTACAGCGAATGCGCTGTAGTGCTGGGTGATATTTGTGATTAACCCATGAATTTTTTGAAGTTCCATTGTTTTTTTCCCATTGATTGATTTGACGAGGGGGCAGTTTTTACCGCCCCCTTTCGCATTACATTTCGTTGTAGAGTTTTTGCAGCTTATCGAATGCGTAGACTGCTTCTTCGCGGTTTTGCACAAATGGAAGAATTTCTTCGATTGCGAGTTCACGAATTTCTGCTTTGGTTTTACCTTTGCAGAGTTCTTTGACGCTTGGCTTCATTTTTTACCTCCTTTCTTTTTTTGATTGTGACTTACAGATAGAGATTTATTTTATATGTTCAAGAAGATTTTGCACTGTCTGTAAAGTTTATTTGATTGGTTCCTTTTTCTATTAATTCTTCCAGTGCTTCTGTTGCTGCTGGATTGAAGATGGTTCGCATTGCGGCTTGATTGATGCGCCGAATTTCTTGGCGCACCTCTGTTAGCGTATCTAGATCATCTTGGTTCATTTGATGGTCTCCATGTTGTCGATTAAATCATCGATAATTCTTGCAATTTGAAGGAGACCCGACAATTCTTTGTTCGGGTGTTTGTGTGGACATTTTCTGAGCGCATCGTATGCCGCATCATTTAGAATTTTTAGGTGTTCTTTGTAATCGGTCATTTCATTCTCCTTTTGCTGGTGATGTTATGGCACAGATTGCACCGAAGCCTTGCTTTCCAAGGTGGTGACTTGCGTAGTCTAATGCGGCAAAGATTGCGGCTTGATCCATATCGCCATGCTTTGGGTTCCAGACATATGGCAAGTTTTTAATGGTGATAACCATATCGCTGGTGTTGTGTTTTAGCTCTACGGTTGCGGTGCGATTATAAGTTTTCATTTAATCCTCCTCCTGAGTTCGTCTGAATATGTCATGCCCTGATCGGCATAGAAGTTTTCTTTTTCGGGGTTCCAGCCTTTCATGGCTTCCCGCGCATTGCGGCAGTCTTGGATGATGAAGACGAGGGCGTCTTGATCGACGCTTTTGGCGTGGTCTTCCCATTTTGCGAAGTCTGCTGCAGTTGCGCCTGACATTATTCTGCCTCCCATGAGCAAGAGCCACCGCTCTCTAATCTCTTCATCAAGCCTTTATTGAAACTTTCATAATGGGCTTTAACAATTTCATCGCCTTTCATCAGGACAACGTGTTCGCAACGTCCACCCCATCCATCGCTATCAGTCCAGCGTTTTAGGATTTCCCAGCCTTTATCTTCAGCATCAGCAAGGACGCTGTCCATGCCAGCCAAGTCTTTTGCGGCTTTGCGCTCTGGGCCACCGTTTAGTTCCCACTTTAAGTAGGCCAGTTCTTCGCGGTCATATTCACTGAGTTTTGTCATTTTTCTTCCTCTCTCTCTTACACACTACAGATAGATACTTTTAAAGATACATCAAGGGCCATCGATAAATTATTTACTTTATTTTATGCTTATTTATTGCAGAGCAGTAAAAGCAATAAATCGAAACTCTCTAAGTACCTTATATATATATATAATATTATTATTATTATTATTATTATTATATATAGTGTATTACTGCCCCCCACCCCCTACCCCCCACCTATGTATGAGGGGGGGTGGAGGGTGAGGAGTATAGACGCCCCCAAGGTGCTGCAATAAATGCAATAAATACAATAAATCAGAACCCGTTGAAATCATTGACAAATACCCCAATGTTTAGTGATGCAATAAATCATGCAGTTAATCGTCGCGGCATTTGTCGAGGGCTTTCTCAGCCAGCATTGCGTAAAACTGCACCCCCTCGCTGACATTGGCGACATCTCTGATCTCCTCCAGTGCGTCCCTCATTATTAAGTTTTGCTCGTAGATTTTTTTCCACTGCTCTCGCTCAAACATTATGCCCCCCCGCTATTGTATTGATGGTGCAAACCAAGCCATCGTCGGACGGCCCCGCTTGCCCTCGTTCAGATTGCGGCACTCTATGCCCCTATCGTTTGCCAGAGCATCTAGAACGTCCCCACGCTTGCGTCTGTCCATGTTTGCGAATGCCCCCACGCTGCGCGTAATCTGGCTCTCTGTGATGCCAGCCAGCCCCGATGTTTCGATCTTGGTAAAGACCGCCTTGCAGCAGGCATCAAAGGGGCCGTCTGCCATATTGGCCTTGAACATTTTAATCGTCTCAGTGGCGTAATGCTCGACATAATCGATACTCCACTGCATGGCGTCCAGCCCGATACTTTCCTGTCCCATAGACCGCGCAATGATCAGCGACAGGCGCATGGCGATCTCTCTGGATCGATTGTACATAGCCTCCAGCCCAGTGCCTGCCTCTGCCCTAATGGCGTCCACCAGCCGCTCCTCGTAGCGTCTCAAGATCGCCTTGGCCTCTGGTGTGAATGCCACCTCCATTGGTGAGGGCGGCACATCGTGTGTTGATCCGGGGTCTAGCGTCCCGTTAACTGCGTGGGCGTGATCGCTGGCCCAAGATTTCAGCCGT
>Ga0213863_10002547_pt1 | contig 12894 bp, 2 predicted proteins | sample PICome_8_FD_160128 | JGI IMG/M metagenome (GOLD analysis project Ga0213863, IMG submission 160128) | Coastal seawater microbial communities near Pivers Island, North Carolina, United States - PICO497 | ecosystem: Environmental > Aquatic > Marine > Coastal | place: USA: North Carolina | collected... | reverse complement strand
CCATTTTTCTCCTTTTACTTTTGTGTCTTTTGCGCTCAAAATCGTGAGAAACTCGACCGCAAAACACGAAAGAATTTATCTAAAGAAGAAGAAGACAAAGAAGAAGACGAAGAAGAAAAACCGAAGAGAACGCTTACTTTTCTTGGCGAAATAAAGGGAGAGAGCAGAGTGGTCTAAAGTTCTTCTCGTTCTTCTCGTTCTCGTCGCGCGGAAGACGCGAAACGATGGCGTCTTCGTCGAATGTAATTCCGGAGAAGAAAGTTGATTCTTCGGCGCAACATCATCATCATCATCACGCGAACAATACCAACAACAACAACAACAACAAGACGTCTTCTGATGTCGTTTCGTCCTCCTCGTCTCGACCGACGGATGCGTTCAGCGCGTTACTTCGAGATTTATGCGCGAGACCGCCGAAAAACAATACCAACGCGCATCACAGCAGCAACGAGCAGAGTTCTTCGAGATACAACAACAACACGAAGAACGCTAAGAGAAGGAGTTCGTCGTTGTTTTTGTTCTCGCAAAACAGCCGAGAATTGACCGGGGAATTGTTCGGCGTCGGTTTTGACGCCGCGAGCACGCGCGAGAATAAGTCGTTGAAGAAAAGTACCGTTTCCGTGGCGGCGAAGAAAACAAACGCGACGAGCGATAACGCCGGCAGGTTTTACGGAGTCGCGAATAACGACGAAGATGATTCCGAGAATTCTGACTCGAGCAGCGAAGATGAGAGCAGCTCCTCGGAGGAAGAGTATTCGGACGCCGACGGTGATGAGAAGAGCGACGGAGAAAATAGCGAGGACGAGAACGATGATGATAACGACGACGAGGAAGATTTCTTCCTGTACGGAGCGAGGAGTAAGAAGAAGAAAAGTTTACTCTTGTTTCGAGAGAAACGAGGGAACGCGTTGAGAGAATACGTCGAAGGCCAGGCACGGGAAGCGTCGACGAGTGCATTCGCGCAGTTTACCAACGATGCGCACGAGAGGATTGAAAAGTTAGCCGGAAGCGTTATTTTGAGAGAACGGTTAGCCGCGGTGGCGTGCGTGGACCAGTTGTGTTCGGTCGAGTTTGGCGAGGAGGTCGAGAAAGTTACCAGGTTTGCTCGGTATTTGAGGACAGCGGTGACAACGATGCGACAAGGACCGGAACCGGTTTTAGCGAGTGCGGCGAGTCAGGCGTTGGGGAGGTTGGTGGCGACCGGAGGCGCGGTGACCGCGGATATCGTGGAGGAGGAGGTGAACAGAGCGTTTAAATGGTTGAAAAATCCCGTACGGGAAGAGCGAAAACGGTTTGCCGCCGCGTTGACTTTGAGAGAGTTAGCCGCAAATGCGCCGACGGTGTTTAACGTGCACGTGCCGCATTTCATCAAAGCCGTGTGGCCGGCGTTGCACGATCCGAGTTTAGACGTTCGATTGGCCGGCGTGTTGGCGTTACGAGCGTGTTTGATGGTTATCGAGCAAAGAGAGACGAGATATCGCGTCCAATGGTATTATAAACTGTATGAAGAAGCGAGAAAAGGTTTAGAAGCTCCGTTGACTCCGGGGAATTCGACGACGACGCCGTCGAAATCTGGCGGCGGCGGTGGCTCTGCCAAGACGCCTCATAGCAGTAGCAGTAGAAAGACGCCCTCGGACAAGCACTCGCCGTCGGCAAAAAAAGTGCACACGAACGCGCAGTACAACGATCGTCCAGAAAAAATCCACGGTTCTTTACTCGCGCTCGGCGAACTGTTGCGTCACACGGGCGAGTTTATGCTTTCTAGATATAAAGAGGTTGCGGAAACGGTTTTGAAGTTTTATCGATCCAGACGTCTCATCGTGAGAAGGTCGGTGATTGATTTGATTCCAAAGTTAGCCGCGTTTTCACCGAGAAGGTTTGCAGATTCGTATTTACCGCTAGCGTGTGGGGTTTTGCTTACTTCTATTCGAGCGCAAGGCGAAAGAGATGCGGGTTTCCTAGCACTCGGTGATTTAGCGAAAGCGTTGGAACCGGCGATGCGCGCGGACGAACTCATGCGCGTGCGAAGGGCGAGAGAAGATAATAACATGACGAGCTCGAGCTACTACCCCACGCAAGGACAACACGTGCTTAGCGGTGGTGGTATTTCCAGTCATCGAGGCACGCCGCAGTTGATAGTAAATAGCAACAGCACGACCACTCCGAATGCTCACAACAGAGGATACGGCGGCGGCAGCGGAGGCGCGTCGCCTCTAGATAGATCTCGATCTGGGACGCCGGCGAACGGCTCAAATTACAGCAACCAACAACATCAAATGAACAATCAAAACTTGCTCGGTCCGCTCATGCAATCGCCCGTTCTGGCGACTCCAAACAACGACAACAACAACAACGCTTTAATTGGTGGATCAGGAGAAGTCAATAGTAACGGCCCGGGATGGCTTACGCCCGGTTCCGTCAGTACTCCCGATGGGTTCATGAACAATAATAACGGAGTTCAAACGCCAGGAGCATACGGCAACTACCGATCGCGATCGCCGAATACAGTTTCGCAGATTACCTCGGCCGATGGAAGGAGCGTTCGCGTGAACGACTATTCGGTCCAAGAAAATCGCATGTTTGAGAAACCTCTGGGAAGCGCGTTATTGCGTTACCTTCCGGAAATCTCTGCCGTCATGTACGATGTTTTCGGTGAAGGTTCTTTAAATTACGAAGAGCGTTTGGCGTCAAGAAAACGACGAAAGAGCATTAAGAAAGAAAACCGCGAAAAGAGGAAGAATAGGAGTAATAATAACGGCGAAGAGCTGGACGGCGATTTCGACGACGAAAACGGGGGGAATGGTCGCAACAAAATCGCAAAGAGGACGAAACGGCACGAGTCGGCTAAAGATACGGAAAAAGACGAAGACGACGAGGAAGAAATTCGAAGAAAGCAAGAGCTAAAATTAGCGAACGAGAAGGTGCTTCGTTCGGGCGTCCGCGAGGCTCTGAGATGTTGCGGCGAAATGGCTGCCGCGCTTCAGGAATCTTGGAAACCGCACGTATTGAACGTCTTGCCGACAATGTTTGCTGTTGGTCTGTCCAAATCCTTAGTCTCTTCGTTGGAAACAATCACGGACGCGTTACCAGACTTGACTTCACAAATCCAAAGTCGCTTATTCGATGCCGTGTCCATGGCGACTAGGACGACGAACGCGGGTAGCGGCGAATTTGGGCATCATCATAACCTCCTCGGTTTTGAAGGCGCGATGTTTGAACATCCATCGTCTGATGCGACCAATGGTCAACGAAGAGTTTCGCGACGAACACTCGAGCTCGCATTACGCACCATGCGCTCGTTCCCGTTCGAGTCTCGATTGTTGCTAAAATTTGCGCGACGTAACGTCGTCCAACATTTAGATAACCCTTCCGTGGACGTGCGATTGGAAGCGGCGTTGACGTGCTGCCACTTGTTGGAGCTGAAGCAAATTTCGCAAAAGCCTTCTCCCTCTTCGTATCATCGACAAAATCAATACAGCGCTTCGAATCGAAACGCGTTGATGCTACTTAACGGTCAGTCCGACGCTAAACCGCAAGCGACGAGGGATGTCATCATGGAACGGTTGTTGCAACTGTCGGTGGCGGATTTAGACGCTAACTTTCGAGCGTCAGTTTTGAGGGCATTTGTGATTGGCTGTCGCGCGATTGATTCGTATTTGTCGCAAGCGCGGTCCTTGAGAGCATTATTCGTGGCTTTGAACGACGAAAATGTGGTAGTGAGAGCGCTGGCGATTGAGTTGATAGGCACGCGGCTTTCACCGAGAAACCCCGGGTATTGTTTGCCGGCGTTGAGAGCGTACTTGTTGCAGCTCTTGGCAGAACTCGAAAGGTCAACAGAATCTTCAGTCAGAGAAGAATCGGCAAAGTTAATCGCGACTCTCATTCGTGCATGTCCTCGATTATTCACGCCGCACATTTGCCCGGTGATTTTGAAAACATTGACGAGGATGTTGAGAGCGAAAGCGGAAGATTCGAAAAGTAGCGGCGCTGGGGTTGTTGACGATAAAAAGAAGGACGGTAAAGATGCCAAAAGCGGAAAGAAAGAAAAGGGCAAGAAAGGTGGCAACGGCAACGACTCGAATAATAACAACGGTAAAGACGAAAACGCGAACGACTCGAGCGATAAGTATTACGATTTCAACGACGACGACGCCTCCAATCGCAAGAACAAGAAGGAAAAGAAGCAGAGAGACGTCGGTAACATTACAAACGAAAGGCCAAATTTAGACGACGATGATACGTCCATGAAACATCTGAACGAAGACCCGATGAGTGCGCACGATCACACGAAAATCGGTAAAATGTCTACTTCGGATGCGATGGCAAAATCATCGGCGTCGGTCTTTGTGCGCACGGCGGTGAGCGGTCGAGAGAAAGCCGCCGCGATTGCCACCATCGGCGAACTCATGGAAGTTGGTGGACCGGCAACTAGGTTGCACGTGCCTGAGCTCCTCGTTTTGCTCATGCAAGCTTTGAAGTCAAACGCTACGCGTGATATTGCCGTGATCACTTTAGGTAAACTGGTAAAGCACTCCGGGTACGTCGTCGCTCCGTACGCCGATCACCCGCAGTTGCTTCCGTTACTTTTACGCATGGTAGCGACGGAGAAAGGCACAAAACGAGAAAACGTGTTGCGAACATTGGGTATTCTCGGCGCTTTAGACCCACACGCGCACAAAGAAAACGAAATCAAACTATACGGTCAAGGTTTACTCTCCGCGGCTGGCGTTCGAGGGGTGAAACAATCCGCGGTGGCCAAAGCGGTGACAAACAACCCTAAAGCAGTCGCGGTTGAAGCGAATGCGTACATCATGGGAGGTTTTGGTAAGAATGTGAATAAAATAAATTTAAAAACAGCTGGCGATGACAATTACCGCGACGACGACGATGACGACGACGAAAATTCGCACGACCTCTTACCGCTGATGAACTTAACCACGGCGAGCGACGATTTCTACCCGACGGTTGCCTTGAACGCGTTGTTAAGAGTATTGAGAGATAAATCCATGTCTAGTCATCGACACATGGTTGTTCGATCGGTCATGTTCATTTTTCACAATTCATTAGGGTTGAACTGTGTTTCATACCTACCGACCGTCCTTCCGGTTTTATTCGACGTCATGCGCACGTGCGACGACGCTTTGCGAGAGTTTATGCTCTCAGAGTTGGCGATTTTAGTAAGCGTGATTAAAGCGCACGTGAGGAGATTTTTACCGGAAATTTTAGAAATCATTCACACGTTCTGGGGCAATAACGCGCTTTTAAAATCGACGTTGTTGCTGTGCGAAGAGCTGTCCAGAGCGTTGAGAGATGAGTTTCGGTCGTATTTGCCGGAGTTGTTGCCGAGGATTGTCGCGGTGTTGGCGGACGCGGAGCGATCTGGGAGGTACGCGGCAGTGCCGTACGTCTTGAGAGCGTTGGAAACGTTCGGGAGTGGTGTGGATGAACACTTACACTTAGCATTACCGTCGATTGTTAGGTTGTTCAAACCAGGCGTAGCTCCGGTACCGTTTCAAGTGCGCCGAGCGGTCTTGGCTTCGTTATCCAGACTTTTACCTCGCATGCAGTGCGCGTCGTCCCAACACGCGAGTGCAATTATTGCTCCGCTAGCGCGCATTTTGGAAAGCGACGACGCTATTCTTCGAAAGTATGCCGTGGATGCGTTAATTGCTCTGGAAAAGCCGTTAGGAAATGAATACCGGCTGTTCCTTCCCTCGATTACTCGCGTCGCTCGCAGAGTGGGCCTGAAAGACAAACGTTTCGAAGCGATGCGCGAACGCATCGAATCGGGCGGGAAGTTTCCTGCGGCGTTCGGGGCGCTTTCGATCACCTCAAATGCGAGTATCTTTGGTAGCGAGGGTGTGCTCAGCCAAGAAGAATACGAAGAGTCGAACGCGTTTGATCCTCGATCGAATAGACCTCCGCCTCCGGTGCAACCACAAAAGCTCGTCGTCAACGAATTCGCGTTGCGCAAAGCGTGGGAATCGTCGCAAAGATCCACAAAAGAAGATTGGCTCGAGTGGATGCGTCAGTTATCGGTTGAATTGTTAAAATCTTCCCCGTCTCCGTCGCTGAGAGCGTGTGCGGACCTGGCGAACGTTCAACCTAACGTCGCTAGGGATTTGTTTTGCGAATCCTTCGTGAGTTGTTGGGCTGAGTTGTCTGTGGTGCACAGAGAGCAACTCGTGCGTTCGATGGAATCTGCGTTCACGTCACCGACGATACCTCCGGAAATTGTAGCGACTTTGCTCAACTTGTCCGAGTTTATGGAACGTGACGAGAAACCGATCCCGGTAGACGTGCGAACGTTGGGGGCCATCGCCGAGCGGTGTCGCGCGTACGCTAAAGCTTTGCATTACAAGGAGTTGGAGTTTACATCCATGCCAAACGAATGCGTCGAGGCGATTATTGCGATCAACAATCAGTTGCAATTGCCAGAAGCCGCTCTTGGGGTGTTAACGCATCTGAGGAATAAAAAATTGGAAGTGAACGTGAAAGAGTCGTGGTACGAAAAATTAGGGCAATGGGAATTCGCGTTGGAGGCGCATAAGAAGAAAGCGGATGAGTTGGACGCGCGAGCGGCGAGAGAGGCAGAAATTCTATATCAAAGAGAAGTTTCCTCCAGAAACCATCATCAGCAGTACTCGGGAGCAGCGCAAAGACCGCCATCGCCGTCTTTTTCGTACCATTACAATCGACAACTCATGTCCAAAGCCGATCGCATCGCGCGCGAGGAGGCGAGTTTAGGGCAAATGCGATGTTTAGCCGCTTTAGGTGAGTGGGAACGACTCATCGCGTTAGCTAAGAGAGAGTGGCCGACAAACGAAGGCGGTGCACCGCATTCGCACGCGCGCAAGATTGGTATCCAAGTAGGGGAAAACGGAGGGGACGCCATCTCCGAGAGAAAGATAAAAAAGCTCGTATCGGCAAAACACTCGGTTTTAAGGGATAAAGTTGCACCGTTAGCGGCTCGAGCGGCGTGGCATTTAGGCGATTGGAAATCGATGGAAAAGTACACCGTGCATTACTCGAGCTCGAAACGAGATCCCACGACCGGAAAGAACGGGTCTAGTGCGAACGGCTCCGGCGGCGATAAGAAAGGATCGGGTAATACCTTGGACGAGATGAACGGTAAGAAGAGCAAGCCGGATAATTCAACGCCGTATTCCGAAGTCAACGCGTTGATCACGCCCGGGGACGGGGATTTCTACCGCGCCGTTCTCGCCGTTCGTCGCGGAGACCCGATGGCGGCTTTAAGACACATCGACGCGTCTCGAGAGGCGCTCGGTCAAGAGCTCGTGTCGTTGGTTTCCGAATCGTATGATCGCTCATACGGCGGTGTTGTTCGCGCGCAGCAGCTCGCCGAGCTCGAGGAAGTTGTCGAATACGCTCAGTTACAAGCGATGGCGCAACACGACCCACGCGCGAAACACAGACAAGATGTCGTTCGTCAAATGTGGCGCGATCGCATCTACGGCGTTTCGAGAGACGTGGAAGTTTGGCAATCGCTCTTAGCCGTTCGAGCGCTAGTGCTCCCGATGAGCAAAGAAACAAACACGTGGTTAAAGTTCGCATCCATGAATCGTAAAGCCGGTCGTCAATCGCAAGCGAAGAGAACTTTGGTTAGACTTTTAGAATACGACCCGAGCGAGTTCTCCGCCGGTCAAGAAGGCTTCGGCGCTGGATCCGGTCGACCTTTGGTCATGTTTGCGTACTGCAAACACTTATGGGGCGTTAACTCGAGAGAAGAGGCATTTCAGCGTTTACAATCGCTCGCGAGCGAGTTATTTTCGGCGTCGTATCAGCGCGAGATGGAAGGTAGTCGATTAGCTAAAGACGACGCAAAGTTAGTCTCGAAGGCTTTTTTGAAACTCGGGCAGTGGCGATGGGAACTCGCCGAGGAAACGTTAGACGACGATACAATTTCCGACGTCTTGACTTCCTTTGGTACGGCTACAAAACATTCAAGACACTGGGCGAAAGCCTGGCACAATTGGGCTTTGTTCAACGCCACCGCGATGGAACACTACCAGCGTTTAGCCACGCAGCGATTAAATGTCAACGAAGAAAGAGACGCGCTCAAAGCCGCCGCAACGAGGCACGTCGCGCCAGCTATATCAGGTTTCTTTCGATCGATCGCATTGGGTGGCTCCACGCCGCGTGATATGGGTGGTGCTCTGCAAGATATTTTACGCCTGTTAACCTTATGGTTTAACTACGGCCATTTGCCGGAAGTCGAAGCCGCGTTGGTTGAAGGTTTCGGTCACGTTTCCATCAACACGTGGCTCGCAGTAATTCCCCAAATTGTTGCTCGAATTCACTCGAATTCACCACCTGTTCGACGATTAATTCATCGATTATTGGTTCGCGTTGGCCGTCAGCATCCCCAGGCGTTGTTGTATCCATTACTTGTCGCGTGTAAGTCGCAATCGACCACTCGACGCGTCTCCGCCACGGCGGTTCTAGACAACTTGCGGAATCATTCCGCGCTTTTAGTCGAGCAAGCGGAAGTAGTAAGTTTAGAGCTCATTCGCGTCGCGATTGTTTGGCACGAAGCGTGGCACGAAGCATTGGAAGAGGCGTCTCGTTTATACTTTGGCGAACAAAACGTGGATGGCATGTTTGCAGTTTTGGCGCCTCTGCATCACATTTTGGAACGCACCGGCGCGGAGACGTTGCAAGAGATGTCATTCGCGCAAGCTTACGGAAGAGAATTACGAGAGGCTCGTGAATACTGCGAGAAGTTCAAAGAGTCCGGCCGCGAGGAGGATTTGAATCAAGCTTGGGATTTATATTATCACGTGTTCAAACGAATCAACAAGCAACTGCCGACGTTGACAACTTTAGAGTTGAGATACGTCTCGCACCGGTTGTTGTCGGCGAGAGATTTAGAGTTGTCTTTACCCGGGAATTATATTCCTGGTGGCGAACTGGTAACAATCGCGTGGTTCGCGCCCACCATGCATGTCATCACTTCCAAACAACGCCCGCGACGTTTACAAATCCACGGCTCCGATGGGAAAGATTACGGTTACTTGTTAAAAGGTCACGAAGATTTACGCCAAGACGAACGCGTCATGCAGTTGTTCGGTTTAGTTAATCAATTGTTGAATAGCACGCCTTCGACATCGAGGAGAGATTTAGCGATTGCTCGATACGCCGTCGTCCCGTTATCTCCAAACTCTGGCCTCATTGGCTGGGTTCCGAATTGCGACACCATGCACGTTCTCATCCGAGAACACCGCGAGGCGCGCAAAATTCCTTTGAACTTGGAACATCGTTTAATGCTCGCCATGGCCCCGGATTACGACAATTTGCCGTTGGTGAATAAAGTTGAAGTCTTCCGACACGCGTTAGATAACACGCCTGGGAATGATTTAGCGCAAGTTTTATGGCTCAAATCGCACAGCTCCGAGCAATGGCTCGATCGTCGAACGACGTATACGAGATCCTTGGCCGTCATGTCCATGGTTGGCTACTTACTCGGTCTCGGTGATCGACACCCGAGTAACCTTATGATTGATAGATACTCCGGAAAAGTTTTGCATATCGATTTTGGCGATTGTTTTGAAGCGTCTATGCACCGAGAAAAGTTCCCAGAACGCGTGCCGTTTCGTTTAACTCGAATGTTGGTGAAAGCGATGGAAGTCTCCGGGATTGAAGGGAACTTCATCGGTACTTGTCAAAGAGTGATTACGGTGTTACGAAGCAATAAAGATTCCGTGTTGGCTATGTTAGAGGCGTTTGTTCACGACCCATTGATTAATTGGAGACTTTTGGCGAATCAAGCGACTGAGCAAAATGGATCCTCCGCGGAGCCTTCGTCCAACGCGAATTCTACGGCGAACAACAGCGGAAGCGTCACGCCGGCGGCTGGAACGAGTAGCGCGAAATCGAGTCCATTGGCGAGGCATACCATTTCTCGCGATGCCGAGGAACCATCATCAAATAATAACATTAATAACGATACTCTCGTCGCGGGAGACGGTTCCAGTGGTTCTGGCTCAGCAACCCCAGGTGGGTCTGATGTGCCTTCCGGTCAATCCTCTAGGGCGCCTTCGCGAACGCCGCCGCCAAAAACGCCAACCATTCCTGAAAACGAATCCTTCCACGCCGATTTGGACGAGAAGAGTAAAGCGGTTGGTGTCGACAGTCGAACAAATACCGCCGATTTTGGGCACAACTCTTCCTCTCGATTGGATTCTGGCTCCGACGATTTACCGAGAACTGGGCAAAAACCAGGCGCCGCGCCGATGTTTATGGACACGCCGAGCGGGCAAGTTCCGGTTTCCTCCTCCGTGATGGGCGCGACGGCGTTACACGCGCAATACGAAAACATGCGCGAGTTTGGCGGTGGTGGTGGAATGTCCGCTATGATTGGTACGGACATGAACATCCTCGGCGGTGTTGGCGATCCGACAAACGTTTCGGTCGATGAATCCGAACACGGCGACGCCAACGATCAAGACAGATCTGTCGGCGGTAACCACCAACAGCATCTCAATCACCACTCAACTTCCTACGCGCAGCGCGTTATGCATCAACAGCTCGGTGCCAGTGGCGATATACAACACCAAAATCAACACGCACAAAGCAGCGCTGCTGCTGCGGTTGCCGCCGTCGCCGCGGCCGCGGGGAATTACGGCAGTAGCATGTCCTCGTTCGAACCGGAAATTTTAAAGCGCGACGAACTCATCGACGCGTTGGACGGCATAAACGACAACGAGGATAATATGGTTTTGAACGATCGAGCGGTGAGTGTCATGCAACGAATGAACGATAAATTAACCGGGAAAGACGGTTTAATCGAAGCTGGTTCAGCGGTGGACGCTGGAGATTCAGTCGAACATCAAGTGCGACGGTTGATTGAAAAAGCGATGAATCACGAGAACTTGTGCACTTCTTACATCGGATGGTGCTCTTTCTGGTAGTTTTTATTAATAGTTTTTTTCCTGCATACTGTACCTGTTTGTTCTATTATATCGATCTATGCGCTACTATATCTTTTATGCTATAGCCCGTACGCTTGTCTGGCAGAATCGGACATTTGCGGCACAGAGGGCGGCGTCCACCCTCCTCCTCCTCCTCCTCCTCCTCCGTCGAACGAATACTCGCCGCTCGCCGCGGCGCCGTTGCCGTATTTATCCCACGGTCTGTGCCCTTCAAAGCTCTCGTCGTCCGATGGTTTCATCGACCACGGTTTCTTCGTTCTCTCCTCGAAATCTTCGCTGACTGGCGGTAAAGCTACGTCCGGATTCGGCGGACGATCGTCGATGTCTTTAATCCCCGGCACCGGTTCGCCTTTCTCCACGAGTTCGATGACTTCTAAAAAGTTTTTCGGTCTCGGCGGTTCTTCTAAAACTCTTTGCTGCTGATTATGGTTACTCCCCATGTTTTTACGAACGTTTGCTGCCCGTTGTTGTTGTTGTTGTTGTTGTTGTTGTTGCGACTTCATCGAGTTGATGTCGTCGTCGTCGTCGCCGCCGCCGAGTAATTCCATTTGGTGTCGCTTCTTCGCCTGAAAATAATCATCTAAATCCAAATCTTCGTTATTTTTATCACTGCTAAAACGATGATAATTATTAGTACTCTCTACCGCCTCCACGCGTTCGGCGACGTACCCTTTCTCGCCTAACCTCCGACTTGGCGACGACGCCTCCTCTTCCTCTCTCTTCGTCGTCTTCGCAAAATCCTCTCGCGCCAACTCCATCTCCCTCAAAACGCTCCTCCTCAACGCGTCCATCTCCTTCTTCGCCTCCTTCCTCTCCTCCTCCACAGTCTCCATCAATTTCTTCTTCGTTTCTCTCATTTTTTCCTCCGCTCGTTCCCTCTCCTCCATCACGTCTTCCCGTTGCGTCATCTTCGCCTTTTGCAACTCCTCTCTCATTTTTTCCTCCACGTTTTTCACCGACTGCAACACCGCGCTCTCCGTCGTCTCTTGCCGCTCACGTAATTTCTTCTCCAAGTCCGCGAGATTCTCCGAGAGTGACTTTGAAATCGCGTCCAGCATTTGCGTTTGTTTCTTCTTTTCCTCTTCTTCCTCTTTCTTCTTATTACTCTCCGTCGTCGTAAACAAAGAGCTTTTCATCACTCTCGGGTACACCCGCCATCCGAGCACCGCCAACGCTGCGGCGTACGCCACCACTTGCGTCCACCGCAAAGAAGAAGAAGAAGAATTCTGCTTCTGAATCATTCCGTACGGTAAAACTGGAGGATTATTATTAGGTAAAACGATAGGTTTCATCGAACCATCGTCATCGTTCGATGACGCTGTTCTCCGAAACGCTTCTTCAATCTCCGCTTCGCTCACGTTTTTGTTCCTTAAAAATTGTTTCTTTTCCTCCTCGGTGTACGATTTGGAATTTTTTATCGACGGGTGCTCGAGGAACGCGATCGCGTTTTCCAGTCCTGATCCTGACCCTCCCACGGGTGCTGATCCTTCTCGTTTTGTCATGCTCCTTTTTTGCGCTCTCTCTTTCTCGCTCTGTGTATACTGTTCAATATCGGGACAACAACAAAAAGTCAAGAGAATTATGAATCCAATTCAATTCAGAAAGTAGTAAGAATAAAGAAAGAACTTATTATAAAAAGATCTCTTCTCCTCGAAAAAATAGTCGCGTGTGTGGTGTTCTCTTCCTCTCTCTTCGTCGTCTTCGCAAAATCCTCTCGCGCCAACTCCATCTCCCTCAAAACGCTCCTCCTCAACGCGTCCATCTCCTTCTTCGCCTCCTTCCTCTCCTCCTCCACAGTCTCCATCATTTTCTTCTTCGTTTCTCTCATTTTCTCCTCCGCTCGTTCCCTCTCCTCCATCACGTCTTCCCGTTGCGTCATCTTCGCCTTTTGCAACTCCTCTCTCATTTTTTCCTCCACGTTTTTCACCGACTGCAACACCGC
>Ga0213863_10002545_pt1 | contig 12909 bp, 9 predicted proteins | sample PICome_8_FD_160128 | JGI IMG/M metagenome (GOLD analysis project Ga0213863, IMG submission 160128) | Coastal seawater microbial communities near Pivers Island, North Carolina, United States - PICO497 | ecosystem: Environmental > Aquatic > Marine > Coastal | place: USA: North Carolina | collected... | reverse complement strand
TTGGTTTGGGTGTCAACTTGGGCGAGGTACGCCGCGCCTATAATGTTTTTTTAGCTTCAAGCTCAAATTCATCGGAAAGCCGGTTTCAATCGTCACAAACCTTTGTGGAGTCTATGGAGCGGTTAGAAAATGCCATTTTGCCCGGAGAGGGTGATTTATCCTCGCAAATTACCGAATTTTTCCGTACCTTATCGGATGTTGAGGCAAGCCCCGGCGATTTGGCGCCGCGCGCCGCGGCCATCGAGCAAGGCAACGGCTTGGCCAACGCCTTTAACGTTACAGCTTTTGTTTTACGGGATTTAGAAACCCAGATTTCCGGCACGATTGATCAAGAAGTGAACGAGGTGAACCGGCTTGTGGAATCTTTGGGGTCTGTGAATGGTAAATTACGGTCCTCGAATTTAGGGGGTTCACCGCCAAATGCCTTGATGGATGAACGCGATCGCCTCATCTCAGAAATTTCTCAAAAGGCACGGATAACGGTTAATTACAGCCCACGTTTTGATGTCAATATAAGATTAGGAGAGCATTCTACCGGACCGGTACTTTTAGATGGAGAAACTGCTTATAAAATCCAGCCAGTACACGGCGATCAGAATGGCGTAAGCTATAAGATTGGCAGTTCACGGGTTGTTAAAACGCTTGACGATGGCGGGCTCAAAGGGCTGTCGACGGCCTTGTCCGTTATTCAAGATACGCATTCTCAAGTTGATGCTCTTGCTGATCGCTTGGTTACAGAGCTTAATATGGCCCATGGCAATGGTATTGATTATGACGGTGACTTTGGACGCTCGATGTTTACAGCGCGGCAGTTTGACGTGGTGCCTGATCTGAATAATAGCCAAGACCTCGATATTAGCGTGTTGACGGTGCCAGGACAGGTTGACTTGGTTGAAAATGCGACGTTTCGATTTGATGGGCGATCAGGCTTCTGGACAGCTTATAGCCAAAACAATGCTGTGATGGGAACGGGGCGCTCGCAAATTGATTTAGATGGCGTGATTGTTAAGGTTGAGAACTCAGCTCAGGATGGTGATAGTTTTCGGCTTACGAAAGAAGATGGTGAAGCGGACCGACTATCCTTTTTATTAACCGATGGACGTCAAATCGCAGCGGCATCAAATTTTGTTATAACACCAAATAGCGCGAATGCGGGCGCAGCCATAATGTCCAGCTCAGCGACCGAAATGAAAACTCCACCGCTTGCCTCGCTTACGGATGTGACGAATAACTCTCTTTCCCCTGTTTCTTACTCAGAATTTTTAAATGGCGGTGCTGTCGCCTATATACCCGCCGGGATAAAAAATTTAGAGCTGGCATCGTTTGGACAAGACCCGTCTTTGACCTTGAATTTTAACGAATTAAGGGAGTTAAACAGTTTTTCTTTTGTTCTCAGTGGCAATAGTTATGAAGCGTTAATCTCAGATGACTTGCGCGAAAACTCGCGCGATAAGGCACATCTAGCGGACTATCTGAATAAAGGCTTTTTAACTTTCACTACACCGAATGAGGCAGGTATAGCATTAGAGGATGTGAATTCGGTAAGCCTGCGGGATCTTGGTTTATTTGCCTCAGGATTTGAGGGTGGTTTAAAGCTCACAGGTAACACGGCCTTTACCTCCGGTCAGGTCAAAGTTGAAATTGAGGGTCAAATCAGCGAGGCAAATGCGGTTGTTAAAGCGGCTGAAACGGCTTCAGGCTTCCGGGTGTTCACGCGCGAAGGGCGCCAGGTTGCCGGGGTCCCATTGTCAACCAGTGAGGCCCATATTTTTCTTACTGAAACCAACGGTTTTAATTCAGAAGCCGAATATCGTGCGGATTACTTAAACCCAACAGATGGGGTCGGGTATCGTGGTGCCGAGATCAATAACCTGCTGCCGGGTGGCTATTCAACGGTTGAAAGCGCTGCCAGTATTCTAACCGGTGGATCCTTGGAGTCGTTGATCCAGCAGGGCACGATTTTCAACCCAATCTCTGCGCAAACGTTAACGTTCGAAACCACCAGCATAAGCGCGTCGGGCTTAGGAACTGACACGGCAGATGGGGTAGTGAATGTCGATATTGCCGTGAATTCCGGCGTCAACATGAAAACCATCGCTGAGGATATCAATACTCAACTAGAACCTTTTGGGTTTGTTGCAGAAGCGAAAACCTACGCCTCTTTGCGGCTCGATGATAGCGCTTCTATTTCTGGAGATATCTCGTTTGAACTTTCATCTGGAAATTCAAGCCCGGTTTCAATTTCTGGTATTTTTGGGGAATCAAATTTGTCTCCTTTGGTGGCTAAGATTAACCAACGAAGCGAACAAACGGGTATCACCGCTGAAGTTTCGGCGGATGGCTCTCGCATCGTATTGGTGCAATCAGATGGACTGGATATTTCCATTACAAACCCTGAGGGTGAACTGTTAACGGTGAATTCGCTTGACCAGAACTTTTCTGAACTTTCAAGTGAAACCGCTTTAAACGCGGATACTAAAATTGTTGGGTCGTTAAGCTTGCGCTCGCCGCGCGCTTTCAAGGTGACATCCAGCCTTGATGCTGCTGTGACTGCCAACTCGCAAACGCTTTCGAAAGAAGAGGGAGGTGTCCGTGTTGGCTTAACTGCAGGGGGGTCGGTCAGCGATATATCGATTGAAGTTGCCCCCGATATTCTCATACCGCAAGTCAGTCCAGACGGGCTGCGCCTAGCAGCCTCCAACACAAACTTTACACTATCCGCCCGTTTAAACGGATCGGAAACTGCAGCTGAATTCTCTGTAAATACCAATGCATTGATTGACGTTTCACTCGCCTCTATTTCCGAAACTTTAGTGTCTGATTTAAGATCTACGGCCGGTCTGCCATCTTTAACTGGGGCGGCTTTATCCACATTGCCCAGCGAGGGAAGCAGAGTGTCTGTTTTGGTTGGGGCGTCTCAATATGACGTTGAGTATGTATCTGGAGAGTTCGTGGTGAACGGGCCGGAGGCAGGGCGGGTATTTGCTGAAATTCAAGCCGGTGATGACGGAAATGATTACTTTTCCATTAATGTTGCAGACGGGATTTTAAATGGCACTAGTTTGCAATTGCTTGATGGTGGCGATTTAACCGAGTTTGGTTTGGCGAGTACGGAAACAACTGCTGTCGTGGATTTAAAAGGAAGTAGCTTTAGCGGCCTTACGGAATTGGCCGATGGGGAGACTAAAACTTTCGATATGATGGTTGGAGAAACTGAAACGCAGATTTCTGTCAGCCGAAGTGGCGACGTTTTATCTATCTCTTCCAACAATTTATTGGTTACGCCATCAATTACAACGGAAGCAAACGCACACAATATTACTCTTGAGATGGCCTATTATGATAACGCAGAGGCCAAACAAGGCCCAATGCGCATCAAGCCCAGTACAAATGCCGCTGCGTTTGGATTTCGCGTGGCAGATTTCTCTGTAGAACTAACCGAAACAGGTTTTAAAACGGTTTCGGTAAACGGTAATCCATCTGGTGTAACGCTCGATGTGGCAAATTTGCCGGGGCAAGTTTTGTCGATGAGCGGATTACCAAATGAGGATTTTATCGTTTTACTCGAGTCCGAAGGCGCCAAGCGGCTGGCCTCAAGCTTTGAGATGAGCACCGAAGAGGATGCAAAAGCGCAGAAAGATTATCGGGTTAAAGTGGTGGATGCCGACGCAGGGCGCGTTGAGTTGATTGATGTTGAAACGGGAACGTCAATGGCAACCCGTTTCACCAATGGTGTTGTCGAGTTTGAAGCCGATAATTACCGATTTGAATTGGCCGGCTTTGGATCGACTGATGATCATTTTGATATCGCGTTGAACCGATCAAATGCTGGGGATGCGCGTAATATGATTGCGATGATTGCGCTAAGCAGATCTACGGCTGAGCGCAGTAGTTTTCAAGATGATTTCCGACAGATTGCTTTGGCTGTCGGATCTCAGCTTGAATCGGGACGTTTGCTGAATATCTCGGCCACCGCGATCCGAGATGCGGCTATTGCGACCGAAGATGAATTGGCAGGCGTCAATTTGGATGAAGAAGCCGGAAAACTTATGGAGCAGCAGCAGGCCTATAAGGCAGCGGCCCAAATTCTGCAAACTGCGCGCGATCTATTTGATACTATTATTAGCATAATGTGAGGGTAATATGACGATTTCGAGTAAACTATTCGCCACGCAAATGCTGGATCAATTCAAGGTCATCGAAAATAGATTGCAATCTCTGAATACGCAAATTTCAACCGGAACCCGGATCACAAAATCTTCTGATGCACCGATTGATGCCGTGACGTTGACGGCGCGGAGTGAACTACAATCGCGTATTGAACAATATCAGTCAAATGTTGGGAAAGTAAACGAGCGCTTGGGTTTGGCGGATGCTACATTGGAAACAATGGGTAATTTGGTAACCCGGATGAACGAAAAATTTATCGCCACCAATACCGCCACGGTGACCGATGCTGAGCGTCAAGCTGTACGGCTGGAAGTGTTAACGTTTAAAGACAGCTTACTGGGGTTGGCGAATTCTATCGATAATAATGGCGATGCGCTTTACGGCGGATTTTCAACCGAGGGATCGCCTTTTGTTCAAAATGAAGAGGGTCAGACGCGCTATCGCGGCGATGGTGGGGAACATATATTGCAAGTATCGGAAAGCGTTAAGCTGCCGACCAGCCTGAATGGCAGCTCTTTATTTATGGAAGTGAAGGATGGAGCCGGCACCAAAAGTAGCTTTGATATCTTAGATAGTTTTGCAAATGCATTGCTCACAGACAGCCAGTTTGAGCAATCTTATTCGGCAAATTCCGCAGATACCGCGCAATCAATCTCCTATGATCTGACAAACAGCTCTATGGTTGGTATGTTTGATTTCGACACGGGTGAGTCTCAGCAAAACCTTGCTGCTTCAACGGGAATACAGCCAGGTGAATTTACGTTTACGATTAATGACACGCCGACAACGATCACGATCACGGATGGCGGTAATGACACGTTGCAGGGGTTGATTGATGAGATAAACGCGATCAGCAATGTTACTGCCAATTTGGTTCAAGAAGATAGTGGTTTAACGTTGCAAATAACATCGACAGCCGGTGCGGAAAATGCTTTTTCAATCTCTAGTAGCGATGCGGAATTAGTTGTTTTGCAGACCGGCGTGCCTGCGAGCAGCAGCACCAGCGCGCAATTAACGGTTGTCTCGGAAGCCGCAGATGCCGTCTCTGGCGCGATGAAATTACGCATCAATGCCTCTCGAGAACCTCAGAATTGGTCGATGGTTCTGACCGGGCCTGAGGGCAGTGCCACGGTAAGCGCAGACATAAACTCTGACTCTTTTACCGCGCTTGTTGATGCGATAAATGCAAGTGGAACCGGATTGACAGCAACGGATAATGGCGATGGCACTCTCAGCGTGTCCAAAACTGATCCATCTTCCGAAGCGGATGTTGTTTTGGAAGATATTTCCATTGAAGGTTATAATTTGGCACAAAAAGCGCCGCGTTATTATATCGATGTTCTGAATGCGGATAATGAAGTTGCTCTCAAAATAAGCGATCAAAACCAAGCCTTGTCGCGCCAAGGTACAGCCATTCAATCTTTGCTTGAGCATTTTGCGTTGTCGCGCACGATTGTGGGCGCAAGAATCAACAATGCCGACGCGCAAAATACCGTTTTGCAAGATCGCAGTATCTCAATTCAAACAGAAATTTCTGATCTACGCGATGCGGATATTGAAACGCTGATCACGGAGCTGCAAACTATCATGGTTACCCGCGATGCTGCGCGGCAAACCTATTCAACGATTAATTCGCAATCGCTATTTGATTTTCTAAAATAAGTAAGATCTGTAAACTTGGTCCGGTAATTGCAACTCTTTTGCGAAAGGAGCTGCAATGTCGAAGTTGATCCGCGCTGGTTGCATAAGCCTAATATTGTTTTTCATGCCCCAATCGCTTTATGCAGCGTTTGAGGACAGCTCGATTTGCGATGAAAGCATCGCGCGTGCGGCGCAAGAGAGCACGGTTCCTCGGGCTGTGTTGATGAAAATCGCGCGCCTAGAGTCAGGCCGCAAGGTCAATAAAGAATTTGTGAGCTGGCCATGGACTTTAAACAATGGCGGCAAAGGGTATTTTCTCAGTAGCGAAGCAGACGCTTTAGACTTGCTTACAAAATTATCAAATTCCGGTAAGACGAATGTGGATGTGGGCTGCATGCAATTGAATATTAAATGGCATGCGAAATATTTTAGCAATTTTTCAGAAATGTTAAGCCCTGAGCATAACACTCTTTATGCCGCCAAATACTTAGAGCAGCTCTATAAAGAAACTGGGTCTTGGATGAAGGCCGTGAAATATTACCATTCGCGTAATCCAAAATATAACGAGCGTTATTATGCGAAGTTTTCGAAACTTCCCAATTTTGATACCATTGCGATGATCCGCACAAAGCCTTCGCGGCGCCCCATGCTCATCCCACCCCCAGCGCCGGACCGAGCGCCCGAGATGCCCAGAGTATTTAGCACTGCGCGGGCAAAATCAGTTTTGTTTTGGACAGCGCCGCAAGGCCCTTTACTGCTGACAGCTCAGCTTGATTTATCACAACCTGCTTTCACCGATCTCAGAAAGTTCAAGGGCAAGCCTTTGTTGGTGCCCGATCAATAGAGATTGATCTTCATCAAAGGGCTGATTTTTCACACCGATCACTTTGGCATGAAATATGCAAACTAATAATTAGAAATTAAAAGGTTGTGTCATGCTGAATATCATAAAATCTGCGTTAAGCGTTTCGAGCCATAAATTGAACGTGGTATCAAACAATATCGCAAATACCGGGTCTACCGGCTTTAAGCGCAGCGAAGCGACCTTCCGTGATGTTTATTTGGCCAGCGCGGGTGCGTCCGGCCCGAATGTTGGCCAAGGTTCGATGGTGGCGGTAAATCGCGTGTCCCATAACCCTGCTGAATTGAAACAAACCGGTGTTTCAACGGATATGGCGGTAAATGGCCATGGCATGTTCATGCTTGGCTCGGTTGAGGGCACCGACCAGGTGACGTTCACGCGCAACGGTTCTTTCCAGATTAACGAGGCGGGTTTGTTATCTGCCAATGATGGCAGCCCCGTGCTGACTAGAAACCTTGATCAGATTTCCGTTCCCTTTCAAAACAATGGAATTCCGCTTTCTGGATTGGAAATTAACCCAGAGGGTGATGTGCTCGCAACATACGGGGTTGGAATGCCACTGAATCTAGGGCGCATCGGACTGGCAAATTTTGATAATCCAGCGGCCATGCGCCAGCTTGGCAATGGGCGGTATTTGGCAACAGAAGAGGCCAGCTTATTTGGCGCGTTCGACCCCAAGAATGGTGGGGTGGGCAGCGTGATTTCAGGCCATTTGGAAGTGTCAAACGTTGATATCACCAATGAGCTTGTCGGATTGATCAATGCACAACAAGCCTTCACAGCCGCGTCAAAAGCATTGCAGGCCGATAGTGATATGGTGTCTCGCTTCACGCGTTAACCCAAAAATAAGATAGAGGATAAACCTCTGAAGATAGATCAGTAAGGTGAGAAGGCAGAGTTGATGTTCGAAAATATCCATATTTTTAGCGGTAAAAAAAATATCTATAAACCAACGGTATTTTCGCAAAATTTGGTTGAACATCTTGAGCAGTTTTTTGGAACTGCGCATTTGGCGCCTATGGAGATCACGCGGCGTATAGACGACCCTATTCGCAGCGCGCCTGCATTGGCCCCCGCGCAAGACAGCCATAGATCCACACAAATGGAATATCAACGTCCTGGAGCCTGTCCAAGCAAAACCCTAAAGCGCTATCAAGCCGCACCATCGCCAAATGCGCGTGAATTGCGCAGATTGTCAGCTCGATCGCAGTGGGGCAAACCGGAACAATCAGATTTTGTGGTGTTTGACCATTCTTTGATGGATGCGCATCCTTGTGATCTACGATTTGGGGCAAAGGATCGCTGTGCTTTATTATTGCAACACGAGGCCAGCGCAGCCGCTGATATTGAGGCCTTTTGCGCGTTGGCGCAGAATTGTGATGTGCTGCCTGATTTGGGCATTATCGTAAATTTTGGGAATTCTGCGCATCGCGCAGCAGAAATTTATGCATCGCTCGAAACCAAGCGCGTGGATGGGCGGAAGATCGCAACCAAATTTATCGGCTTTGCCCCAGCTTTGCAGGGTGGTTCAAAGTTTCGGTCGCTTGCAACAATGTCGCTGCAAAATATCACGTTCGAGTTATTAAATTTGAAATATAATGCAAATCCGCATAAGGTGCCTAAAGAACTATTTGCGAGCTCTCTTCATTGAAACAAACAAGCTATGCAGAAATGAAATTAGATATAAACAGCATCGTGCGTAGCCATGAGGGTCTGGTGCGGCGCATCGCGTTTAAAATGCATGCGAAAGTTTCAAGCTTTATTGAATTAGATGATTTGTTGCAATCCGGCTTGGAAGGTTTGGTTGATGCAGCGCAAAAATACACCACGGTTGAAGGTTCAAGCTTTGAAAATTATGCGAGCATCCGGATAAAAGGTTCAATGCTCGATTTAATTCGCCGATCTGGAAATTTGAACCGTTCGACGGTTCAAGCCAAACAGATGATCGATGGCAAGCGCAACGAGTTGGCCGTTTCATTAGGGCGCACGGCTAAGGATGAAGAAGTTGCCGCGGCGCTGAACTTATCGATGGAAGAGTTTTATAGTTGGACAAAGCTGTTTGAAGCAAACGTTTCTGAAAGCCTCAGTCAGGCGTATGATGAGTATTCAATGGTGTTTGCCGCGCCGACGATTGAACCTGAACGCCTATTAGACAGTCAAAATTTGCGTGTCGAATTGGTAAATGCCCTAAAGATGCTTTCAAAACAGCAAAGCATGGTGATGCAACTCTATTATGTAGAAGATCTTAACACATATGAGATCGCCGCCGTTTTGGATTTATCACCGGGCCGGGTGTCTCAAATCAAATCAGAAGCGTTTAAAGCGCTGCAGTCAAAGCTTCAAAATTATTCGGATCTTCACTAAACCACTGCCGCGCCTGTGCTTAGCATATTGCAGATCACTTCTTGCGCCGCTTAAGCGTCAATAATAGCGCCATGCACCTGCACAACCTGCGCCGCGCAAGCATGGCCTTTTTGCAAAGCCCTCTCTTGGTTTTCACCGCTGAGCTTCGCCCCCAAATACGCGCCATTAAAGCTGTCGCCTGCGGCCGTTGTATCCACCACGGTCGGACTGGCAGGGTAGCGGGTTGCAGAGATCCGCTCCCCCAAGGACAGGGGGCCTTTTTCTCCGCGTTTTAGTGCCCCAAGGCTGCCATAAGCTGCGAAGCGTTTTTGCACGGTTTCAAAGTTTTCTTGAAACAGTTCCATTTCATCATCCAGCGAGGGTAAGGCCAGATCACTTATCTCCCAAAAGCTGTTTATCGTTTTACGTGCCTCTTGCGCATCACCCCAAAGCGCGGGGCGGTAATTGCTGTCAAAGGCAAAGAGCGCATCGCTGGTTTTTAGGAAATTAAGCAGCTCGTGACGGATATCTGCGGGCAGGATAGCCAGCGTAATTCCTGAGAGATAAAGCGCATCATAGCCATTCAAGGCTGAAAACTCTGCGCCATTGGCCGTTTGAAACAGCTCCCTTGCCGCAGATTGCGCGCGCCAATAGGTAAAGGCGCGCTCTCCGTTGGGCGAGGTTGAAATTGCATAGAGGCCTGGATGCCGCTTTTGCGATGTTTCAATTGCCTCTATGCCGATATTTTGCGCGGCGATAAATGTTTTGATTTTGGTTGAAAAAGGATCGCTGCCAAGGCGCGTAATATAATCAACTTGCAGCTTTGGAGCGGCTCTTTTTAAGTATATCGCTGTATTCAATGTATCGCCTGCCACGCCAATGCTTGGGGTGCTGCCGCGAAAGGACAGCTCAATCATGGCTTCACCGATACAGGCAATTTTCATTGCGTTTCCTCTTTTAATTTTGCGCGTTTCCAGATGATCAAACCCGAGATGACAACGATAGATGCGCCGGTCAAGGTCCATCGGTCAGGGAATTCTGCGAAAACAATATAGCTTTCTATGGTGAGAAAAATCATGAAACTATAGGTATAGGGCATTAAGGTATTCGCGGGGGCCAGCCCATGCGCGCGCGTTAATAAACCATGCCCGGCCCAAGCCCAAACCCCAAGCACGCACATCAACACCCATTCGAATAAGGAGCTTGGAGTTGCCCAGTCTAAAAAAGCTAAGGGCAGCAAGCTGAAGGTGCCCAATGCCCCCATGTAAAATTGCATGGTTTCCGCGGCAACGAGGCCAGAGAGGCGGCGGGTGATGATCGAATAAAGCGCGAGCGCCACGGCGTTATAACAAGTGAGCAAAGCCGCCCAGTGAAAGCTTTCTCCCAAAGGGCGAATGACGACGAGAACACCGCTAAAGCCTAAGATAATCGCAAACCAGCGCCACGGGCCAACGCGCTCACCCAAGAGCGGCCAAGAGAGAAGGCAAACGATTATTGGTGCTGAAAACATGATCGCCGACACCACCGTTAAAGACAGATAGCGCAAAACGATAAAATTCAGCGCCGTCGCGCTGACCAATAAGAAGCCTCGAAACAACACCAATCCCAAATGTGGCGTTGCAAATCTACTCAGGCTGACGCCGCCCCAAGCGATGGTGCTTAGGCTGATAACGAAATGCGAGGCATAGCGCATAAAGGCCAGTTGAAAGGATCCAAGCCCGGCATAGAGCAACCATTTTACCGAGGTATCCACCAAGGAAAAAAGGAAATAGGTCACCAGCATCATAAGAATGCCCAGGCTGGGATTATCCCTGTTTGCCATTGCGGTCAGCGCCATAGCTAGCGGGCGAACCGATCGGCATAGAAGTCCACCATTTGACTGACCATATGCTCACCGCGACCTTCGGCAACGGCCGTATCCAAGGCGGAAAGGGCGCCTTGCGACATCACGCTGTCAACGCCTGCTGAGTGCGCCATTTGGGTGTAATATCCCACATCTTTGGCAGCATTCTTGATTGAAAACGCCAATTGGTTGGGATCCTTTTCGACGGCATAGGCTTTGACAAAATCCATCATACCACTGTGCAATGGGCCTGCCGACATGGCTGTATATAGTTTGTCACGATCAAGGCCCAGCTGGTCGGCCATGGCAAAGGCTTCTGCCATGGCGTTGGCCACCGTCATCCCGAAAAAATTATTCATCAATTTGATGGAATGGCCATCCCCTAGATTTCCCAGATGGAATACATTTTCGGCAAGGTTTTTTAAGACGGGCCGCGCTCTTTCATACGCAGCGGTATCGCCCGCTGCCATAATGTTCAATTGGCCGATCAGGGCATGCTGCGGCGTACGCCCGAGAGGCGCATCTAAATAATAGCCCCCCGCCGCTGCCACTTCTTGGCCCAAGGCCCGCGTACTGGCTGGTAGTGACGTGCCAAAATCAATCACAATCGCACCTGTTTGCAGGCCAGCAATAACGCCATCGGGGCCACGCATTCTGGCTTCGACGCTGGCGCTTGTATCCATACAGAGCAGAATAATATCGCTGGTCTGTGCAAGCGCGCATGCGGTTTCAACCTCATGGGCACCGCGCGCGATTGCGGCCTCAATATTCGGCCGAGATTTATTGGCGCAGACGCTCACTTGATAATCCAAGTCTTGCAATCTGCTGACCATCGCAGATCCCATCAGGCCAAGGCCGATGAACCCAATATTTTCATTTGGCATCTTTATTTCTTTCTTATTTAATCACGTCAAACGCGCGTTTTTTTAAGCCTTTTTGAATTTCATATATAGAAATTGGCACATCGGGCTGGGGTTGCGGGATGCGCACGGGAATATCTTTTAGGCGCGGATTCAGGGTTGGGGTGCCGCAGAGCATGCGGGTGTTGTACTCTTCAATCCCATCCCAGCGCGTCATTGATCCCATTAGGGGAAACGCGTCTGCAGCCATCATTTCGTAAAATAAGATGCGCCGGGCCCGCTCTGATGTGTTCAGCGCGGATCCATGCACCATCCGGCCATGATGAATTGAGATGGACCCGGCCGGCCCCGTTAGAGGCACAGCATCATTGGCGTTCAAACCATTGTCTTCGGGCAGCATTGCACCGGCAAATACACCCTCAACATGATGATCATAAACAGGCCCTTTTTGGCTGCCTGGATAGACCATCAAGGGCCCATTTTCGATTTTCATATCGTCAATTATAACACCGATGGCCAAAATATCGTCATTTGTATGGGGGTAAAACGCATAATCCTGATGCCATTCCACAGCCGCGCCATATCCGGCTGATTTCATATTCAGCTTACTGGTATGCAGGCGCAAATTCGGTCCGATCAAATCTCTTGCTGGGCCCAAAATATGATCAGACAGCATCAGTTCATGAAAAAGTGTGCTGATCAGATGCGGCAGCTTAATCCGGCGCAAACGTGGCGCGGCGCGGGTATGGCTGTCTTCAAGGTCGAGCCGGTCATTGCTGTGCTCAAGCTCAGCTGCCTCTTCTTCAAAACGGAATATTTCGGCGCGTATTTTAGCAAGCCAAGCGTCGGGAATTTGATTTTCAATTACCAAATATCCGTTCTTTTCGTAAAACCTTATTTGCTGGGATGTCAGTTGCTCAGGCATGGGATCAGGCTCCGGTGTGATGGGCTTGTTTTTTTCGCAATAGCTCGTTCAAATCGGTTCAATTTGTTGGGCCAAAAGGGTTTCCAATTCCAGTGTATTTGCCAATGTTTTGGTTGCATCAAAGACCGAGATCAGCGGTGCGGCTTTGCCGGCCATCACATCCAGAAAGTGTTGCAATTGTTGCTGCAGCGGCACCGCCGTTGCAATTTTCAATTTGCGCGGTGTCGGCGTCTCTGACCAATCTGCCGCTCCGCCCCATTGGGTC
>Ga0213863_10002544_pt1 | contig 12913 bp, 17 predicted proteins | sample PICome_8_FD_160128 | JGI IMG/M metagenome (GOLD analysis project Ga0213863, IMG submission 160128) | Coastal seawater microbial communities near Pivers Island, North Carolina, United States - PICO497 | ecosystem: Environmental > Aquatic > Marine > Coastal | place: USA: North Carolina... | reverse complement strand
AGCTGGGTTTATAGTCGTAGCGTTTTGGATAGTGTTTGTAGTGCCAGTAATGGCTGCTGACCCTATTGTTACAGATTCGACAAGCGTTGTTACAACAACAGGTGAACAGACTACAACAGTTAAGTCACCACCACCTAGTGCAATAGCACCTCAGTTTGGTAGTGGTAATACCTCAGACTTATGTACGATTAGCTCTAGTGGTTCAGTACAGACACAGATACTCGGACTCTCAGTAGGTACAACGTACACAGAAGAGAATTGTTTAAGACTTAAAAAGGCACAGAAGCTGTATAACTTTGGTATGAAAGTAGCAGCAGTTAGTGTAATGTGTCAAGACCCTGATGTATGGGAAGCGATGATGTCAGCTGGGACTCCGTGCCCTATAGATGGACTCATAGGACAGCAAGCAAAAGATGCTTGGGCTGTACACACAGATACAATACCAATGCCACCGGAGGAAGATGAAATTACTGCACAAGAAAAACGTGATAAGGCTCTTAGCATTATGGGTACTGTTGCCGCAGCTTTCATACTCTTCTAGTTATACCTTTGGGTATACAGGTAACGCAGCAGTAGATGGTTTAATATGGAATATGACGTCAGACACGCTGGGAGTTAGCGTAGAAGATGGATTAGACATAAGTGGTGTTATCTATAATTATAAGGTAACAAAAGAAGCCGGAGATGAGTATTTAGTTACAGTACAGAATGAAGATGTAGACGGTGGTTATATATACCAAGATACACAAGACTGGACTTCGGGTACTGGTATGAGAATACAAAAAGTTATACCATTACCGTATACACCAGTTAGTAAGTTTGGTACAGGTTCTATTGAAACAGTAGGAACTGGAACACTAGAAGATGCAAAAGTGGTTTATATGTACAGGTTTGACAAGTGTTTCGACCCACAGAATGACGAGAGTTGTCCGGGTTATGTCGAACCAATGCCTGTAATACCTAACATAGAAATATATGATGCACTAGATGATGACGCAGTTATAGACGCTACTGAAGAAACCGATAGTGATTTATATGAGGAAGAAAAAGAAAAGAGGGAAGAGAAAGAAGAAGACGAGGAAGATGAAGGCAGACTAGAAATGGCTTTGGCTGCATCTGAAAATGCTCTAACGATAGCTAACACAGTATCACAATCTGCTCTACTACAGTCAATAAATAACGCTACTAATGTAACATCTTACTACGCAGCGACAGTTCCCGGAGGAGTATATAGGGAATCTATTTCATTGAACGGAGGAGAGGTAGTTGATAACAAAAGAGCATTACAAAGTTTAGCCCAAGACAATTTAATGAATCAAATGATAGAGGAACAATACAAATGAATAAATTATTATTAACAGCTTTAGTTCTTGGTCTTACTGGTTGCTCTTTGTTCGCTAGTAAGGTAGAAGCTAACGCAGAAATTAATGGCTCGGTAGAGTCTAGATGTATAGTCAATACAGATACTCCGGGAGTTTACGGAAACCCTAATGCCTATACTCTAACAACAACACCTGCTAGTGGTGGTCAGAAACCTATCGTAAGGTTTGACGTATCACTTGCTAATGCTTATTACGCACAGGTTAGTTATCCTACTTCTTTTAGCTCTAGCCCTAGCTTAAGTGATACAGTTGCTTGGACTGGTTCGGTATCAGTAGCACAGTCATCTAGTGCTGACTTTGATGGATACCAAACTGCAAGTACAACTACTGGTGCTTTAAGACAATACGCTATGGCAAATGCAGGTACTTTATGGATAGATGTTCAATCTGAAGCTACATATGGTGGTGGAGGAAACAAAGCATTTCCCGGTGGTTCTTATACAGCAGTTGTAGTTGCTGAATGTGTCGCTCAGTAATACTGTGGGTATTGCTATGTACATCTGTAGCAGCTCACGAGATGACACCTACATACCCAAAGTGGTCTGTAACTCAATTAGAAGGGGTACAAAAAACTACAATGAGTATGTTCAACAAGAGGGAAGATGTTCAGTATTACGAAATTGGAGTATTTGATAAAGAATGGAATCCAATACCTTTTGTAACTGATTATAAGATATTAAAGTTAGATTACTTAAGCCACGTTAAATTTGATGTATATATTGGTTCAAAGAACGTAGACAGAGCAGAATACATATGTTCGTTGTCTAAGCTAAGAGGAAGCAAAGAAACTAAGACAATGATAGCATCAAAAATATGTTCGAGGTTTAAGTGAAGTGGTTGAGGTATGTGGTACTTTTGCTTTGCACACAAGCTATAGCAGACAGTAACTCGATGACCTTTTCCTTGCCAAGTGCAGGATATAGTAGTGGCACAGATAGTATTAGAGCTGGTGATTTAGATTGTAAGAACAGTATAGGAGGCACTACTAACTTTGAGTTAGGTATGACTGGAATAATAAACAACGCAGTCACGCCAATTATAGGAAAGAGCGGAGACAAGCCACAGACTAAAGACATAGGTTTATACGCTAGAATTATAATACCTCTTGATGGACCAAAAGAAAGAATTAATTGTAATACATTATACCAACTAGAATTACAACGTAGAAGGCTAGAGGTACAGAAACTTAAACAAGAGATAGAATATTTAAGGCAATTACAAGACGGTGGATTTGAAAACTGATGGCTGACCTAGAAGAATTAGTAAGACAAGGCGAAGGCATAAAGGATAAAAAACTTACTTTGTTTGGTTTGCGTTTAAGTGGCACAAGTATAGTTGCAGCATTTGCTTTTATTTCAACGATTGTTGGTACTCTTTATGGTGGCTTTCTTATGTACCAGAAAGTTGAAGGAATAGCAAATTTGGACCTTGACGCTATAGCTGGACAGATGGCAAAGACATCATCAGATGTAATACGAATAGAAGAACACGCTAACGCAATTAAGATTGAACTCAAGAAAGATATGACTGATTTAAGAAACGCACAGTGGAATCTTGAGTCAAAGGTAGATGGTAAGCTACAGTCAGTAGACACTAAACTTACTAACTATGATGACAAACTAGATAGGTTTGAAATTAAAGTAGAGAAAACAAAGTTGGATATGGAAAATCGTATTCAACAGTCATTAGATAACCCATTAGCAAATTAGGAGAATAATATGCCATACGGAAAAGGTACATACGGTAAGAAAAGAGGACGTCCACCTATGAAGAAAAAAGGCAAGAAGAAATAATGCCTGCTAAGAAAGACCCACGATTAGCTAGAGCGGGTGTATCAGGGTTTAATAAACCTAAACGTACACCAAGCCACAAAACTAAGAGTCACGTTGTAGTAGCTAAATCAAAAGGAAAAGTAAAAACAATTAGGTTCGGTCAACAAGGTAAAACTGGAGATAGGACGAATACTGCGAGAGCTAGGTCATTTAAAGCTAGGCACGGTAAGAACATAGCTAAAGGACCAATGAGTGCTGCTTATTGGGCTAACAAGGTGAAATGGTAATGGCTAAACGAGGACTATACGCAAACATTAATGCTAGAAAAAAGAAAGGCACTAGTAGAACTAAAAAGAAATCTACTATTAGTAAGAAATCTTATGCAAAAATGAAAAAAGGATTTAAAAAGTGACCGACGATATTAAAAGAATCCAATTACAGCTAGACAAACACGCAAATCAAATAGCAAAGTTGTTTAGTAAGATTGACGACACAAACAAATGTATAGCTAAAATAAATACCTCATTATTACAAATTAAATGGGGCGTTTATGGTGCAATTATCTTTTATGTTATTGGACAAGTAGGACTTATGGAAGCATTAGGAGTAGTATTATGATAGCGTTTCTAACTAATGTAGCACCTATAGCATTAGGCTTTGTTGCTAAGTTGTTTGCTCTTAAGAGTCAAGCAGCAGCAGAAAATCAAAAGTTAATGCTGCAGAATCTACAAGCTCGTAATGACTCTATTAATATGGCTAGAGATAGAGCAGACAAAGAGAGCCCTATGGCTGCCCTTAACAGACGAGTTATTATATTTGTTATATTAGCTTTAATTATATTTACACAGATAGCACCGGTATTTTTTGATGTTCCAACTATTGTACCTACAGTTATAGAAGGCTTTAGCATATTAGGGTTTCAATTAACTCCTGATGTTGTTGAGTATGTCAAGCTAGAGGCTGGTGCAGTATTGAAGATGGATGAAATATTTGGATGGGCGACAATGATTATAGAGTTCTATTTTGGTGCTCAATTAGCCAAGGGGAAGTAAATGACATATAGACAAATTATTAATAGTGTTTTAAGAAGGTTAAGAGAAGATACTATAGACTCTGACTGGTCAGGTAACTTATACGATTCTGTATCTGTGTCTGACTATCAGAAACTAATTGGAGAGTTAGTTAATGATTCTAAAAAGAATGTAGAGTCTTATCACGACTGGAACGCATTAAGAGAAACATTTAATATTAAGACACAAGCAGGAAATATGCAATATACTTTAGGTGATGCTACTAGAGGTGCGGGCGTGTCTTTTAAAGTGTTAGATGTTATATGTCAAGATACTGGACAAGTATTAGAACAAGTACCAAATGATTGGCTTAACGAAGCTGTATTTCCTTTATCTCAAGCAGCTAGTGGTAAGCCTACTAAATATGCTTTTAATGGAGTAGCTCAAGCAGGTGTAGACAGAGAGCCTGACTTTAACATTGACTTATATCCTGTCCCTGACTCTATACAGACTATATCTGTAAATATTGTAGGTGCTCAAAAAGAATTATCTACAGCATCTCAAGTATTAAGAGTTCCTTCACAACCTGTAATTCTTGGAGCTTGGGCTCGTGCTATTGCAGAAAGAGGAGAAGACGGAGGAAGTATTTCTAGTGCTGTTGCGGCAGAAGCTAGAGACTCTTTAAACCTTGCGGTACAATTAGACGCAGGTAATATGGAATATGAAAGAGATTGGACAGTAGTATAATATGGCACTAGAATCTAAGCAGATACAAGCTATACCTTTAGACACTATTGGTATTGACGGTATTGATACTCAGACAACTGCTACTGCTTTAGGACCTAACTGGTTTACTAAAGCAGATAACATTGTTTATACTGAGGGAGGTAAAGTAGCTTTTCGTAAAGGTCTAAAACAAAAGACACTAAACGGAGGAGCTAAAGTAGGCTCTTTAGTAGAACATTATGATGGTACTAATTATAAAGTATTTGCCGGTGTAGGCACTAATATGTATGAGGTAGATTTATCAGATAAAGACAATGCGTGGATTAACGCTTTTGCTACTGGTGCTTCTTCTTCTGATTGGCAGTTTAATAACTTTAATAATGAATTATTTGTATCTCAATACGATTCAGACCCTTTAAGATATGCTAGTAGCACTTGGTCTAAATTAAAAGATACTTTAGGGTATACACCACCACACGGAATAACAACATTTGACCCTAGTTGTATGATGGGATTTTATGGGAGAATGTGGGCTGGAGGAATAACAGAAGAAGACGATGTATTGTTTTACTCTAAACTGTTAGACGGTCATAAATGGGGAGCTGCTGACGGTGGCGCTATAGATTTAAAATCTGTATGGGGTCACGACAGTATTGTAGCTATACACCCTTTTGCAGGTAAGTTAGTTATCTTTGGTAAAGAAAATATTGCTATATATAACGACCCTGACACAATAGTTAATATAGCGCTAGACGAAGTAATTAGAGGAATAGGATGTGTATCTAGAGATTCTATACAAAGTATCGGAGATGATTTATACTTCTTGTCGGATACTGGTGTTAGGTCTTTATTTAGAACTACTCAGCTAGACAAGCTACCTCTAACAGAAAAATCTATAACAATTAAAGATGAACTGATAGCCAACATTAATGGAAGTACAAATGTTAAGTCAGCATTTATGCTAAATGAAGGTCTATACTTACTCTCTTTTGTAGATAGAAATGTTACATATGTTTTTGACACTACATATAAGACATCTAAAGAAACACCTAGAATAACTAAATGGCATTTTACAAACAGTAGAGAGCCTGCTAGTATGTCATATACAGAAACTTATGGTTTATTGGTAGGACAGCAGTCAGGAAGAGTTGCTAGTTATGAAGGTTATTATGATGTAGACTATAGCGGTTCTAATGTATATACTTATAATAGTTATACTACTGCATTTGCTACAGCAGAGTTAGATTTAGGACAAGGAGTACAAGCGTCTATATTAAAAAAATTAATTATGGTAATTGCCGGAGGTCAAGGCACAGACGTAGGAATAAGACTATATAAAGACTTTGAGACTACACCTAAAATATCTCCTACATTTAAACTTAATCCTACACTAAGCGGTGAACCTTCGTACTGGGGCAATGCGTTGTCTTTATATGGAGCTACTACAGCTTCACATACGCATAACTCGACGCTACACCCTTCTTCGTCTAAATACGCTCCTATACACGGATATAAAGAGCGTTCAGTTCCACTATCAGGAAATGCTAAATATATAAGAATAGAGTGGGACGCAGTAACAAAAGGATACAAAGCATCACTACAATCAATATCATTATTATTTAAACAAGGTAAAACATTATGAGTAACTATACAATAGCGGTAGGCTGGTCAGGAAAAGATGCCTTAGCTGACACAGACCCCGGAAAAGTAATATCAGGTGCTGACTTTGATACTGAGTTCACAGCAGTAAGAACAGCACTTAATTCTAAGGCAGACGCAAACGGCAGTTCATCAGAGAACTTTACTTGTAACGCATTAACGGCTACTACAGGGACTATTGGCGGTGAGTCTATAGTTACTATAGATACACCACAAACATTCACTAAAGCGCATCCTACGGCTTCTGAGACGGTAACATTAGCATCAGACCAAACAGCTAACTTACTAAACTCAAATGTGTTTGTTGTTAGTGTACAAGGAAACCATACACTTAATGTATCTAATATGACATCAGGTGTAGAGGCTACGTTTTTAGTAAAGAATACTGGTGCTTATGACATTACATTTAGTAGTGACTTTTCTTTTGTAGGTGGCAATAACCCTACTATTACATCAGGTAACGGTAAAGTAGATTTAATTAGATGTGTGTCAGACGGCACAAAGATGTATTGTAATATAGCACAAAACTTAACATAAGGAAAAAATATGGCTGGTTTCTTTGGTACAAGCTGGGATTTAAGTAATAGTTTTAATTCGCCTTCTGTAGGTAATCAAATGGTTGGTGGTAATTTATCTACAGAGATAACTCCTAGACCGGGAAGTCAAGGTCCTACTGATACAGCCTCTATGCTAAATCTTTGGGGAGCACCTACTGGATATACAGGACCGTCACAACAACAAGGCGGTATGTTTAATCCTTATCAAGCTACTGGCGGTGGTTTTTATAATCCATATCAGTTCGGTCAAGTACAGTATGGTCCTCAGTATGGCGGTGGACAGATGCCTTGGTGGATGAACTATAATGTTAATAATCCTTTTATGCCTACACAGACAACACCTAGTGTACAACCGCAATTACAACAACAGACACCATCTAGACCTCAAGGTACTGGACCTGACGGTAAAGATTTAACTTATGATGAGACTATAAAGTATTTTGGTTTGTATGATGACGCTGAGTCAGCTTTAGCTGCGGGAGATTCACAAGCAGCATATAGAAAAGACCATATGCAATGGAGAAGCGGTACAGGACCTTACTCAGGACAAGGACCGGGACAAGGACAATATCCGGGTAGACCTGAATTAGGAATTGCTGGAGATGAGCAAAGAATGGCTGACCTTATGGGATTCCCTAGTGCAATGGTAGATAAGTTTAAAGGTTTATTCTCAGGCTTTCAAGATAACGGAGCATTAGATGCTGAACCAGCTATTGGCGGAGGTAGTGGTTTTACACAAGTTCCTGATATGTTTAGAACAGGTAATACAAATCCTTTTAACGTGCCTTATGGTCCTCAGACTATGTCTATGCAAAATTATTTAGATGATAGTCAATTATTTAATAGGTACGATGTTTCAGATTTAGAACAGGCACAAGCCGCAGGACTAACAGATACTAGCAAAGCTGAGGTGTTATCTCCTCGTGATTATTATTCAAGACTTCCTCAAACATCTAGTAATTTTAATTACGGTTTTAACAGGGCAGAAAATTTATTTAATGTTCCTGCTTACTCTAGTGGAATGACTATGCCTATAGGAGACAATTTAGTAGGCAATGAAATACCGGGTAGACCGGGAGAATTGTCTGCTTTTTCAGAGAATGATGCAGGAATGGTAGATGCTAGAAGAAACTTTTTATTTAATAGAGATTTAGATTTAGGTAGACCGGGAGATGCTAGTTATGTTCCTTTTGAGCCTACTTTTACTCCTGACCCAGTTTATGGTGTAAGTAATGCTAGAGAGTTAGTAGAGTCTAATTTGTTTGGAGTTCCTAAACCAACACCGGCAGAAGATTTTTATGCTCAAAGAAGATTTGATGCTATGAGACAAGAGAGGGAATTACAAGCTGCGATGGCTGAAAGTAAGAGAGCGGCTGAAGAGTATGAGGCACAGCAAGTTGCTGAAAGAGCAAGAATCGAAGCAGAGAAAAAAGCTGCGGCAGAAGCTAAAGCTAAAGCAGATGCGGCGGCGGCAGAAAAAGCAAGACAAGCGGCGGCGGCTCAGAGACGTATGAATGATAACTATGAAACTGGTTATGTAGCGCCAAACATATTTACTTCTAGTGGTCCTTCAAGAAGAAGTTCTAGAGGTAGTAGGAGAAGATAATGAATACAATTAAGGAGATAAGATAATGGCAGGTTTTTTTGATTTTTTAGGAGGAGCTAATCCTTGGGCGGCAGTTATAGGTGCTGGTCTACAGCTATATGGTGCTAATCAAGCATCAGACGCTCAGACTGAAGCAGCTCAAACTTATGCTACAGGTGTTACTGAGGCTTCAAAACCTAAAACAGTAATTGACCCTACAGGCTCTGCAGTATGGGACGATAGATTACAGCAGTATGTCTTAGCTCCTTCTCAGCCTATGATGGGATTGTTTGGTGCTAATTTACAAGACATATATAGACAGAGAGCTATGATAGAGCCTTATATGAGTGACCCTGAAGGTGCTGCTCTGACTAGAATGAGAGAAACTCAAGCAGCTTTAGAGCCTACTAGGTCTAGAACTACTGAAGATTTATTAGGCAGATTAAATAGAAGAGGTCTTCTTGGTTCTACTATTGGTGCTCAAGCTACAGCAGAACTAGATAGACAAAGAGCTATTGAAGATGCTGCTCTACTACAGCAAGCTAGAGGTGGAGTACAGTCAGACATTACTAACTATATTAACAGAGCCAATGCTGCTCAAACTTCAGCTTTAAATTTAGGCTCTATAGGTCAAAACTTAGCTAATATAGGAATTAATGTTGGGAGTCAAATGGGTACTGCGGCAAACTTAGGCGGTACTCAACTAATGAACGCACAACAAGCCGCAGGTTTAGCACAAGCACAGTTACCTTATACTTTAGGTCAACAGATGTTTGGTTATAGACCTGACACCACACAACAAAATTTATCATTACAAGAAGCCGCTCTTGGGTCGACACCTACCGGTTTAATTAGTAGGCTTTAGGAGAAATAATTATGGGAATGTTTGACGGACAAGGATTAACTACACCGGCTAACTCTATTGCAGATATGTATAGAGGTGCGGCTAGGGGAATAGGAAAAGGACTTATAGACCCTTATATGCAAAGTAAGGGGTTTATATCTCAAGAGAATCAAATAATGAACGTAATGAAGGATGTTGACACAACAAGTGCTGAATCCGTTGCGTCTGCTTTTAGTAAAATTATGGAAATTAACCCTCAAGCGGCGGCAGAGTTTCAAGCTCAAGTATTGCCTATTTTAGAAGCTAACCAATCACAAATGTCTTCTTCTGCTGATATGAGTAATTTAGGTAAGTATTATAAAGACGCTGCTGAAATATTAGGAGTTGATTTAAACACTCCTGAAGGTTTAGCTGAAGCTAAAGAATTTGTTAATAGGTTTAAAAAGTCTGAAACTTCATTTGCTGGCTCTATGGGAAGCGAGTATGGAAAAACAGTAATTAAAAGTTTTAACGATGCAGAGCAAGCAGTTGCTTCTTTGTTTACTATTGAAACTGGTCTTGATTTATTAGAGCAAGGAATAAACACAGGGGCTTTTGCTAAAACAGAAAATGCTGCTAGAGCAATATTAAATAAAGTAGGACTAACTAAAGATGATTCAGTTGGAGCTACTCAGGCTTATACCGCTACTTTAGGTAATTTAGTAGGTCAAATTATTAAACAGTTTGGTGCTGGTACTGGTCTATCAGATGCTGACCGAGAATATGCACTAGGTATTGCTGGTGGTAATATTAACTTTGATGAGTATGCTTTAAGAAAGATTTTAGATATTCAAAAGAGAGTTCAAATTGCTATAATTAATAAGCATAACACAAAAGCGGCAGCTTTGCCTGAAAACTTTGCTGAAAGGTCTGGAATGGGAGATACTTCTTTTATGGTAGCCATACCTGAATTAAAAGATAGACCAACCGTACATCCTGAAGGTGCTAGAAGAGGAGTGGACGCAGAAAACAATAATGCGGTTATATGGGAATACCCTGATGGAAGCCTACACAATCCGGATGGAACGCCTTATATTGGTAAAGGAGAGTAAAAATGGCGCAGTTTATACCTGATGAATCAAAAGCATCTCCAAAAGTTAGTTTTGTGCCTGATGAGCCTATTGATATAAACACAGGAAATTCGAGCATACCTGAGTGGATAGAAGAAATAGGTCAAAGGTGGGAAGGTCGTGGTGAAGCTATGGCTGAAGACATTAGAGAATATGAAGCTGGAGAACTTGATTCTGATACAGGAATTAATTTTATAGATAAATCCATAGGTAGGGCTAATCTTGAACTACAAAGAACTGGTAAAATAGTGGGAGGTGCTTGGGACGCTTTGGGTTCTGTTGTAGGAGCTGGTGTAGACCAATTAGGCAAAGGAATTTCTATTCTAATGCCTGATGATATGGAAGACTCTTTAAAAACAAAAGTTAGCAATTCTTGGGATTGGGTTTTAAATACAGAAGGAGGTCAGTTAGCTCAACAAGCACTAGAGGGAACTTATGAACAATGGCAAGAATACGAAAAAAATCATCCTGTAGGTGCTGATAATATTAGAGCTATTGCAAACATATCCTTAATATTTGGACCTAAATATAAAGGAAAGGGAAGTAAAGTTAGCCCTGTACCTTCTTTTGATAAGCGCAGAAAATTACCTTTTATAGACAAAACAATACCTAGCATAACAGATGCAGAGCGTAAAAGAAAGTCAGCTATGAAAGAAAAAGAGCAAAGAAAATTAGAAGACTTAGTTCTTCCGGGTATGGATGCAGCAAAAGCGCAGAGAAGCACACAAAGAGGTCCTTTTAAAGAAACAGTAGTTACTTTAAATAAATCAGAAGAAAACATACTTAACGAAGTAAGAAAAGTTAAGGGGGTGTCTGCATCTAAATCAGCACAAACAAATTTAGGTTTATTAAAAGATGAAACAAATAAACTTGGAGATAATTTAGACAAAGTTTTAAAAAATTCAAATGTTATAATACCACCTACAACCATAAATAGAACTATTGATGATGCTATTAATGCACTTTTAAATCCAACTACTGGAAATATTTATTTAAAAAACAACAAACAAATTGTTGCTATGATGCAAGATTTTGCAACACAGGCAAAAATAATATTTTCTAGGTATCCTAGCACACCTTCAGGACTACTTGCGGCAAGAAAAGAATTTGACAATCAAGTAAAAAAGCAGTTAGGAGATAAAGCATTTGATGCTAACAACATAACAGCTATGAATGAAGCTATGCGTGTTATAAGAAGTTCAGTTAATGACTTAATAAATACTAATGTTCCTAGTGCTTTTGTAAAGAAAAACCTTACTAGACAATCAAGGCTATTTTCTGCTAGAGATGTCCTTGCTGTTAAAGCTAAAGACGAGGCTAAAACATTTACTGGAAGACTATTTCAAAACATAAGTAGATTTGCAGGACTTAATATGAACCTTAGAAGAAACTTAGCTATTATTGCAGGTACTTCTGTTTTTGCTGTTTCAGGAGGTTTAATGGCAGGTGCGGCAGGAGCTTTAGGTTTATTTGCGGCAGGCAATATAGCTTTAAGAGGAACTATGTCTCCTAGAGTTCATAGTGCTTTTTTAGGTCTTTTAAAAGAGACAAATAAAGCAATACAAAAAACAACTAGTCTAGAAGGTCTTCAAGCCTTGAGAGCTGATAGGGCTTTATTGATAGAGTTTTTAAAGTCAGTAAAAGTAGAAGAAGAAAAAGAAGAATAATATGGGAATGTTTACTAACAACGAGCAGGAAACTATTGATGCTTTAATAGCGGTAGGTTTTCCTCCTAGGGATATACCCGCACTAATGGGTAATATAGATGTCGAAACAGGTGGTAGTTATTCTCACACTCAGAAAGAGAGAGGTGGTAAAGGATATGGATTATTTCAGTTTACTGGTAGTCACAAGAGAGACTATTTTGACTGGCTTAAAGACTCAAATTTAAACGATAATAAGACGAGCCAAGCTAAGTTCGTGTTTGACAATATCTACGGAAATAGAGGCTATGGTAGAGAGCTAGGGTGGAGAGACAGAAGTAAGTTACAGACTATGTTCTCAGAAAGTATGTTAGCTAATCCCCACATAGATGACCCTATAAAGAGAAAGGCTAAGATATTCTCAGATGTCTATGAGAAGCCCAGAGTACCACATAACGAGAGACGTATGGAGTCTGCTAAGAATTGGGAACAAAAACTAACAAGCATAAAAAAACCGCCACCACCTTTACCTTCAACAGGTATGATGAGTAGCGGTCCTAAGAGACGTGGGAGTAGAGGCGGTCGTAAGAGACCTTAGTGACTAGTCTTTACTTGTAAGACGGCAA
>Ga0213863_10002542_pt1 | contig 12917 bp, 5 predicted proteins | sample PICome_8_FD_160128 | JGI IMG/M metagenome (GOLD analysis project Ga0213863, IMG submission 160128) | Coastal seawater microbial communities near Pivers Island, North Carolina, United States - PICO497 | ecosystem: Environmental > Aquatic > Marine > Coastal | place: USA: North Carolina | collected... | reverse complement strand
TCTTATGCGGGAGAAAAGGCAGAAAATTTGAATGATTTTGAATCCGAGACCAAATGAGAAGAGGCCAAGAGGGAGAGAGTGCGAAACGTATAAAACACATATAATACAAAACATTTATTTCTAAACCGAGACTACTTCGTCGTCTTCTTCTAATTCTTCTTTCGCGATGAACTCTCTGAACCTGGACTCGCGTCTGCGTCTTCGCTGACTACCTATGGCGACGCTGTGGGATGCGTCGCGAACTTTACGTAACAAGTGCATAGCGGGACCGTCAACAACCGTCTCGACGCCTATACCAAGCGTGAAGGCGGTTTCGGTCGTGCTTTGCTCGATTTCTTTTTCTCCTTCTTCTTCTGCAACTAAGAAAACGCGCTCAGTGCCAGAACTGCGTCCTTTTGCGAGCGATGCTAAAGCGACTCGACGTGAAAAGACTAATTTTTCCAACGCTTTGCCGGTTTCGCAGTACGAAGGGTCTTCGAGGTCAGATCGACAGACCACGTTGGTGATGCCAACACCTTCAGCTTCGAGCGCATCTTTTGCGGCTCTTAACTGACCGGCTCCACCATCGACTAAGATAACATCCGGCAGAGGCGTCTGCGATTGGCATCTTTTTGAAATCGCTACTCGAATGCCTTCGTAATCATCCGACGGGTTCACCAAATTCACAGGAAGGTTATATACTTTGTGTTTACCAGAGGACTCCGTGGAACCATCGAAACGCGCGAAGGCGGCTACGGCGTGTTCGCCCGCAAAATGTGAACAATCTAAACCTTCGATAGAAAGGTCCGAGAGGTTCGCGAGAGTAGAAGTCAAAGGTGATTCCATGTTTAAGGCATAGGAAAGCGTCGTCAAAACGTCATTTTCAGATTTGATCGATTCCACTTCTTCTCGGGCATTTTCCAGAGCTAAGCTCGCCAAAGCGTTCAAATACGTTTCATTCTTCTTCGTTTTAACCATACGCTTACGGATACCGAGCGACTTGAACGCCACTCCAGCTTCTTTCGCGTCTTGGAATTTGTGGGGAATATACACTGAATCGGGCAACGAAACCAATCGCGCCGACGCGTACGTGGACTCGATGGTGCGCTGACAAGCCTCGGCCAAATCAAGGGTTGTTGATTCATCTTCGTCGTTGTCATCGTACGTTTCAACCGTCGTCCCTAAAACATCCAAAACATTTCCGTCTCTCACGCGCGCGATTTTCACGGAAATGAATCTTCCAGATTTCACCGCTGCGCATACGTCCACATTCCAATTTTTCCTCTCCTCCTCACTGAGCGATAAGAACGCAGCTAACGAGCCGTTACTTTTGGAATCCTCAAGATTTTGTATCCACGTGTTTGATAACGACTTTAGTCTATCCACAATTCTTGGGTCCTCGTTTGCGCACGTGTTTTCCACGTGTTCCATTGCCTCTCCAATCTTATTCTCGAAAATCAAGCGGGCCGCTGTGATGCGATTGTTCAGCGTTTCCGTTGCATCTTGGTCGCCGTATCTCACGCGAAAACGCGCTCCTCGAAGATCAAGCGCCGTATCTACGCTACGTGACAAATTACGTGCCTCTCTGTAGGTTGTCTGCGTAAATATCCACTTATTATCGAAAGTTCTAGGGTCGGATGTCTCTTTAGATGAGCTGTTTACGACAAACATTTTACCGTCAGGCGAGAGAACAATATACGCAGCTTCGGATCTCGGGACGTCTTTGAGCAAGATGTTCATTCGCGGCCTTTCACGTTGGATAATTCTGGCCTCTAGTGCGAGTGCATCGGCTTCGCCACCCGGTGTCAAAACGCAATCTATTGACTCCGCCTTGTATAACAACGCCCGGTGACGAGCCGAGTTGTCAAGGACGCCTGGAGTTAAATACGAGGAGGTTCTGGAGCGCAAAGATTTCGCTTTGCCAACGTATAAGGACTTGCCGTTCTTATCGAGAAAACGGTACACGCCACATTTGGCAGGAAGAGTTTTCTGCATCTCGCGGATCTTCTTCACTCGAGAAATTGTAGCTTCGTCGAAACCGTAGTGTTTCGTAAGAATCGCTTCGGCGTTGCCGAGAGAGGAAGAGGAGGATTTTCCAGAAGCGTCCATCAAATCTCCCAGTATCGTACCATCTTTCTCCATATACGCTTGATTTTCCCGCTTTTGTCTTTCAGCTAATGCGTCCTCCTTCATTTTCCTTTCCAAAGCTTTCGTCTTGGTCGTCGCTCTTATGAAACCTTCCGAGTTAGGTTCTCGTCGTTGTCGCCATCTCTCCAAAGCGCGCTCCACTTCTTCGTCGTTTATAGTTCCACCATGATTGTTGTTATCGCTATTATTAGAACTACTTTTAGATAGCATAGTTCCTACGGACATTTTCTCGGCGTCAATTTCTTCAGACATGATATCAAATAAGGACCGCTCCGAGGATTCACTTCCTTGTGTGGCAGATTTTGGCGTCACATTGTACTTTTCGTTGTGCAACGCTTGTTTTCGACGTCTCCGCTCGACTTCTTTCAAAGCGGACTTCATTGCGTCAGTTTCTTTATCTGCAAATAAAACAGCTTCGCCACTTTTATTTCTCGCCGCTCTGCCCATCATTTGCATCAAACTTCGCGACGATCTCGCAAACCCAGAAACATCCGCGTCTAATATAGCCACCAACGAAACGCGAGGTAAATCTAAACCTTCGCGAAGTAATTGGGCACCGACAACTACGTCAAGCTCACCGAGTTGAAGTTTTGCAAGCCGTTTTGCTCTCTCCGGAGCTGCGAGTTCAGAGTGCATCCAATCCGCTCGTAATCCTTTGCCGGTTAAATACGCAGCTAAATCCTCGCAATCAGCTTTTGTCAACGCACAAACCAGAGAAGCTTCACCCTTCCGTGCGCGCTTTTCTATCATGGAGGCGAGTTTGGGAAGTTGGTTCTTCTTCCGTAACACTTCCGTCGGCGGGTCTAATATTCCGCTTGGTCTGACAACCATATCTACGCTCCCTTCTTCGCCACCGGACCACTCGTGCTCGTCGTCACCAGGAGTGGCCGAGACGAGTAGGCATTTCGGGACGCGTTGCCAGAATTCATCTCCAGTTAACGGTCGATTGTCCAAAGCGGAAGGTAAGCGATACCCGTACTTCACTAAGCTTTCCTTTCGACTTTTATCGCCGCCAGACATGGCACGTAATTGCGGCAGCATGACGTGCGATTCATCGGCAACCAGTAACCAGTCTTCATTGTTCTCGTGAGAAAAATAGTCTAACAGCGTCACTGGCGGCTCACCGGGTTTTGCTCCACGGAGGTGTCTAGAGTAATGCTCCGCGCCTGGACACCATCCTATGTCTCTGAGCATTTCTAAATCTGCAGAAACTCTCTGCCTCAACCTATCCGCCTCTAACACAGCGTCTTCTTCCCGAAGCTCGTGTTCTCTACAGACCAGCTCCTCGTTGATCGATTTTACAGCCATCGTGACGCGTTCTTTTGGCGTCACGTAGTGCACTCGCGGCCAAATCGTCATGGCGTTAATATATTCAGTCTCGTGTTGTTGTTCTTTTTCGTTATATACGACGCGTTTGCCTTCCAAGAAATCTCCGCTATGTTTGTCCAACGTAATATCCACGTGTTCATTTGAGTACGGCGGCCATACTCGGATTTCTACTTGGTCTGTTCCTTTATTTCTCGTTCTAAACTGCCCACGCTCGACCGCTCCAAACGCCGGTGCGCGTTCATACAGACACTCCGTTTCGAGCTTATTGATGATCTTCTCGGCGTTCCCATACTGTCCCACTTCACCGTCTTTGCCTAAAAATAAAGCCGCATCGACAAAATCTGACGGCAATCCCAAACCATACAAACACGACACCGAAGCCACAATGACTGGTGTTCTATTCGTCGATTTCGCTTCAACCAAAGCTCTCGTCGCGCGATGTCGCAACGCATCTAAATCCGGGTCTACCGCAGATCTCTTTTCGACGTATCGACCTCCACGACAACTCTCCGGTATGTAGACGCTAAAGTGACTCACGAAAAGCTCAACCAAATGCGACGTTCGTAAATACCCTCTCAACTCCCTGGCAACCTGCGCTGCCAATGTCTTATTCGGCACAACAACCAATACCGGCTTCTCATGTTCCGCGATGACGTTCGCGACTACGAACGTTTTCCCCGTACCCGTGGCGCCGCGCAAAGAGACAAACTTCCTGTCCTTCTCTTTTAACAATTTCAGAGTTTTTGCAATCGCTGAAGGTTGGTCTCCGCCCGGTTGGAACGGGGCCGTGACATCCCTATGATTCTTCGCGTAAGACGTAGATGCGCTCTCGTTCGATATTTTTCTATTTGGAGTTGTTGTTGATGATGATGATGACGACGACGGCGATGACGATGCGCACGTCGCCCGCCGTCTGGCGATGACGCTTCGGATTTGTCGACGCGACAAAAACATGCTTCCACCACCCACTTCCCGCAGAGAAGAAACGTCAACCAACCTTTTTCTTCTCCTATTCCTGCTGTTGGATGATACGAATAAATACTCAGCAGTAACGAAATTGGTTGTTTTTGTTGTCGTTTGACTCTTAAAAGCGGTAGTAGTGGTGGTGGTGTGCGCGTGATGACGAACACTAAAGCTCATGTGATTAATGACCCAAAAGTGAATATCTTTGTCAGTTGTAAAAGTCGTGGCTCACTTTTTTTCTTGTTCGAGGGAGGTTTGCACTTTGGACAGAAAAACACAACAGAAAAAAGAGAGTTAATAAATGAAATGAATTCGAAGAACATCCAAGCTGCGGAGCAGGCAGCCGGATTAATCCGAATAACCGGGACGGAGGAACTCTTGCGCGATGCGAAATACATTTCTCGAGCGGACGCGGCAGACGTCGTGGACTTTGCCATTCAACGGTCGATTGCGAATACGAGCAAATGGGGGATTCCTACGCTCCATTGTTTCAGTTGCTCGGCGACGAACGCGAGGATGTTAGGGAGGCGAGGGGAGATGTACGCGGAGAGAATGCGGAGGAGAGAAGATGGAGACGATGATTATGATTATGATGATACTTCTAATAATGATTTGAACGTTTGGGTGGTTCCTTTGAGCGCATTGCAGAACGTTTTGGTATTGGATAGCGCAACGGTGATGACAACTGAAACAGATAACGGGAAAAGCGAGAGGAGTCGCGGGAAAAGATTCAAACTGAAACCGTCCGTGGTTATACACGCAAGGAATTTCGAGAAAAAAACGTGGACGAAGTGTAAAATTGTGGACGTGGTAACCTCTAAGCGCGCAATCGATGACATCGTCAACGCGATCGCAGGACAGAATATCGTGGACGTGTCGTTCGAAGGCGTGGTGCCGTTAAGATTGTGCGAGGCGAAAGGGTTCTTGAAACAGAGAGAGGTGAGGAGAATAGTGGAAAGAGCGGCGAGTTTTGTAGTGTTGAAGGAAGTAATCGAAAGTAGGGATAGTAACGTGTACGATCTGGACAAGCGCGAACAGAGGAAGAGTTCAGGTGGGAACTTTAACAACAGAAGAAGTAATTATAGCAGAACGAAAAGTGACGCCGCCGCCAGGAGGAACACTGCTGAGAGTGTTACTAAGGTTTCCGTTCACGCGGGGACGAAGATTGCCACCATAGGAAGTCCATTTGGTGTGCTCAGCCCGAACATATTTTCGCGCTTGCTCAATCGGGGGTGCATTTCGAGTGCATTGGTGGCGATAGCGAATCAAAGTACGAGTAGCAACATAAACGGCGTAGTATCACCGGCGGTTTCCGTGGTTGACTTGTCTATCGCTTTAAAGCCTGGAGCCGAGGGATCGCCAGTTTTCCTCGACGAAAGTACCAGTAGATCAAAGGGTCAACCAATAGTTGTAGGTATACTCATACCACCTTTATCGTTTGCAAAAGAGCGAGATGGTGGTTCGAGCCGCGGTGCGTTTCCTCTGATGATACACGCGCCGTGGATATTAGGAGATGACGCCGATAATACTCTAGATGACGATATGCCCCTAACTACGAACAAAATCGTATCGGCGGCTAGAAATGCCACAGAATCGGTGTGCCGGGTTGAAATTCTAGACGGCGCACACTTCGGTAGCGGAATATTGATTTCTAAAACCGGTGATGATGGCGACTCCTCGGAAGGTATAGTATTAACCAATCGGCACGTCGTACTGCCGGCGATACAGGAGGAAAAGCATAGCAAGAACGCGATTACTTTGCGATTTTCAAACGGAAGTTGGAGACGTGGCGTCGTACAAAGAGTAAGCAAAGGTCCTCTAGACTTGGCACTTGTGCGTGTGCTCTCTCTAAAAAATGGAGGCCGTGGAGCGCTTCCAATCGTGTTACCAACGAGGCGACCTGCGCGAAAACAACGCTCCCCGGCAATCGGTGATGAAGTACTAGTCGTTGCGCACGACGATCGGTTCGGGAACAACGTCAGGAAAAGAAAGTTCGATAAAGCGTCACCGGAAGTTAATCACGGATACATATCCAAGATTGCTGGGAAGAAGACCATGCTCGTAACTTCAGCTTCTGTCAGAAGTGGTGCTAGTGGTGGGGCTTTAGTTGACGGAAGGACAGGACATCTTATAGGTGTCGTCACGAGTAACGCGCGGTTGGCGACAAGAAGTGGTGGAGCCAATGTATACACGGACGTCAACTTTATAGTCAATGTGAGTGAAACGCAAGGTGGGATAGGTGAGATAATAGATTCTTACGAGCGCGACCAAGAAGTTATAGACGCGTGGGACTTACGTTCCGATAATATGCGCAGTAGGCTGTGAAAACACGCCATTCTTGTATTTGCTATGACATATTACTATACTAAACTATCTATATCACTCAAGTCGTGGAAGCTTCCTTTCCTCGAAGGCAAGGATGTTAAAAATCCACTTTGCGATCTGTTGAAAGAACCGCGTAAGTTGGAAACGGAACTACTCAGTGACCGGCTCCCGTTTCGGCGCAGACCACCTCCTCCGCCAATCAGAGAGCTTCCGTCACTTCCACTTCTACTTCCACGTCGTCCCACACCACGACTATTATCGCTATCGCCATTTCTCCTGGCATTTCTCAACCTTCGCCTATTTTCTCTTGTGCGTCGCACAATCGATACGCACTTAAAGTAAAGCATCTCCCACACGCCGGAGAATACAAATTTCGAGCATCCGAAGAAACCGGCAAGAATATACACGCACCACCAGAACATATCGTTTGCCTCGTGCGTGTGGGAGGAAGCAGACGAAGGAGCGAGACCTGCAGCGGCAGCTATATCGCTCGCAGAGGCACTGGCACTCCTACCAACACTATTATCTGGGGTTAAAATACTCGCCGCGGCTATCTTAGATGAGATGATGTTAATGGCCGCCCCCATCGCCCAGTCCACGTTGTATCGTCCCACATTGTTGCCCACCGTAAACTTCAAATCCTCAGGCAAAAGCATACCATCTTTCAACATAGCTACGATGAAGGCGGCGCTGAAGCAATATTTCGACAAGTCGATTTCTTCCCATTTCTTCTGGTCCTTTCTAAACCTCTTTTTCACTACATCTCCCCACGACTCTGCGCATAACTTCTCCCCGGCGCGTTGGAAATCCCTAATCGTCGTCGTTTTGCCTAATTTGAAAAACTCCGCGGTGTAATGGAAATTCTCAGTCGCTAAAAACTTACCGTCGAACGGAGGTAAGTGCTCTTTACGCATCCCACACGGAGTTCTAGGACAATCCTTTGTGTTCTCTGCTAACCCTAACAGTTTTTTCGTCATTGCGTAACACGCCGTGAAATTACCCGTAGGTTTCGACGGCCCTGCGCCTACGGCTAATGCTTCACCGTGTTGCACGGTAGTTTGCGGCGTCCATCCTCTATTCGTGCACGGGTTATTCGGTTTCTCCCCAGTTGTTTCATACTCTCTTCGCAACATCGCGTGATACTCTGCTCGCGCCGCCTCGTGTCCTAAACCGAGTAAACTCGACGCGTATAAATGTTTGACCGAATTGCCTACTCTGACCGTTTCCTTGTGTTTCTTCTGCACCACGTTCTTGGCTGTCGCGTGCGGAACCGCATACGTGACTTGCATACTCGCACCTCCAAGTTCCAAAACTCCGTACGTCTCTTTTGGTGTTTTCTCCGGTGATAACGCGTTAAACGCGTAATTCACCGCCGTCCACCCGTATGACGCTTCCTTCGTCCCCGGCAACACGCTCGCCCACTCGTCTTTTTCAAACGAGAACGGTGATTCTCTCAAGGTTTCTCTGCAAGCATCGATAATCGATTCCGATAAATGCTGCTCAATATGCCTCAAACCCGCGGTTGCCATCAAATGTATCTGCGTCTCTTTCCAATTCTCCATCGGGACAGACTCTCTGGCGAAGTTCAACAAAGGCCGCAACGCGGCGTCGATGCCGCTCGGATCCAAAGCTCTCGCCGAGAGACCTGGCGTCGTTTTAAACGATTTCGTTGGCAAAATCAACTTTGGCGTCACGCTCGCGTCTTTCCCATACGTCGTTGTCGTAATGCTACTCGTGGCTGCGACGCGAAACACGTGACACCTCGTCCCCGTACTCCCGGCGTCGATAATAATCACGTGCTTGAAGTGTGGATGTCTGAATAATTTCGGCAGCGCTTTCCCGTAGTGCAACGTGAACAAACAAAACACGAGAACGAGCGCGAGCATTTGCAAACTTTCGAGAAAGCGCTTCATCTGTCCTCTCTTGTTATTATTATTAGTGTTGTTATTGTCATTGCGTCGTTTCTTCACCGGAGTCGTCGTCGAAGTCGTCGAGGCAGGAAAGTGATGATTGTAATACCCGCCAACACGAACGTTCCTCCGATGGTGTCGCCCCCCAGCGTTATAATGCGTATCAATCATAATACTCGTTTTAATGACCTACCACCGCTTTTTGTACTAGTATTACACGTCGTCGTCATCGTTCAAACAACACCGACCGTTTTATTATAAAGAGAAGATGGAAGAGAGAAGAAAATCTGATGATGGAATTTCATCTCACAAAAGAAAGAAAGAAAAAAGAGCAAGAGTCGAAAGAAAAAAATTGAAATTTCACTTTCGTCTCGTTTTTAGACTTTTTTTAAGAAGCAGCAAAAGCTTTTACAACAAGAGTAACTAGTAAGAGAATTGTGTTTGTGTACTTCTTATTCTTCATTCTTCTTCTTCTTCTTCTTTGAACAACGAGAAGAAGAGAGAAGCTTTTTGTGCGAGACAACTACAACTCTCTCTCTCTATATCTCTCTCTTTTTCACACACACGCACTCGTAACGCACTCAAAATAAGCTTCGTAAGAGTGCTTTTTCGGAAGAGTTTTGAAGAAGAGAGGAAATCACACGAGCAAAACAAACAACAAAAATGTCATCCGGCGTGTCTGGACGAAAAACGAGAGAGGAACGCAAACGCGAATTCGAGTTGGAAGAAGCGAGAAAGAAAGGTTTAATCGCCCCAGAATTAGACGAAGATGGCAAAGCGATTAACCCACACATTCCCCAATACATGGCCGCGGCGCCGTGGTACGCCTCAGAAGGCGACGGGAAGAAAGGGCTGAAGCACCAGAAAGATTTCAGAAAGAACAAAGAAGACCCGAACGTACATTCGATTCAAGAGGAAGAGAGAAGAACGAGAGAACGCGCCGCCGCAACGACGCAAAGGTATAATAAACACAATACTAACGATAAAGTTAAAATTTTAGCGTCGTCGTTTGGAGGAGGATTTATAACAACAAAGTTCCGCAAAGGCGCCTGCGAAAATTGCGGGAGCATGACACACAAGAAGAAAGACTGTTTAGAACGCCCGAGAAAACACAACGCGAAGAAAACCGGGAAGGATCTGAAACTCGACGAAGTTTTCAAAGAGGAGGATTTCAACAGGAACAGAACGTACGAACAAAAACGAGACAGGTACAAAGGATTTTTAGCAGAAGATTACGAGAAAGTCGTGGAGAGGTACGAGGAAGTGGAGGAGATGAAAGCCGAGGCGGCGAAGAAGAGAGAGTTGGAAAGGGCGTTCAAAAAGGAGAATAAAGAAAAGAACGGAGGAGAAGGCGACGATATCGACGACGACGACGAAAATGACGACGATAGCGACGAAGGCGGGGAGACGGCAAAAGAAAAGAAAGTGAATGATATCTATGCTTCGGATACGGACTCAGATGAAGACGAGGAGAAGCTCAAAGCGAACGAGGACGCCGGGTTTGGGAAGATTGAAAAGCGGATTCGAGCGCCCGGCGGAGGCGCTTCCGGGACGGTGAGAAATTTGCGCCTGAGGGAAGATACGGCGAAATATCTGAGGAATTTGGACCCACAATCGGCGTTTTACGATCCTAAAACGAGGTCAATGCGCGAAAACCCAACTCCGAATGCTGACCCGAACGATAACTTCTTCCGCGGCGATAACGCGGCGAGAAATACCGGCGAGACGACGAATTTCGCTTTGATGAATGTGCACGCCTGGGAGGCGACGACGAAACACGGGCAAGACGTTCACGTGCAAGCGGCGCCGTCGCAAGCGGAATTGATGTATAAGAAGTTCAAAGAGAAGAAATCGAAATTGGACGAGACGCAAAAGACCTCGGTATTGTCTAAATACGGCGACGCGTCGGCGGGGAAGTTAGAAGATGCACCGGAAGGTTTAGTTTTAGGACAAACGGAAAGGTTTGTCGAGTACGATCGATTCGGTAGGGTCATTTCGGGTGGTGGTGGTGTCGGCGAACTTAAAACTATAGCTACATCGCGGTACGAAGAAGATGTGTTGGTGAACAACCACACGAAAATATGGGGATCCTATTGGAACCAAGGGAGATGGGGCTACGCCTGTTGCCATTCGTGCGTGAAATCATCGTATTGCGTCGGGATTAAAGGCATCGAGGATGGAAAAGCGGCGGAGGAATTGATGAAAGCAAACATGGAGCGCGCGAAAGAGCGCGCCCTGGAAAAGCGAGAAGATAATAGCAAGAAGTTTGCAGAAAAGGCAAAAGATATTTGGGGCGCCGACGCGAAGGACGTTCAACTCGACCCGGCAAAACTTGGCGAAGCGTTGAGAAAAGAAGACGAACGTCTGCGAAAAGAGAAACAACGTCGAGAACAGGGCGGAAAGGAGGATGGAAGCGATGGAGCAGAAGACGAAGAAGGTGATGTCGGAAACGGAAAGAAACTAAAGAAAAAGAGAGTCAAATACAACGATTCGCACGAAGTTGACGTCACCGAAGAAGACATGGAAGCGTACAGAATGATGCGGGACAGAGGCGAAGATCCGATGAAGGGCGACGGGACGAATGGCTACGACATGGTTTAGAAAAAAATAGGTGATATTTTTAAATCTAGATATTGGTACTAGAGGTGACATTGCGCATTTTAGTGTATTAGTTTGCCGTAATCATCAATTCGCTTTGCAAACTCGCCGTCGTCGACGACACTTTTGCGATCCATTGGTCCAATCTATCCGCCAATTCTCGAATCTGCGGCTTCAGCAAAATCCTCGGCATCGCCCACGTGACGACGACTTTCGAACTGACTTCATCGATTTCTCCTCTAATCAACCCAGCTGATAACGTCTTCATCAACAAATACTCCACCCCATCTACGGTGAGCTTTGTTCTCACCGCAATGTCTGCCAAATCAATCTCTCTTTTCTCCGCCGGTAACTCAAACACGATTCTCAAAAACGCCAAAATCGTTATCTTCTCCCTCAACTTTCTCTCGTGCGCCACCAACGCCGGCTGCGCGTTCAACTGTTCCGCGTATCGTTCGCACAACAAATCATACGCGTTCAAATCACCATCGTTAAATACTTGCACCATATCTAATAACCAACCAAACTCGCTTCCGTTTTCTTTCGAAATATACTTTGAAATCGGATGCGCCAAAAACTCCGCAAAATTATACACGCCTTCGCCTAAAAGCGCGGCTAACGCTAAATCCACCGCCAACTCCGTCGCCACTTCGTCTCCTAAAGCCGTCGCATCTACGTACGCCATGTACAAAATCCCCGACCCGTAAAAGTTTGCAAAGTCTCTGTTGTGTTTATACAACTGCGCGGCTAAGTAATGATACGCCGCCGAGACGCTCGGATCCGGCGCCTTCCACTGCGCGAGATCTTGCTTCGCGTCCTTCGCGACTTCCGTCTTCGCTTTAGATTCGTCGCCGCCGTGTAAATACAACAACGCGATGTGCAATCTGACGTACACCACTGCCTCTTCAAAACTCGTCTGCCTGGTCGTTTTAATCTTCTCCATCGCGGATGTTAAAAATTCAATAGCTTCTTCTCTGTTTTTACACCTGGAAGAGACGTGCACGGCGACTCGTGCTAAACGCAACGCGTTCAGTCGTTCCTCGAAATCGTTCACGAATATTTTATACAAGTTGACCAACAACTCTCCATCGTCTGGAGAGGGAAACAGACTTTGGTTCGCCACGGTCAGTTCTAAACTTTCCGTCAGTTGGTGCCACAGCTTTTGCGAGTATAACTCTTTCAACTCTTTCAACACTTGAAGTTTGTTTTCGACGACGATGTTGAGATCGCCATCGCCCCCAAAGTTTGTTGTCTTCGTTTGATGAGAAGAGATCGCGTCGTCGATGAACTGTTCGGCGGCAGAGAGAGACATTTTATTATATAATTATTGTCGTTCTTCCGTTGTTGTGGTGCAGATGAGATTCAAAATAAACGACTCTCTCCTTTATCGCTGCTCCTGTGTCGGTCGTGTACTCTCACTTTTGAAGACTTTTATCAGAGGAAGAAGAAGAAGAAGAAGACAAAAAAGAAGAGACTCTTGAGAATAAAATGAAGTGTTTGAAGACATGAGTTTGACAGTTTGAAAAAAACGAAACTCTTTTTTGCAAAAAAGCAAAGAAAGAAAAGAGCAAATTTTAAGACGAATGCACTCCTTTGTCGAAACACTCTGTCGTTCACATCATCATCCACCACCGAGACTAAACCAAAACCGCTACGCGTAAACTA
>Ga0213863_10002540_pt1 | contig 12930 bp, 14 predicted proteins | sample PICome_8_FD_160128 | JGI IMG/M metagenome (GOLD analysis project Ga0213863, IMG submission 160128) | Coastal seawater microbial communities near Pivers Island, North Carolina, United States - PICO497 | ecosystem: Environmental > Aquatic > Marine > Coastal | place: USA: North Carolina... | reverse complement strand
AAAAATATGGACGTACATCTTTATGAAAAAAGCTACCATAAAAGCTGTTTTTTAGAAGAAGTTTCAGAAAAATTAAATTTAAATACAAAAGTTTTTCAAAAAAATATTTTTGAAATAAAAAATTTAGAAACGGGTACGGTTATGTCAAGAGCATTTAAGCCAATGCCTGTGGTTCTAGATTTAGTTTATGAAAATTTTTTAAAATATAAAAATTTAATTTTTTTTATGGGCAAGAGTGGAAAAAAAATATTCGAAAAATCTAAAGATGATTGGAGTTTAGATTAAAAAGAAAAAAAAAGTATAACTAATGAAGATTCATTTTTATTAAACATAAAAAAAATTAGTAAGAAAAATAAAAAAAGATATAAGAAAAACTAAATGCAAATTATTTCAATAATAAATCAAAAGGGTGGGGTAGGAAAAACAACAACCGTCATAAATTTAGCAGCTGGATTAACTCAACTTAAAAAAAAAATTTTAGTTATTGATTTGGATCCCCAAGGAAATGCCACTACAGGTCTTGGATTATCTAATGTAGATAATTCAAGTGACACAATTTATGGCGTGCTGAATGGTACTAGACAGATTGACGATATAATTAAGAAGACACAGTTTGAAAATTTAGATATTATTACTTCTAATGTAGACCTATCAGGACTTGAGGTTGAAACGGCTGATGATAGTAATAGATCTTTCATATTAAAGGCTAAATTAACCTCTTATTTAAACAATTCTAGAGGATTATACGACTATGTGCTGATTGATTGTCCACCTTCCTTAAGTCTTCTAACGGTTATGGCGCTCGTCTGCTCAAACTCACTTCTGGTACCTTTGCAAACAGAATTCTTTGCTCTTGAGGGATTAACCCAATTAATAAAAACTATTGAGAGGATAAAAGTAAGTTTAAATCCTGATTTGAAAATTCGAGGGATCCTTTTGACCATGTATGACAAAAGAAATAAGCTCTCTTCGCAAGTTGAAAAGGAGGCTAGAGATTATTTTAATGAAAAAGTTTACTCAACAGTAATTCCAAGAAATGTGCGATTATCAGAGGCACCCTCTCATGGAATGCCAGTTTTAATTTATGACAAATCTTGTCCTGGCAGTAAATCTTATTTTAGCTTTACTGATGAATTTATAAATCAAGAGTCAACAATTGGGAGTGTTGCTTAATGGATAAAATCAAAAAAGGTCTTGGAAGAGGTTTATCATCGCTAATTGGTGAAACAAAAGTAGAGGTTCAAAAAAATCTTCTACCAGTAATCGATCTGATTCCAAATAAATATCAACCAAGAAAAAATTTCGATGAGGCAAATTTAGAAGATCTGACAAATTCTATAAAAGAAAGAGGAATGATACAGCCGATTATAATTAGAAAATCAAAAAGTGAGAACTTAAAATTTGAAATTATCGCGGGTGAGAGAAGGTGGCTGGCGGCACAGAGGGCAGGAATTCATAATGTTCCAGTGGTAATTAAAGAGGCAGATGATTTAAAATCTTTAGAATTTGCAATAGTTGAAAATGTTCAAAGACATGATCTAAATCCGTTGGAAGAAGCACAAGGCTACAAAAGACTGATCGATGAATTTTCTTATGATCAAGAAAAAGTATCAAAATTCATAGGTAAAAGTAGAAGCTATATAACTAATTCATTAAGATTATTAACTTTACCTAACGAAGTTATAAAATTAATAGAGTCAAATAAGTTGTCAACAGGCCATGCTAAGATTTTAGTAGGTCTAGATAACGCAAGTTTTGTTGCTAATAAAATTATAGAAAATAAACTTTCAGTAAGGCAGGCAGAAAATTTTGTTCAATTGTTTAAAAAGAAAAAACAAAAGTCAAAGATCACAAAAGACACTAATATTATTGCTCTTGAACTTTCAGTATCAAATAAAATTGGATTGAATGTAGAAATACAAAATAACAAGAGAAATAAAGGAAAAATTTCTTTTGAATATAAAGACCTTGATCAATTAAATAAAATAATAGAAATTATTAAGTCTAACTATTAGTATTTGATGAAGATTGATCTAAAATAAAGTCTGTAATTAAATTAATAGAATTATTTATATTTTTTTTCACTAGCAGCTCTATTTCATTTAATCTGAATATTAATTTTTTTATTTTATCAGGTGTCCATTTATAAATTTGTTGTTTTGTTATTTCTTTATCTTTCCAAAAAATTGGGGGTTTGGCTGATGATATTGTTAAATCTATATTTTTATTTGATTTAAATTCACTACAAAGTTTAAGTATTTTCTTTGATTTTAATAAAAAAGATCTAGTGATCATAATGCAATCTTCATTGTTGAAATTACTTTCATTTAAGATGTTAATAATTTTCTGTTTATTTTTTGCCAAACAATTATCAACAAGTTCTGAAATGCTGTGATTTTCAATTAAATTAGTTAATTTTATAATATTTTCCTCTGTAATTTTTTTTCTACTTTTGCTGAAATATTCTATTTTATCAAGCTCGTTAAATAAGGTTTCTCTATCTCCATTACATTTATTTACTATTAAGTTAATATTAGCAGGTGATATAGAAATCTTTTTTTGATTAAAAAAATTATAAGCTAACTTTGAAAGTACTTGATTTGTATCTGGATAAAAAGCAACACAAACATGTTCTTTACTTTTTTCAAAAAAAGATCTCAGTTTTGACTTTTTTTCTAAAACATCTGCATTAAGAATTATTTTTACATCTTCGATATTCTTTTCTTTTAATTCCTCTATAATTTTTAATATTTTATCTGTAACTCTTTTAATTATTATTATTTTTTCGTTCTCAAAAAGAGATTTACAAAATATATTTTCTAAAAAAATATTTGTATTTTCTAAAATTTCTTTTTCTTCATATTTTTTAATCTCTATTTTATCTTTTAATAAATTATTTGTAACTTCAGATTTGAATCCATTATTTTTACCATAAAGTAAAACAAATTTATTTTTATCAAGTTCAATTTTAGTGGTTTCAAATGACTTAATGATCATTTTAGGCTTAAAATTTCTGATATCATTTTTTCTCTTAAAGATGATGCAAAATTTATTTTAATATTTTTTTCATATGAGTCTTGCTCAAAATTATTGGTTTGATTTTTTATATTTATAGACTCATTAAAAATTACTTTTTTAGATTTTTCATTAAAATATACTGTAAATATAGACTTAGCAGAAAGCTTATAATCTGTTACTGAGCCCGAGGTATTCTTTGCAAGCTCTTCTTTATTATACTCAGTGATTAATGTTACATTAAATTTATTAATTGAGTTTTTGTTTGAGTATAAATCTATTTGGTTTTTGATATAACTATTCATATCCCTATCACCCTCAATTTCAGTAATAATTATTTGAAAATCTTGGTTTCCGAGATTTTTATAAATAGATGTGTAACCACAACCACACACAAAAAATAAAAATGTTATTAAAATTATATTTTTCATTATATGATAATATTTATAAGCTTATCTTTAATGTAAATCTTTTTTTTAATATTAAAACCAAGTAAATTTTTTGATATTTTTTCATCTTTATCAATTAATTGCATGAGTTCTTCCTCAGTCAAATTTGGTTTAGCGGTTATTAAACCTCTTTTTTTTCCATTTATTTGAATTACAACAGTAATTGAGTCTTCTTTCAGTTGTTTTTCATCATAGTTAGGCCATATAATTTCACTATTTTGACCAATAATCTTTAAACACTCAGACGACAGATGTGGAATTATAGGATTAATTGTGATTAAAATTTTTTTATAATTTTCTGAAATAGTTTCTTTTTTAAAACCTTTGTTTATTTCTTTTATCAAAAAAGAATACATCTCATGTAAATTTGCAATAATTATATTGTAACTAAAAAATTCAAGATTATGGGTAATTTTTTTTATGAATTTATTTGTAAACTTCGTTAACTCCAGACTATTGTCTTTTGGATGATCTTTCTCAATTTCCTCTAAAATTTTAGAATTTAAATTCCATAATTTTTGTATAAATTTATAAGAAGCGGCTATTCCTTCTTCTGACCATTGAACATCTTTTTCAGGAGGGCTATCAGATAAAATAAATAATCTAACAGAGTCTGCGCCATAATTATTAATTATATTTTCTGGATCAATGGTATTTTTTTTAGATTTAGACATTGACTCAGATGGACCTACTCTAACTTCTTTTGAGATATCGCTTTTTAAAAATTTTTTACCATCTTTCAAAATTATTTCTTCAGGGCTGATCCAATTATTATCTTCATCTTTATAAGTTTCATGGCAAACCATACCTTGAGTAAATAATCCTTTAAAGGGTTCAGTGATTTTAAATTTTTCATTATTATAAGATAGAGCTTGCATAAAAAATCTTGAATATAGTAAGTGTAATATAGCATGTTCCACTCCACCAATATATTGATCTACAGGCATCCAGTAATTAGCATCTTCATTAGAAAATCCGTAATCTTTATTATTGGGAGAACAGAATCTCAAAAAATACCATGAAGAGTCCACAAATGTATCAAGTGTATCAGTTTCTCTTGTGTATTTTTTTCCATTAATTGTTAAATTTTTCCAAGCATTTTCTTTGTCTAGTGGATTTCCAGATGGTTGTAATTTACTAATTTGAGGCAGTTCAACTGGCAACATTTCTTTTGGAATTTTTTGAGGATTATTATTTTCATCATATATAATTGGTATCGGACAGCCCCAGTATCTTTGACGAGATACACCCCAATCTTTAAGTCTAAAGTTGATTTTTTTTTTACCAAATTTATTTTTTTCTAAAAAATTAATTGCTTCTTTTATAGACTCGTCAGGTGATTTAAGGCCATTTAAAAATGAGGAATTGATCATATAGCCTTGATCTGTGTAGGCAATTTTGTCAATTAAAAATTCAGAGTCTTCTTTGTTTGGCGCAACCACAGTATTTATTTCAAGTTTATATTTTTTTGCAAAATCTAAATCTCTTTGATCGTGAGCGGGACAACCAAAAACAGCGCCTAAGCCGTAATCCATTAAAACAAAATTTGCAAAGTATACTGGAACTTTTATATTTTTATTCATTGGATTGACTGCAACCAAATTGGTCTTAAATCCAATTTTGTCAGCACTTGCCAATGACTCTTCCGTAGTACCTGTTTTAGAGCATTCCTTTTTAAAGTTTAAAAAATCTACATTATTTGCATATAAGTTTGCTATTGGATGATCAACAGACAGAGCTAAAAAAGACATTCCAAATAATGTGTCAGGTCTGGTAGTGTAGCACTCTATTTGAGTGACATCTTTTGAACCTTCTATTTCAAATTTAATTTCACAGCCAAAAGATTTTCCAATCCAATTTTTTTGCATTACTTTTACTTTGTTGGGCCACTTTTCTAAATCATCCAAATTTTCTAAAAGTTCATTTGCAAATTTTGAAATATTAAAAAACCATTGGTTAAGTTTTTTTCTTTCAACTATTGCTCCAGATCTCCACCCTTTACCATCAATCACCTGTTCGTTAGCCAAAACAGTTTGATCAACTGGGTCCCAATTTACGTAATTTTCTTTTCTATAAACTAAGCCCTTATCATAAAGCTCTAAAAAAAATTCTTGCTCATGTTTATAATATGCTGGAGAACATGTGGATATTTCTCTTTCCCAATCTATTGATAAACCTAATTTTTTTAATTGGTTTTTCATTACAGAAATATTTTGTTCAGTCCAATGTTTTGGATCTAAATTATTTTGACGGGCCGCATTTTCAGCAGGCATTCCGAAGGAATCCCATCCCATCGGGTGTAAAACATTAAATCCTTGTAATTTTTTAAATCTGGCTAGAACATCACCTATAGTGTAGTTTCTAACATGTCCCATGTGTATTTTACCTGACGGATATGGAAACATTTCCAAACAATAAAATTTCTTTTTTGTTTTATCGTTTGATGTTTTAAAGGATTTACTTTCATCCCAAAATTTTTGCCACTTACTTTCAACAGATTTAAAATTATATCTTTCCATAAATTTAAAAATTAATTTATAGGTTAATCTTTTTTATCTTTGGCTTGTTGTTGATAGGTAGTTGCTTTTTTTAAAATTTCTTTTTTCAATTCTTTAGATAAATTACCTTCTCTTTCAATAATTTTACAATTGTTTGAAGAGTCACAATTTTTATAGAAAATTTTTAAATCCAAAGCATCAGACCTAATTTCATTGGTTAAAAATCTAACTGTGATTTTTATGTTTTCATTTGAGTTTTGATTATCAGAATACCAATCAGTAACAATTATACCTCCACTATAGTTAGCTGTTGTTAGTGGCATAAAATCAATAGTATCTAAAGTTGCACGCCAAAGTTCATTTGAACTAGCAAAATCATAAGTTGTACTTAATTTTCTGTTGGCATCAAAAATTTTAAATCCTCTACCTTCTTCTAAATTTTTTTTTACCCTTTCCTCTGGATTTGGAGAAACTTTTCTCGCATCAGTTTTTTTATAGGCTAAAGGCCCACATGAACTTAATGAAAAAATAAGTTGCAACAGTAATAATATTTTTAGTAATCGCATAATAATTTGAATTAAATATTTAGAGCTTTACAGGTTTTTTTTATATTACATAACTGATATTTTGCATATAACACTAAAATAGTGTTGTAATAATGCAACAATATACAAATAATATTCAAAAAATAGCATTAATTCAGGTAAAATTGAATTTTTTTGCTAAAAACACACTGTTTGTAATTACAACAATAACAAAAGGAGAAATAATGACAAACTTTAAAAAAATCGGTTTGACTGCATTAGCAGGCTCACTGGCTGCAGCTACGTTCGCACAAGCAGGTGAACTAACTGTATCTGGTACTGCTACTATGGAATACCAATCAACACAAGACACTGCACAAGCTAGCTCTGACACATTTGGTCAAAACGCAACAATTACGTTTTCTGGATCAGGTGAATTAGATAATGGTCATACAGTAAGTATGTATCAAGCGCTTTCTGCTGGAACTATAACATCACAAGCTGTTTCACTTGATATGGGTGACGCAGGAACTGTATCAATCGCATCAGCAAACCTAGCTGGTATCGGTACAATTCAAGATATGGTACCTAATGCTGGTGAGCAACCATGGGATGACTTAGGAACAGCTACTGAGCACGGTACACCTGAACAAGGTATAGCGTCACCTCACGCTGGTGACAGACTTGGTTACTCAGTAAACGTTGGAATGGGAACTATTTCAGCTGCAGCTAACCATGCAAATGGAGCTATGACTACTTCAGCAGCAGTAGCATTAACAGGCCTAGTAGATGGTTTGAATGTTGGTGCTGGTATGGCTACAGATCAATCTGCAGCAGGTGTTGAAGATGACATAGAAACTTACTATGCATCATACACTATGGGTTCAGTTTCTGTTGGTATGCAAAATACAACAATTGAGAAAACTGCAGCAACTTCAGATATCGAAAGAGATTCTTATGGAATCACTTTTTCAGTAAACGATAACTTCAGTATTGGTTATGGTGTATCTGAAACTACGTTTGAGGCTCTGTCACTTGATGAAGAAAACACAGGTATTCAAGCTTCTTACACAACTGGCGGAATGACTATCGGTCTTGTGAACAATAAGAAAGATAATGCCGAAGGTGCAGATAAACAAATGGAAATGACTGAATTAAAACTAACTTTTGCGTTTTAATTAATAGTTAATTTTAAATTTAAAACGGCCTAAGATTTCTTAGGCCGTTTTTTTTTGCCCAACTGATAGATGCAAATCCATTTGTTTTTAATAATTTTATCATTTTATAATTTTTCTCATTAATTCCTCCAAGAGCGATAAAGTGTGCTTTTTTATTCAAAGTCATAAAATTAAACTTATTTATACCTAAAAATTTTTTAGATTTATTCACTTTAAAAATTGGAGATAAGAAAATCTCGCTACATTTTTGCTTAAGTTTTAAATTTATTTCAGTTATATTATGAGCAGAGCCAATTATATCAAAATTTTTAGGTAAGTTGTAATTTTGGGTATAATTAATTTTATTATTGAATGAAGGAATATAAATACCATCTAATCTTAATCGTATTGAAAGTTTAATATCATTTGAAAGATAAAATTTAGTTTTTATATCTCTGCAATACTTTTTGAGATTTAAAATATCTTCTAGATGATTAATATTGTTATAATTCCTATAAATTATGCATATATCTTTACTTAATTGATGCAAATCTGATAAATTAAATTCATTAACAAAAGTGTAAATTTTAAAGGAATTTTTTTGCATAATAGTATTAACAATTTAGGTTTAATAAACGACCAGATAAAGTCAAGATTTGGCTTAGTAAAAAAACTAAATATTATTGCAGTGAGCAAAACATTCCCAATGTCTGAAATAAATCCATTAATAGAAAATGGCCAGATACATTTTGGTGAAAATAAAGTTCAAGAAGCTATTGATAAATGGTCTGACATTAAGAAATTAAATAAAAATTTAAAACTTCATATGATAGGTAAACTTCAAACAAATAAAGTAAAGCATGCAGTCCCTTTATTTGATTATATTCATTCTTTAGATAATATTAAATTAGCTAAAAAAATATCATCAGAACAAATAAAAAAAAATCGAAATTTAAAAGTTTTCATTCAAGTGAATATAGGAAACGAGTCTCAAAAAGCCGGATTAAATATTGGTGATTTAAAAAGTTTTTATGAAAAATGTACTCAAGAATTAAATCTTAATATTATAGGATTGATGTGCCTGCCTCCACAACATGGATCAGCAAAAAACTATTTTGATATAATGGTAGAGTTAAAAAAAACTCTTAATGTTGAAGAATTAAGCATGGGAATGTCAGAAGATTATTTAGATGCTGTTGCATGTGGTGCCACTTATATACGAATTGGATCCAAGATATTTGGTGATAGATCTTAAATAATTTTTATTTTTGTATTTTTGTTAATTAGCTTCAATAAAATCAACATATCCTTTTCTTTAATTGCAACACAGCCTTGTGTTTTTCTATAGTTACTTGTTAAGTGTAAGAAAATTGCGCTACCTTTATTTTTTTTAGGCTTTTTGAAGTTATATTCAATCGGAATTAAAAGATCATATTTTTTATCATTTCTATAAAGTTTTTCGTGTCTAACATTATTATTTGTTTTTATACTTTTGTTATATAATTTGCTTTTTACATCATCGCACCACCCTAAATTTTTCATTATTTCTATTTTTTTAAGTTTGGTTGATAGTTTTGGGAGCCTATCTTTTCTATAATATAATGGGCCCAATGCAAAAAGACCTTTAGGTGTTTTATTATCTCCTTCAATTTTTTTTATGGTTTTTCCATTTTTACCAATCGAACATTTAAATTTAAATTCATCATATAAAAGTGTATCTTTCTTTATAATTATAATTTTCATATAAACATTATGATTAAAAAAACCCTATTTGTATATAATTCGTTAAATCTATTTCATATATTAAATGAAATTAAGAAAAATTTTTATTTTGAATTAGAGTATATTGATGCAAAAAATTATAAAAAGATTAATTTCGAACAATATAAAAACTATTTAATTATTAGCACTAATCATGATGAAAAAATTAAAAATTGTATAATAATTGATAGTCTTCCAACAAAATTAATTAAATTAGTTGAAATAATTAATCTTAGTTTTTTAAAAAAACAATTTAAAAATCAATCAGAATATAAAATTGGAAAATATACTTTAGATCTAAATTCAAGGAGAATATATTTTGAGAATAATAATTTAAGTTTGACTGAAAAAGAAAGTGATTTAATTCTATTTATAAATTCTCTCAAAAGAGCAGACCTTAATAAAATCCAAAAAACTGTTTGGGGTCATTCTAATGAATTAGAAACACATACAGTAGAAACACATATTTATAGACTAAGAAAAAAAATATTTAAAACTTTTGACGATCATAATTTTATTAAACATGATCGTGATGGATATTTTATAAATTAAATTCTAGCTCCAATTTTTTGGATAATTTTAGACGATAATTCTGTACCTTTAATCAAGCACTCTTTTATAGATAAATTATTGATTATTCCATGGAGATATCCAGCAGCAAATAAGTCGCCAGCACCAGTTAAATCTTTAATATTGAGATTTTTTTGAGCATCACACTCAATAAGTTCATCATTTAGTATTGAAATAGCGCCCTTTTCACCTCTTGTAATAACAACATTTTTTTTAATTTGTTTTGAAAAAGTTATTATTTCTTCAAAAGAATTAGCATTAATTAACGAAGTAATTTCTTGTTCATTTGCAAAAATGATATCAAGCTTATTTTTAACTAAGTCTAAAAAATTTGATTTATGTCTTTCAACACAAAACAAATCAGAAAGAGACATTGCGGTTTTTTTTGAATTTCTTATTGCCTTATCAAAAGCCTTTTTAGGTTCACCCTCATCCCACAAATATCCCTCTAAAAAAATTATATCAGATTTCTTAATATTATTTTCATTAACATCTTGATCACTAATTTTTCCTGCAGTTCCTAAAAAAGTACACATTGTTCTCTCAGAGTCGGGTGTTATTAAGATTAAACATGAGCCAGTAGCTATTGGTTCTTTTTTTTTATCGTACAAATATTGAACATTTTCTTTTGTCAAACCATTTTCATATTGATTACCAAGAGTATCATCACTAACTTTACCAATAAAGCCAACTTCGTTTCCTAGTTGAGACAATCCAACAATTGAGTTTGCAACTGATCCACCTGAAATAGTTTCTTCAATTTTTAATGAAGATAATAGTTTTTTAAATTCCAACTCATTTATTAATTTCATTGTGCTTTTGGTTAGATTATTTTTAATTAAAAAATCATCTGAAATTTTACAAAGCACATCTACAATTGCATTTCCAATTCCTAAAATTTTCATATTAAGCTTTTTTGGTAATAACAGGTTTTTTTCTATTTGGATAGCAACTAGTACATATTTTACAAGCTAAACCATAACAATCTCTGGCCTTGCAATATTCTCTACCATAAAAAATTATTTGTAAATGAAGTTTAGACCAATTTTTTTTAGGAAATATTCGTTTTAAATCTTTTTCTGTTTGAACCACATTTTTTCCATTTGTTAAGCCCCATCTTTGTGCAAGTCTGTGAATATGAGTATCAACTGCAAAAGCCGGATATCCAAAGCCTTGAGACATTACCACACTAGCCGTTTTATGACCTACACCAGGTAATTTTTCAAGTTCTTCAAAATTTTTAGGTACTTTTCCGTTATGTTTTTCTAAAATTTGTTTTGACATTAAGTAAATACTTTTAGCTTTAACCCTAAAAATTCCAATTTTCTTAATTAATTTCTCAATTTTTTTTCTACCTAATTTTACAAAATGTTCAGGTTTGTAATATTTTGGGTATATATCTTTTGTAACATTATTTACATTTATATCTGTGCATTGTGCAGAAAGAAGAACAGAAACTAATAGTGTGAAAGTATTTTTACTTTTTAGAGGTATGGGGGTTTTAGGATAAATTTTATTTAAAGTTTTAATTACAATTTTCGCTTTTTGTTCTTCATTCATTATGAAAAGTTAAGCAAATCTCTCATAGAATATAGTCCAGGTTTTTTTTTCATTAACCATTTAGAGGCAGTTAAAGCTCCATCAGAATAAAGCTCTCTATCAAAAGCTTCGTGATTTAATGTAATTGTTTCTTTTCCACTTGAGAACCTTACTTCATGTTCTCCAATAATTTCACCTTTTCTAATAGAATTGAAATTAATTTTTTTTCCGTAAGGAAAAGATTTTTTATTTAAAAATTTTTTACCAATTAAATTATATAAATTTTTATTTTTTCCGTCTGCAATTCCCTTTCCAAGCATAAAAGCAGTGCCTGAGGGGTAGTCTTTTTTATGTTTGTGGTGAATTTCAAGTATTTTACTTAAGTATTCGTTATTCAATGATTGTGATGCAATTTCTGTTAGATACATTAATAAATTGATACCCAAGCTCATATTACCAGCTTTTAAGATAGGTATCTTTTTTGAATATTTTTTAATAAGGTTTTCCTGACTTTTATTAAAACCAGTTGTACCTATAACTACTTTTTTTTTAAGTCTTGTTGCTATTTTTAATATTTCGAGAGTGCAGTTTGGAACAGTAAAATCAATAATTATGTCAGTTCTTTTAAAAGATTTATCAGAATTGAATTCAGGTTTAATTCCATTAAATTTTTTATTTATTAATCTATTTTCTGTGAGTGTAACTAATTTAAAGTTTTTGTTTTTTTTGGATGACTTGATGAGTTGTTGACCCATTCTTCCCATGCAGCCTGAAATTGCTAAATTAATTTTTTTCATTATGAAAATATTAACCTTTTTTAATTAATTAGTCTTTTAGTTTTTCCAAAAACTCTTAGCTTTTTGAAAGAATTTTTTAATACTTGGATTGGATTTTTCGTTTTCGATTTCTCTAAATTTTTCAAGTAACTCTTTTTGTTGTTTATTTAAAGATATTGGAACCTCTGTATTAACTTGTACGTATAAGTCTCCAAAATCACCTCTTCTCATGAAGGGCATTCCTTTACCTTTTAACCTAAATTGTTTTCCATTTTGAGTTCCGTCAGGTATTTTTATTTTAGCTTTTCCACCATCAATCGTTGGAATTTCAATTGTTGTACCTAATGCAGCATCAGCTATTGATATAGGAAATTCAAAAAATAAATTTTCATCTGATCTTTTAAATAAATCATGGGAGTGAACATTTATGAACAAATATAAGTCACCTGTTGCTCCACCTCTACTCCCAGCCTCTCCTTTGCCTGCCAATCTAATTCTTGTTCCATCATCAACACCTTTTGGAATTGTAACTGATATTTTTTTAGAAGCTTGTTTTTTACCTTGACCATTACAGTCATTACATGGATTTGTGATTTCTTCTCCATTGCCATTACATTGAGGGCAGGTTTGTTGAACAGTAA
>Ga0213863_10002536_pt1 | contig 12943 bp, 9 predicted proteins | sample PICome_8_FD_160128 | JGI IMG/M metagenome (GOLD analysis project Ga0213863, IMG submission 160128) | Coastal seawater microbial communities near Pivers Island, North Carolina, United States - PICO497 | ecosystem: Environmental > Aquatic > Marine > Coastal | place: USA: North Carolina | collected... | reverse complement strand
GTCTAAATTATTTTTTAATTACTTCTGCTAATGTTGGTCTGGCTGCAAGCCACTTGTCATACTCATCTTGTTCTAAGACAGTAATTTTCATTTGCATGTTGAAATGGGCTTGTCCACAAATTTTATTACATAAAAGTAGGTAATCAAACTCATAAGGATCTTCTCCTTTGGCTTTTCTAATTTTATTAATTGCATTTGTTTTGTCCATAACTTCTGGATTCAACCTCATTTCTTCAGTAGTATACTTGGGTGTAAAACCAAACTCAGTTACCATTCCGGGCACACAATTCATTTGCGCTCTAAAGTGCGGCATGTATGCCGAGTGGAGTACATCTTGTGAACGGAATTTAAAGTGTACTTTTCTTCCTTTTGGAAGTACCAATTCTGTTACTTGTTTATCGTCTTGTGCATTAGGATCTGACATATCTACACCCATGGTATTGAGGTTATCAATGTCTATATAATTAACATTTCCTAAACCTAAGGTATTGTCTTCTCCTGCATAACGAGCATCCCATCTAAATTGTTGTGAATACACTTCAATAACAACGGCATCCTTTTCTTCGGATAAATCCATTACTTCATTCCACTGCCACAATCCGTATCCAATTAAAACCACCAATACTGCTGCTGGTATAATGGTCCAAATAATTTCTAATTGGTGACTGTCTGCGAAGAATTTTGCTTTTCTATCTTTTCTTCCTCTATACTTGTAGGTAAAATAGAAGATTAAAAACTGCATGATAAATTGAACAATACCAATCAACCAAAATGTAATATCAAAAAGATTGTCATCATGTTCTCCTTCGATAGAAGCAGATTCTGGCAACATCAGTACATTCATTGCTAATAGACAATAAATCATCATTGCATAGAAGAATACCGTAAAGGCTAAAAAGTACTTTCCTTGTTTGTCATTATCGTGATCGTCTGCGATCACCGATCGTAAGTTCATTACTCTGGTAATCTGCCAAAAACTGACTCCAATTGCAACACCTATAAAAATATAAAATAAAGCTAACATATTTATTTTGTCTTAATTTTTTAATTCAATGATTATTAATGGTGATCTCCAGATCCTTCTCCTGTGTGTTCGATATTGTAATAGTGAAAATGCTCACTCTCCTTTAAGAATGGATTTCCTTTCGCAATTGGATTTGCCTTTGCAAATGCACTAAACGTAGTATAGATAAACAATCCTATAAAGAAAAAGATTGCACTTAATTCAGGGATTCCAAAAGACCACTGAGCGCCTACTGTTGATGGCATAACCATGACAAATACATCCACATAATGTCCCATTAAGATAACTGCTCCTCCAATAAACACAAACCAAGGCCTGCTTTTAAAGTCGCTATTAATTAATAGTAATATTGGGAATACAAAGTTCATCACAACCATTCCTAAGAAGGGTAACTTATACTCTGTAAATCGTGCTACGAAATAGGTTGTTTCTTCTGGAATGTCTGCATACCAGATTAACATAAATTGTGCAAACCATAAGTAGGTCCAGAATACAGAGAAACCAAACATGAATTTTGCTAAATCATGAATGTGACTGTCATTGATTCCAGGCAGGGCATTTTTAGAACGTAAGTAGATGGTTACAAACGCAATTACTGTTAATGCACTTACTAATAATGTTGCCAATACATACCATCCAAATAATGTGGAAAACCAGTGTGGGTCTAATCCCATAATCCAGTCCCAAGACATCATTGATTCTGTGATCATGAATAAGAATAAGAAAACAACAGACATGTTATAGTTTTTCTTATAGGTTTTGTTGCCGTCATTTGCAGTATCTTCTTTGATAGAACCTTTTCGAATTAAGAATCTATAAACATTCCATATGACAAGGTAAGCGATACTTCTTAACATAAAGCCGGTAGCATTCATCCATATCGATTTTCCGTCAATAATAGCATCATACTTGTCGCTTTCGGGATCAAAAACGCCTTCTGCCATCCATGGAAATAAGTGGTTGATGTGCATTACTGAAGCTGCCAAAACAAGAATCATAATAATCGATACTGGCAGTAAGTTTGCTGTAATTGCTTCCATCACTCTTAAGATGACTACTGACCAACCAACTTGTGCAACACGTTGAATTGCATAAAACGTTAGTACCAATAGTGTCAATCCTAAAGAGAAGAACAAGGCTACATAAAATGCGGACCAAGGTCTGTTTTGTAATTGATGTAAAACATGCGTGGCATGTTCGTCATCGTGAGATGTACCGTGTGCTTCTGAACTAGCATGTACATCACCATGAGATGTATCTTTGTCTTCGGAAGCATGTGCTTCTTTATCTGTTTTTAGTGCATGCGAATCATGACCTGCTTCCGCTGCATGAGGTGTTGCTGCCTCACCATGACCAGCTCCATGAGCGTCACTATTTGCAGCTTCAATTGCATGTTTTGCGTCTTCTAATGTCTTTTGAGAGCCATTATAAAAACTATACGCCAACCCAACAAACCCTAATATTATGAGGGCTAGTGAGAATGTTTTTAATCTACCTGAGAATTGATACATATCTTTCGTATTCTTTCTTTTTTAAACTTATTTTAACAAATCTGCACGTAAAACTTCTACGTATTGAACAATTTGCCAACGTTCCTTGTATGTTAATTGAGAGGAATGAGAACCCATTAAGTTTTTACCGTGCATTAAAACATGATAAATGCTCCCTTCTGTAAGGTCCCTATCTTTATAATTAGGGATTCCTAAGAATTTCTCAGTTTTGGATAAATGTCCGTTTCCATCTCCTTTTTTACCATGACAAGAAGTACAATATATGGTGTACATTGCCTTTCCATTGGCCAAGTTTGCTTCATTACGCTCTAAAGGATTTTTTAGGTCTGCTTTCGCTTTCTCATATCCTTCATTGGTATCTGCAATATCATAGGCAGGGTGTCCTCCTCTTGGGATGGTTCCAGCAACTGGTTTGCGGTTCACAGGATTTCCATTCAGACCATTTTCTGCATCTGTATCGTAAGGAGTCGATTCATACATGTCTGGCATGTATTGCATTTGGGGAGTTCTCTTATCGCCACAAGAAGCTAAACTTGCAACAATTACTAAAGCGATAATTAATTTAAAATTCTTCATTATCTATTGATTAATGCTTGTCTACTACGTTAATTTCTACTGCGCCTGTTTCACTTAACAAAGAAGTTAGTTCTGCTTCGTTGTTGTGCACTGGAATTTCCATTAAAAAATGGTCATCTGTGGTTCTTGGATCTGGATTTTCTGCATCTTTAAAAGGCCATATTCTACTTCTCATATAGAAAGTAATTACCATTAAATGGGCTGCAAAAAATACGGTCAATTCAAACATGATTGGCACAAAGGCTGGCATGTTTTCTGCCCAACTAAAACTTGGTTTTCCACCAATGTCTTGTGGCCAGTTGTCAATCATCATATAATTGGTCATCCAGATAGCAAAACCTAAACCTGTAATTCCATACAAAAATGCAGTAATGGCAAGTCTGGTTGGTGCTAATCCCATGGCTTTGTCTAGGCCGTGAACAGGGAATGGACAAAATACTTCTTCAATGTGATGGTGTGCTGCTTTTACAGTTTTTACTGCATCTAACAGCACTTCGTCATCGGTATAAAACGCGTGAATAACTTTTGATGATTCCATAATTATCCGTTTAAATTGTTATCAGAATCTTCCTTCTTGCTCGCTGCATCTAAAACAACAATGGCTGGCTTAGTAGGAATTCCTTGTTCGCTTCTCTTCTTGTAAAATTCACCCGAAGATTTTAAAATAGTTTTTACTTCCGCTTGTGCGATTACTGGGAATGTTCTTGCGTACAATAAGAATAATACGAAGAAGAAACCAATGGTTCCAATAAAGATACCAACATCTACGAAGGTAGGCTCAAAACGCCACCATGTAGAAGGCAAGTGCCCTTTACTTAAAACAATCGCAATAATGTCAAAACGTTCGAACCACATCCCTATATTAATAGCAATTGAAATAATGAAAGTCCATATGAAACTTCTTCTTATTTTTTTGAACCATAATAATTGTGGAGTGATGATATTGAAGATGATCAATGACCAGAATGCCCAGGCATAAGGTCCTGTGGCAGCACCTACAGATAAATACGTGTAATTTTCATAAGGAGATCCGGTATACCATGCGATAAAGAATTCTGTTGCATAAGCTACAGCTACAATACCCCCAGTAAGGATAATTACAATATTCATATACTCAATGTGCATACGGGTAATGTATTCTTCCATATTGGTCACTTTCCTCATGATTCCTAATAACGTTTGTACCATTGCAAATCCTGAGAAAATTGCTCCTGCTACGAAATAAGGAGGGAAAATAGTAGAGTGCCAACCTGGATTAATAGAGGTAGCAAAGTCCATGGATACAATGGTATGAACAGAAAGCACTAATGGAGTTGCTAAACCTGCTAATACCAAAGATACTTCTTCAAAACGTTGCCAGTCCTTTGCTCTACCCGACCAACCAAATGATAGTAAAGCATAAATTTTCTTTTGAAATGGCTTTACAGCTCTGTCACGAATCATCGCAAAATCCGGAAGTAAACCTGTCCACCAGAAAACGAGTGATACTGATAAGTAGGTAGAAATTGCAAAAACATCCCAAAGTAATGGTGAGTTAAAGTTTACCCATAAGGAACCGAATTGATTCGGAATTGGCAATACCCAATAGGCATTCCAAGGTCTCCCCATGTGAATAATTGGGAACAATCCTGCTTGAAAAACGGCAAAGATTGTCATGGCCTCCGCAGAACGGTTAATGGCCATTCTCCATTTTTGACGGAATAGTAATAGTACTGCAGAAATTAAGGTTCCAGCATGACCGATACCTACCCACCATACAAAGTTTGTAATATCCCAAGCCCATCCAATGTTCTTGTTCAATCCCCAAACTCCAATTCCGGTTCCAACAGTATAAAAGATACAACCAAATCCCCATAACATGGCTGCTAAGGAAATATAGAAAGCTATATACCAATTTTTATTTGCCTTACCTTCAATAGGTTTTGCAATATCTTCCGTAATATCGTGATAACTTTTATCACCTAATACTAAAGGTTCTCTAATGGATGCTTCGTAATGAGACATATTTTTATATCTTAATTTTTAATTACGCTTCGTTTGTATTTCTCACCTTCACTTGATACACTACATTCGGTTTCGTTTGTAGATAATCTAAAACATGATAGGCTCTTTTATCTGCGGCTAATTTTGTAACAACTTCTTTCTCATTGTTCACATCACCAAACTGTAAAGATCCAGTTGTACATGCTGATGAACAAGCTGTGGCAAATTCTCCTGCTTCAATTTTTCTTCCTTCTTTCTTGGCTTTCAAAATGGTAGCTTGTGTCATTTGAATACACATAGAACATTTTTCCATTACCCCTCTTGAACGCACAACAACATCTGGATTTAAAACCATTTTACCATATTCGTTGTTCATATGGAAGTCAAACTCATTGTTGTTCGAGTAATTGAACCAGTTGAAACGACGTACTCTATATGGACAGTTGTTTGCACAATATCTTGTTCCCACACATCTGTTGTAAGCCATGTGATTTTGACCTTGTTTACTGTGTGTTGTTGCAGCTACTGGACAAACCGTCTCACAAGGAGCGTGGTTACAGTGCTGACACATCATAGGCTGGAAAGAAACTTGAGGGTTTTCTGCCTCTGTTTCAATGGCAGCGTACATATCAGCTCTACTTAAGCCCAATTCGTCTGTGGCAAACTTTCTCACTTTTGGAGAGGTTGGCTCGTGACCTGTTGCTGCTTTATAGTCTTCTTCTACTCCTGAAGAATAGTATCTATCAATACGCAACCAGTGCATATCTCTACCTACTCGTACTTCATTTTTACCAACTACCGGTACATTATTTTCTGCATGACATGCTACAACACAGGATCCACAACCTGTACAAGAGGTTAAATCGATAGAAAGATTAAAATGGTGTCCAACTTCTCGATTGTGCTCTGCCCATAAATCAATGGACTTTGCTTCTACTTCCTGGTGATCGTAAGAAACCATCGCTGGAATGTTCCAACCGTTCTTGTGGTCTTTTGGATCGATATTCACATAATCTTTTAAAGAAACTTCTTTTAAGATATCGTGACGTCCTGCAATTGTTTTTTGTACTTGTGTACAAGCAAATTTATGGGTTCCACTTACTTTTTCGATCGCAACACCGTATTGAACTGTGTTCGCATCTATGTATAATGGGTAGGCATTGACTCCTACTTTCATTTCATCTTTAAAACCGAGTGTTCTACCATACCCTAAGGCAAGACCGATAGATCCTGGCGCTTGACCGGGTTGGATTAAAACAGGAACATTGGCAACAGTGACTCCATTAAGTGTCAAATTTGCATAATCTCCGTCAATCGCACCGTTATCTTTTACTGGATTTGAAAAACCTAATCTCTTGGCATCTGCCATGGACATAGTAATGTAATTGTCCCAAGAAGCTCTGGTTAATGGATCTGGAAATTCTTGCAACCAAGGGTTGTTTGCTTGTTTTCCATCTCCTAAACCAGTAGAAGTATAAAGCACCAATTCAAATTCTGAAGCTTTTACTGAGCGGTACAAAGCGGCAGTAGCATCTGAGAGTGATACCGATTTTAATGCAACCGTTTTGGAAACTTCTTTTGTAAAAAAACCATTGTGCAATGCAGTATTCCATGAAGCTCCGTCCAACACATTTGCAGACCAAAAAGATTTTAAGTACTCGTAGTAAGAAGTTGAACTTCCTGACCAAGCGAGTAAAATTTCTTGAATTTGTCTTGTTTTGAATAGTTTTTGAATGGTTGGTTGTACCAAACTATAGTTTTCTTCCGAAATAGAGACATCGCCCCAGCTCTCTAAAAAGTGAGTTGCGGGTAATACATAATTTGAAGCAGCAACGGTGTCGGTATTCTCGACTGCAATTGCAACTGAAAATTTATCTTGTAAAGCCGTTGCAAACTCTTGCCCATTTGCTAAACTATAAACAGGATCTACATTGTATGAGATAAGCCCTGCAAGCGTTCCAGATTTCAAATCTGCAATCATTTGCGCAACATCAGCATCGTTTCCTTGGCGAATGTTTAAGGTATTTGTTACATCTATAATTTCACTTCCTAAAATCCGATTGATTTCTAAAGTAATTAATTGTGCATTTTTATCATTTAAACCTGTTAAAACAACAGCTTTAGAACCCGCCTTCTGCAAGGTAGTTGCTAATTTTTTAATGGCTGCATCTTGGGCAGTAGCTTTGGAAGCTACCTTGTTCCCAGAGATAGCGTTGTATAAATTTAAAAGCGCAAACACTTGATCGGATGGTTTTACAACCATACGCTTGTCGGCATTAGCACCCGTTAATGACATGTTACTTTCTAATTGAACATGGTAAGACATTTTTCCATTTTCTGGCTTTCTTCCAGCGACATATGCTTTCTCAAAACCTCCATGAAAATCCCCTAGGAAATCTGCTTCAAATGAAACAATTACCTCGGCTTTGTCTAAGTGATAATTTGGCAATGCTCTTCTACCGTAAACTTCTTGAAAAGCATCTGCAGCACCACTTTCTGATACGGCATCGTACACCACATGCTTTACATTTGGATACGCTGCTGTAAATTCTTCTACAATTTTTGAGGAAGAAGGACTTGCCATGGTACCTGTTAATAAAACAACCGGCTTTTTTGCATCTCTTAGGGCTGCTAGGGTAGTTCCAATTTCTGCATCGGCATCTGCCCATGAAATTGCATTACCTCCTTTGGTAGGTTCTTTCAAACGAAGGCTTTCATCATACAAAGACAACACAGAAGCTTGCACTCTTGCATTTGTAGTTCCATTTGCCTCTTTGTTGGGCATGATTTGGATAGGACGACCTTCTCTTGTTTTTACTAAAACATTTGCAAAATCGTATCCATCTGCTACGGTTGTTGCAAACCAGTCTGCAACTCCAGGAATAATGTCGTTTGGTTTTACAACATAAGGAATCGATTTAATTACCGGTCCTTCACAGGCAGCTAAAGATGCTGCTGCGGTTGTAAAGCCAACATACTTTAAGAAGTCTCTACGCGAAGTAGCAGAAGTCTCAAGTGTTTCTTTATCACCTAAAAAGTCATCTGTAGGAATGTTTTCTACAAATTCATTTTTACTTAGCGTTTCAACAACAGAACTATCTTTTAGTTCTTCAACACTTTTCCAGTATTTTTTGATTGAAGCCATTTACTTATTGGTATTAGTTTTTAGTTTTTTATCGTTCTTTTCATTACAACAAAAAACAATTTTCTTCTTTGATTAATAATGACATTTACCACACTCTAACCCACCTAATTGAGCCGCTGTAACTTTTTCTACACCGTACTTTTTAGCCAATTGCTCGTGAATTTTTGCATAATATTCATTTCCTTTTAAATCTACATCTGTTTCTCTGTGACAGTCTATACACCAACCCATTGTTAACGGAGAGTGTTGATACATCTCTTCCATTTCTTCTACTGGACCATGACATTTCTGACATTGAACACCTGCAACAGTAACGTGCTGTGAGTGATTAAAATATACGAAATCTGGTAGGTTGTGAATTCGTACCCATTTGATTGGTTTTGTATCACCTGTGTATTCTAATTTGTCTGCATCCCAACCTGCTGCGCGATATACCTTCGCAATTTCTTTGTCTAATTCTGCTTTCTCTAACGTTCTATCTTCTAAGACAACTACGGTATTGTCTGCAACTTCAGCAATACTTTTGTGACAATTCATACAAACATTTACAGAAGGAATTCCAGAGTGCTTACTGTGTTTTGCAGAAGAGTGACAATATTGACAATCGATCTTATTGTCTCCTGCATGTATTTTGTGAGAGAATACAATAGGCTGCACTGGCTGGTATCCTTGATCTACTCCTACACTAAACAAGGTTCCAAATACTACATAGGCAGACATCAACAGTGCAAAGATGACAAACAACACATGTAAAAATGTATTCTTTTGAATCCCAACCCATAACTCTTGTAAGTCTCTTTTAAGATTTGACTGTACTTCTGGCTTTTTATTTCCTTTTAACTCATTGACTTGCTTTAACAATGAAGCAATCATAATAAAGGCAACAATAATAGCCGCAGCCAAAATCATAATTACCCATGAAGGAGCACCTCCTCCTGTAGCACCATCAGTTGAAGTTCCTTCCGGTTTTACCTCAGCAACTTTTTTAATTTCACCAACTGTAGTGTAGTATAAAATATCATCAATATTTTGATCTGTTAGCGCAGGAAAAGCGGTCATCACAGAACCATTGTATTCTTCATAAATGGCAATGGCATCTGCATCTCCTGAAGCTCTTAATGCTGCGTTGTTTTTAATCCAAGACTTTAGCCAGTCGTTCTCTCTACGAGATTCCACACCGCCTAATTTTGGCCCAATCAACTTTTTGTCTAACTTGTGACAAGAAGCACATTGAGATTTAAATAATTTCCTTCCTTCTTTGTGACGTGCCTCGTCTACATCTTGTGCGTTTGAGGTAATCGTGAATGCGAATAATAAAAGAAATGTGATACTTTTAAAAAGCAAACTTGTAAGTCTATTGTGCAATGCTACACTTTTCATATTTACAACTATAATTTAAAATATTCTAGTTAAAAACTGATTCAAAATCAACCCATGATTCAGCTGCACAAAAGTACTACTTATTGCTAAATTTTAAAAAGCGAAAGGAATCTTAAATATTAATTTATAACAATTCTAAATAAGATTTTTTGCAAGATATTATACGACAAGTTATTACTTTTGTAAAAAGAAAAAAAATGATGAACATCAAAGCCATTATACTCACTTTTGCATGCCTATTTTGCTTGGGGAATTTCACCAGTCGCGCACAATCACAAAGCAATGATAATGAAAGTATTCGCAGTATGATTGAAAAGAAAAGAGTGTATAATGAATACAAAGGTATTGGCTACCGCATTCAGCTTTTTAACGGCAGTGAAAAACGTGTGAAGACCATTAGAGATAAATTTCGCAATGAATTTCCATCCATAGAGACTTACTTAAAATACAATGCACCAGAATGGAAAATACAAGTTGGCAGTTACAAAACAACCTTAGAAGCTTCCAGAGGATTGAGAGCAATAAGTAAAAAATTTTCAGGGGCGATTATTATTCCCATGAGTAATTAAAAAACTACAGATCAAAAAAAAGGCCGCAAATTGCGGCTTTTTTTTTGATCTGTATTGAAAAATATTATTTCAATTTTTTCTTTACTGCTACTTCTTTATAGGCTTCAATGGTATCACCTACTTCAATATCATTATAGCCTTTTAACTGAAGACCACAATCGTATCCTTTGGTTACTTCTTTTACATCGTCTTTAAAACGCTTTAGAGAGGTTAATACACCATCATGAACTACGATTCCATCTCTAATAATTCTAATTTTAGAATCTCTAAAGATTTTACCAGAGATGACCATACACCCTGCTATGTTTCCAACTTTAGAAATTTTATACACTTCTCTAATTTCAACGTTCCCACTGATTTCTTCTTTCATGTCTGGAGATAACATCCCTTCCATGGCATCTTTCAAGTCACCAATTGCATCATAAATAATAGAGTATGTTCGAATATCGACTTCTTCTCTATCTGCGATGACTCTCGCATTTCCTTGTGGACGAACGTTAAAACCTACAATAATTGCATCGGAAGCGGTTGCTAACAAGACATCACTTTCTGTAATGGCTCCAACTCCTTTGTGTAGAATATTTACTTGAATTTCCTCGGTTGATAATTTTTGGAAAGAATCTGTCAATGCTTCTACGGAACCATCTACGTCTCCTTTTAGAATGATGTTCAACTATTTAAAATCTCCCAATGCAATTCTACGTCCAATTTCATCCAACGTTAATGTTTTCTGAGTTCGAACCGATTGCTCACGTTGTAATTGAGAACGCTTTGAAGCAATTTGTTTTGCTTCTCGTTCATCATCAAATACATTGAATTTATCTCCTGCTTGTGGCGCTCCATCCAATCCTAAGATAGATACAGGCGTTGAAGGACCAACTTCTTTTAAGTTGTTTCCTTTATCATCAAACATGGCCCTTACTTTTCCACTGTGTTTCCCTGCTAATAAGTAATCTCCAATTTTTAGAGTTCCTGCTTGTACTAGGATTGTAGAAACATACCCCCTACCTTTGTCGAGTAATGCTTCCACTACAGCACCAACCGCATTTTTATTTGGGTTGGCTTTTAATTCTAAAACCTCTGCCTCTAATAAAACTTTTTCTAACAATTCTTGAACTCCTTCTCCTGTTTTTGCCGAAATATCCTGTGATTGAATACTACCACCCCAATCTTCAACTAACAAATTCATCGCAGCTAATTGCGTTTTTACATTGTCTGGATTGGCGTTGGGCCTGTCAATCTTATTTATGGCAAAAATAATTGGCACTCCTGCAGCTTGTGCATGAGAAATTGCCTCTTTTGTTTGCGGCATCACATCATCATCTGCTGCGGCAACAATAATTACTAAATCGGTAACTTGCGCACCACGAGCTCTCATTGCTGTAAATGCTTCGTGACCTGGTGTATCTAAAAATGCAATTTTTTGATCGCCAACGGTCACAGAATAAGCTCCAATATGTTGGGTTATTCCTCCGCTTTCTCCTTCTATTACATTTGCTTTTCTAATATAGTCTAGTAAAGATGTCTTTCCATGATCTACATGCCCCATTACCGTAATAATTGGCGCACGTGTAATAAGATCTTCGGGTTTGTCTTGAACTTCTTCAATTGCTTCTTCTACTTCAGCTCCTATAAATTCTACCGTGTAGTTAAATTCTTCAGCAACAATTACCAAAGTTTCTGCATCCAAACGCTGATTCATGGTCACCATCATTCCAAGCATCATACAAGAAGAAATAATATTTGTAACCGGAACATCCATCATAATTGCAACTTCACTTACCGTAACAAACTCGGTTACTTTTAAGATTTTATTGTCTAATGATTGTGCTTCAAGCTCTGCTTCTGTATGCTCTCTTCGTGCTTCTCTTTTATTTCTACGGTATTTTGCTCCTTTTCCTTTGCTAGATTTTCCTTGGAGTTTCTCCAAAGTATCTCTTACCTGTTTTTGGATTTCTGCTTCTGTAGGCTCCTCTTTTTTAATGGGAGCTTGATTTCCCCTACCTCTATTAAAAGGTGGTTTTCCACTTCCGCTTCTTGCTTGGGGTCTTCCGACTCCTCCACCTCCAGTTCTAGCTGGTGTCGTTGGCTTGTTAATTCGCTTTCGTTTCTTTCGCGTATCGTTTGCGTTGGCAGGCCTTGCTTCTGGTTTTTTCTTTTTCGGTTTTTCGAATTGTTTTAAGTCAACTGTTTTTCCTGTAATCTTGGGACCGTCTAACTTTTTATATTGCGTAACCAATGCTTCTGCATTTTCTGCGGTTACTTCTTCTCCTTTTTCTTCTACTCCTTTTTGTTTGGCAACAATTGGTGTCGCTTCTTTTTCAACAGCAGTCATTTTCTTGGGAGCTTCTTTTGCTGCGACTTTGGGCTTTTCTTCGTTGGAGGTTTCTACGACAACTTTAGGGGCCTCTTTTGAGGGAGCTGTAGCAGGGGCAACCACATTTTCTGTTTCCACAACAGGGGCTGCTGCTTTTGGCTGTTTTTTGCCAGATGGGTTTGTAACATCTATTTTACCAACGGTCTTAAATGCTAATTTTTCGGCTTTGGCTTTTAAAACAACTTCTTCTTTCTTTTCTTCTTCTGCTCTTTTCTTTTCTAATTTAGCTTCATGTTCCAAACGAATCGCTTCTTTCTCTTTTCGTTTTTCTTCACCAACTTCCTTAGATGCTGCTTTTTTGCTTGCGTCAGTTTGAAAACCATCAAGTAAAACTTGATATACATCTCCAGATATTTTAGCAGTAGGTCTAGCCTCAAC
>Ga0213863_10002535_pt1 | contig 12943 bp, 11 predicted proteins | sample PICome_8_FD_160128 | JGI IMG/M metagenome (GOLD analysis project Ga0213863, IMG submission 160128) | Coastal seawater microbial communities near Pivers Island, North Carolina, United States - PICO497 | ecosystem: Environmental > Aquatic > Marine > Coastal | place: USA: North Carolina... | reverse complement strand
AATCATAAGGTTTACTGACACACATTGCCAATCTAAGCATCCTTTTAGTAAAACTAAAAACCTCCAAAAAATTTATCCTTCTTCCTATTTAAATTTTTCAGAAGACGGCTCTGTTAAAATATCAGGGTTCTTTTCAGACAAAGATGGAAATCCTCCAAAAAAAATTATTGCTAGCGTTGGTAACAGAACAATTGAGTGCAAATGTAGGGATGGAAATGAATTTCGTTTCACCATTAAAACGGGAAAAGGGCTAAAGCTTTTTAAAGTTGAAGTTTTGACTCGTAGCAATGTGCGCATGTTGGTTGGTAGACGCCTGTTCTATGTTTCTAAATTTCCTGAGATATCTCTAAGTTCAAGAATATGCGAAGAGCATTACCAAATGTGGCTACACCATCATGAAAAGCCCTCCTTTGAAGATGAAAAAAGAATTTCTGCGCTCTTAGGCTCTCTTTCCTTGGGACCAAAATTCTCAATATTAATCAATGGGAATACACCTCCTGTGGAATTTACTGAAGGCACTATCGGAAGTATACAAAAACAGCTATTTGAAAATTGGGAACTCATTGTTACCTCATCCTACCCTTCCGGGTTTCCCTTTTTATCGGGTGACAATAAAATTTCCCTATTACCCAATAAAGGAAAAGCATTCGACAGTGTTCAATTTAACTTGGCTGCCGTTCAAATGCAGGGCGATTACATGGTGTTTTTGTCTGCTAAGGAAAGGTTACCATTGCATGCATTAATGGATGCAGCTTTGAGCCTGAAAAGTAATCCAAAAATTAAACTTTTATACGGGGACGATGATGAAATCCAAATTGGTGGCTACCGATCGAATCCAGACTTCAAGGCATCATTTGATCCGATTCGCTTACTTAATCATAACTATATCGGCAGGAATTTTATTATCAGACGAGATTTGTTTGATCAGCTTAAAGGTTTTCGAGAGGAAGAAAACATAGATGTTTTTCATGATCTTTTAATCAGGAGTAGTAAACTTTTAAAAGATGAAGAAGTATTGCATGTTCCTAGAATACTTCGTCACAGATTAAAGTCACTTATTCCCCAAATGGAAGAGCATAATGCTAAGAGAATAAATACTATAAAGAGAAATCTTTCTCTCAAAGATTGGTTGATGTCCAATAATAAAGGAATTTTTTACACAAGACCTCAAAATTCTTCTAGTAATCAATTAGTGAGTATTATCATTCCCTCTGCTTGTAAAATTGAATTCCTTCAGCCCTGTATTTCGAGTATTTTTTCCAACACAAAGTACAAGTTTTTTGAGATTATTCTTATTGTAAACGAAATCCGCTATCAAGTCCCCGAGCAATCGAAATTTCTATCTGAACTTGAGACGAATGAGTCTATTACCATAGTTAAATATCCCGATCAGCCTTTTAATTATTCTTATTTAATTAATCTCGGGGTATCTCATGTAAAGGGAGAAAAAATCTGTCTTCTCAATGATGATATCGAGATTATTTCTCCCGATTGGCTTGACGAAATGTTGGCTTGGTTATCGATTCCAAAAGTTGGTGCTGTAGGCGCCAGACTCTTATTTCCTGATAAAAAAATTCAGCATGCTGGAATTACTCTCGGAATGAATGGCATTGCTGACCATACAGAGAAAGGAACTTTAAGAGAAGATGCTGGAGACTTTGCACGAATTCTTTTTCCACGATTATTTAGTGCTGTAACGGGAGGTTGCATGGTTATGGAAAAGAAAACCTTCGAGCAAATTAATGGTTTTGATGAAAACCTTGCTCAAGCGTACAATGATGTTGATTTTTGCATCCGATTAAAAAATGTAGGCTTTAAGATCATATGGACCCCCTTTGCAGAGTTCTACCACCATGAATCTGTATCTGTTGAGCGACCCTTTTTACCCGCCCGTCGCGAAATCTTCCGTGGCGAATTGGAATATATGTTAGGCAAACACGAAGTTACCCTTAGAAATGACCCTTTTTATAGTCCGAACCATTCTGACATCAGACCATATTTCAAGTTAGCTTTTCCACCGCGAAATCCCGCACCGTGGAAGGAAACTTCCACCTTGTCGTGGGATTTAAGGGAACCCGAGGAAAGCAAGACTGGCAACACAAACTTTAGAAGCGAAAAAGTGGCAATTTTTTCTCATTATGATATCGAGAATATTGCAGACCCCTACATATCAGACTATCTTTTCCTGCTGAAGGAATTAGGATGGAGCATTATTTTTGTTACTAGTTCAGATACCTTTTCAGATAGAGAGAAAGAAAAAGTTGCTCCTTTTGTTTCATTGATCTTAAAGTCCAATGGAAAAGGAAGAGACTGGGGAAATTTTGCTCTCGGATTGAATTTCGTCTTTAGTAAATCAATACCCGAATCCGTTTTGTTATTGAATGATAGTTTATATGGACCTTTTGGTTCATTGGATGAAATTTTTGAGAAAGCTAATTCCCTTAATTCTGATTTCGTTGGACTTACTGATTCTCCTCAACACCAGTACCATTTACAAAGCTATTTCATATATTGTAAGCCTGCCCTTTGTACTCACCTTGCATTTTTGAGGTTCTGGCAACAATTTCGACCTCAACCAACGAAAGATTTGATCATAAATCGAAACGAAATTGATTTCACTCAATATTTCGTCAATCTCGGATTTCGACCTGGTGCAATCTTCTCTTACAATGCACTTTTTGATGAAGCAGTTGGTAATGACTATTCCGCTAGTTCTCTCCTCAAAAAGGATGAACATGTTAATCCCACCCACTACTTTTGGGATATTCTTCTTACTGTTTTTGACTTCCCCTTCGTCAAGGTAGAGTTACTTAGGGAAAACCCTTCAAAGATTCCTGGGCTTTCATTATTGAAAGCTTATTTAAGAAAAAATCATCCAGCAAAGGCAAAGCTTGTATTTGATCACCTGGATAGAACTGGAAATAAATAAGATCAAAGAGAAAGTACGATTCAAGTTTTGATTTTCGTCATACTTTAAACCTTTGTTTTTGCATCCCACCACAGATAAGGACTATTTGCGAAATTTGTTCCATCACTCGAAAAAGTGAGACTAATAGCATGTGATCTTTTATTGATCTTATCGGCAAGGTTGTAACTGAAGCTCTTCCATCCTCGCTTATCTTGAGATTCGACCGCACACTTTCCAATACACACCCCATCTATCCAAATTGATATCCATTCAGTTTGGTCGACCTTTGGGTGGATGAGTCCTTTTATAGCACCTTTTTCAACTCCAACCAAAATGCCGCGAGTAGATTCGTTGCCATCGTAATCTACTTTTCTCGCCCGCAAAGAATAACCCAAATTGTTTGGGCTTATGAATTCAGCAAATTTTTGAATTTCTTTTTCGCTCAAATCTTTTCCCGCAAAATTGGATAATGATTTAATAAAGTTAATGGGACGAGAAAGTGCTTTCTCATAGGAAAGAAGCAATGTTGGCCGTTTTTCATATACAACTGCATCAAGAATTTGTTTTTGTTCAAAAATGGCTTGGTAATGTAAATCCAATATTACAGCTTTGTCTTTCTCTCCTCCAAGTGAGACCATGTTCCTCGAAGCGACTGCAATTGGATCCCGCATAATACATACCAAATGTGGATTTCGAATATGAGGAAGGATCGTGCTTAATATTGAATACAGATCTGGTCTTTTCCAACCCCAATTGCAATGTTGTTCATTTCTAGAATTTATAGCATTAAGAAAATTCGCAGATACTTCACCCTTTTTCAGAGAATCCATGAATGTGCCCAATTCATTGTCTTCATAGACGGGTCCGATTTTCTCACCAATCGGTATACCTATTTCGTTTAGAATTGCCCCAACCATAGAAGTTCCAGAGCGGGCTTGCCCGATTACCAAAAATGTAGAATCTTTTTTATTCAGAGAATTCTCAAACAACTGCACGCTACCTTGATTAAATAACTGAGTAGGATTAGGAATTTTCATGAGTTTCATAAATCCATGTATCCCAATTGCTTACAGATTAATGGTATATCTGAACCCATGATCATATCCTTTTCACTTTCAGAAAACTCTTTCAGCCTAACACCTTGATTGGGGGTTTTTTGGGGTAAGATATCAAGTGTAGTACAAGCTCTGTCAATTTCAGCAAACTTCAGTAATTCACCATAATGAAATTTAAAATTTCCCAATAAATCTTCGTAACGAAAAACCTTTAACCAGTCATTCGACTGCTTTAGGAAACTCATTGCGTCAGATGGAAAATAACTTTCTAGTCTCCTCAGTGCTGCGGGAAATAAGTCCTTGTCTTCTGGATACCGCCATTTCGTTTTTAAGTCCTTGAAGGGTCGAAATGGAATTGATTTTAAATTTGGCCGATGAATAGAATGAAGTGCTTCAAGGGGATGACGAATAAGAACAATAATTTTCGCATTCGGAAAAAATGCATGCAGCGAGTTGAGTTGCCTCATATCTTCATTGATTTTGAATAAAAATTGATCTATATCTTGGAGCAAATTTCGCCTAATTGTTAAGTCGAGGTAGTCAAATTGTTCGAAATAAGAAGGATTTATTTTTTCTTCGAGCAATGAAAAAAGCCACGAAGTACCACTCCGAATTCCCCCCGTTAGAAAAATCCCTCTCAAAATTCAACTGTCTCGGTCAGCTGATCAGGATAGAAAGCAGCGATTTCTCTCATTGATTGAATTCTACATTCTTCAAAGGAATTAATTTCAGATTTTTCAATTTTATTTTTCTGAAGATGAACAATGAACTCGGAAGAAAGAGTTTTTGAAATCTCTTTTATTTTTAGGTCAAGAACTCTTAAAAATCGTAGATCACTAATGAGTAATTTGAAGGAACTGGGAGTTAGTGTCCAGCAGTGAGTATCGATGTATGGCATTTCTTCTTCTTTTTCAGAATTTGATGCGTAATTTTTATAAGCGGCTGCCAAAGTTCCAAGAGATTTTAATTCTGAAACAGGAGTATTTAATGGCATCGTGGGGAAGACCTCGTTTTCGTTGTACCATCGGCAATGCATAGAATTTTGCATGAAAATCTGTTTAGCTGAAGGTTTCCTACGCTTTTCAAAAAAGGCTTCCAACCAATCAGCAGTACAAGTCAAAGGTCGAAATCTGTCCCAACAACACCTGAAGTCTGGAAGGGCCAAGGTGAGATTACCTGCAGTCTTTAATATTTTTGAACACCCTTGTAAAAAAAGAATGGGATTGGGAATATGCTCAAGATTATGCGATGACAAAATGTAATCAAAATTGTTTTCGAGACCGGACAAAGTACCGATCTCAGAAGCACTTTTAACAAAATCAACCTCTTCAATCCTATTTGCATCAAATTCGGATAAGTTAGGGTCTTTTGATGCACGAGTCCTTAATTCATCAGCCGAAAAAACATCCAAAATTTTAATATCGTATCCATCACTTTTAGAAGCTATAGGATTTATGTACGGGCCAATTTCTAAACCTTTATCATTTTTATTTACAAACTTGAGTAAATTTTCGGATCTATTTTCCATAAACAATCTAATCTAAAAAAACTTCATATTTTGTGCCAAGAATCATACTTTTCATTTGATCATAATTTGCAACGACTTCGCAGAGCAAATCTGAATTTTGTTTTATAGTTTTGGATAATGGAATCTGTATTCTTGGAATCTCAAAGAAGTCACACAACGAAAACCATGTTTGATCTGGTTTTTGTAATAAGTCTTCATAAGTAATAACGATTTTTTTCTGCCCCAAATTATATTGAACCAAGTCCTTCTCTGCACTTCTAAATTCGTCAAGATCAATAAGCATTTTATTGAGTGGAATTTTCCACTTATTTCCAGTTTTCGCATTGGGAAATGAAGAAAAATTTACCTTCATTTTTGCAACCATAAGAGAAACCCATCTTTTGAGAATATTTTTCCTAATTAATGTGACTTGGTTTTTACAATGCCCTTGAAGGTATTGGGCAAGTGGGATTCCGAATCTTTTCAAATGAAGCCTCATTAACTTAAACCCATTCATGTCAACTTTTTGTGAAGTAGGCATAAGTCCCTGTTCGAAGAGATGATGTATTTTATTAGAGCAAACAAAGTTTTGGGTGTGTCCAAAGGTGCGGTTAAAAACACGGGTAAATCTTTTCCATGGTAGATCTGAGTTCCTATGTAATTTATTGACTGTATGATGTAGTCTATTAAATTTAGTTGGCATTAATCTTCCGAGGCAGCAATTTGGAGAATGAATGGACAGAAGTTCACCAGCACAATACAAATCGGGATGTTCATTCAAGAGGAATTGCAACCAAGTTGAACCAGAACGAGGAGCTGACAGTATTATAAAATCTGGATGAATAAACTGAATCATTTTTTCATTCTTTAAATTGAGTGAAAATGTTTTCCCTGAAGAACTAGGTCATTTGGTTTGAATCTGGAATGACATTTGATCGAAGAGAGAAAACAATCCACTATGCTTTTCATTCTTATGATTCAAAGCACGATTCTTTTCGGAACTTACAGAAACCAGTTGAAAATCGAGGTGCCTCGCTTCAAACACCCGATTGCCTTCCCTGATCGAGGTTAGACCGCAAGATAGAAAGTAATTTCCGCAATTTAAAATGCAGTTAAAGTCTACAGTAATTTCATATTTTTCACTTTTAACCAAATCTCCTAATTGCAACTGCCTACCTGTAAGAATCGTACCTTCTCGAGTTCTTAGATTTAATCCAAAAATTGCGTCAGTTAAATCAATATTCGCATGAATACAAAATTGAATTTTGCAAAGCACGAGTCGTTCAATTAAGAATCCGTTTTCAATTTGAGCCCCAGAAGATGAAAATGAAAGAAGAGAGCAACCTCCCATACCATAGTTACCTTCTTCTTTATTTCTTGAGTCCTTATCTTGTAAATTTATCAGTTTCCAGTCGCTGTGTTTACGATTAACAATTTCAAAATATTCATATGCACAATCCTTCGGTTCTCCTTCAATGAAGATTTTTCCTTCGTGTAATAACATTGCCCGGTCACATATCTCGAGAATTTGATTGATGCTATGAGACACGAAAATCACAGTCTTTCCACAAGCCCTTATTTCTTCCAAAAGACGAAAGCATTTCCTCTGAAAATATGCGTCTCCAACAGATAAAACTTCGTCAAGAATAAGAATATCAAAGTCAAGAAAGGCTCTGGTTGCGAAACCTAATCTTGCAATCATCCCACTTGAATAGGTGGAGATAGGCATATCTATAAAACTTCCAAGTTCAGCAAAGGAAACAATTTTTCCTTCTGCATTTTCGGCACGTTCCTGAGGAATCCCCATGAGAGAACAATAAAATCTTATATTTTCCCTACCCGTAAATTCTAAATTAAAGCCGCTCCCTAATTCAAAAATTGCAGCAATTTGACCACTAACTTGAACGGACCCAGAACATGGTTTTAAAATCCCTGATAATAACTGTAAAAATGTACTCTTGCCCGAACCATTTAAACCAAGGATTCCGAAACAAGATCCTTTAGGTATTTCGATTGTAATATTATCCAATGCGATGAAACCATTAGGATTTTTTTGCTTGGTTCGAAGAAGATATTTTAAAAATGTTTGTCTATGCGAAGAAGCATAAGATTTCGTGAGAGAATTAGTTTTAACTGCATATTTGTTATCATTACAGCCATGCTTCATGCTCACATTCTGATTGAGACTCGTCATTTAAAACTCATTTTATATTACAGATTCAATCTTTAATCTACTTTTTAGCACACTACCCTATGTATTTTTTTAAGTAATCCAATGATGTAGACGGATTTATATTCTGTCTTCTTGGAGTCTCCCAAATATCCTCATATCCAAAATAATTCATGTATTCATTCATTCTGGGGCGAAAAAAGTCAATATCTTCTGGAGTAAACCAGTGCTTCCATTCTCCAGTTCCACAGGATCTTTTAATTGCGGGAAAAACTACTTTCAGTTCATCTTTTTTTGCAATCTTCATACCCAAGAACTTACTAATTTCGGAATAATTTTCTTCAACAAAATCTTCGTATCTGTAGAGTAAATTAGATTCGCAGGATTTACTCCATTTCATGAACAAATTCAGGTTTTCCTGAAATCTAAAATCTATCATTTTTTCCATTAAATTTGTAGACTCAATCGCTCGAAATAATTTTACTACTGAAATTGAACTCGGATCTTCAATTTTTCTTTCAATAAGGGGCAATAAATCCTGATACACTTCCCTGTTGTCCAAAAATTTTTTACTAACCATTCTGAATAGTAACCTACTGATAAGATTGTCACGAGGATCCCTAATTAGCCCAATAGTTTTTTGGAATTGTAATTCATTTCTGCGTGTAAGCAGTAAATAAGGTCTCAAAAGTACTTTAACAACTACAGGAGCTTTGTCATTTAATGAGTCAATGACCTTAAGATTAGTCTCATCTTCATCGGGCTCAAAAAAACCGATGGAACCAGGTGGAAGATTTTGGCTGATAAGTTCGAAAAGTGCAGAGGATCCACATCTTGCCAATGAAACAATTAAAATTGAACTCGTCATCTTCTTGTGAAGACTTTCAAGAGATGGATTCTGTGTAAAAAGTTGCCAGAGAATCCCATTCTTTGTCAGGTTGGTAAGGTTCGATTATTGAACTTACATGGACGCTGTTGATGAGAGACAGCGGTTCATCGAAAACCATCGATTTTGCATATGAAATTTCTGTATTATACCCCAGTCTTTGCCCGATTTCTTGGACAAAAAGTTTAGCAAAATCAATTAATCTACCAGAATATTCACTCGGCCTTAATTCTGGGACCTTCTTCTCAGACAATAGATTTTGGCACAAGTTAAGATAAGAATCAGCCAAGTGACCAATGTGAATCATATCTCTTACATAATAAGGGGTTCTAATTTCGATTGGCTTCTTTTCGATCAGTGCACGGGCAAGAAAATTGCAAATTTTGGGGTCCTCAAAGGGACCAAAAGGATTCGTGATTACAAAACGAGAAAACCCTATGCCTTTCTCGTTGCATAGGGATTGTAGAATTAAACCGCTAAATTTTTTGGATATCGCGTAACGATACCAAGGCGGTTTGCAATCATCTTCCGGAACATCCAAGGAAACAGCATCCTCAAATACAGATGAGGTCCATATGACTCTAGTGGTGCCCGTTGCCTTAATACTCGCAATTACTTTCTCCACTCCGTTCAGGTTTGCAAAAATTGCTTCAGTTGCAGAAAAGTCACGGGAATTATAGTCCTTCACCACAGATCCATGAAAACAAATAAGGTCGGCTCCATCAGACAATAATTTCATAAATTGATCTGAACCATAAGGAGAATTGTAATTTATTTGAATGGAATCTTCTGCCAATGCATTTAATCTTTTCTTCTTTAAATCTTTATAACTATCTGATGGACGAGGAAGAGGACAAATCAGTAAATGACCTGCTTTTGCCAAAGATTTGGCAATCCAAAAGCCCGTAAATGAAGAAACTCCTGTAAGAATAATTCGGGATGACATTGAAAATAATTTTGACTAAAAATCTGGCCAATTTGCATCTTTATCTGAAAGAACTCTGGGCTCATTTGGCCAGATAATTCCAAATTTTTCATCGTTCCACCTAACTCCATGCTCAGCATTGGGATTGTAGAAACTATCCACCAGATAAAAGACTTCAGTATTAGATTTCATAGTTAAAAATCCGTGGGCACAGCCTTTGGGCACTCTAATCATAGATCGATTATCAGAATCCAGATAAAACCCTTCCCATTTCATGTAAGAAGGTGAATTAGGTCTCAAGTCTAAAACAACATCATAAATAGCACCCATTAAACAACGAATTACCTTCGTCTCCTCTGAATTCCCAATCTGGTAGTGCATTCCTCTTAATGTTCCTAAATCAGCGGAAAAAGAGTCATTAGCCTGTACGATTTCCAGTGGATACCCAGCGGAAGAGAATTCCTCCTCACAAAATAGTCGAGCAAAAAAACCTCGATCATCTCCTCTTTTTTCCAACTCTATTCTAAGGCAATCCGAAATAGTGGTTTTGTGAAATTTCACTTTGGAATGCAGAGATTAAATTTCAAGTGCTTTTTTTAACAGTGAAAGTCGTTTAAAACGGCCACCCAGTCTGTCTTCTTCGCTGAAATTAAAAATTTCCAAAGAATCTCGAAGTGCACTTATCCCGCGATTCAAAGAATACTCAAAACGAAACTTAGGAAACAAATTTGCAAACTTGTTAAAATCAACTGCATAGTCGCGAGTATCTTTCGTAGCGTTCGTACCAACTTCTAGCCCGCATTTTTCCATCTCAGCCTGGGTCTTGCGAGCCATATCAATGACGCGATGGTTCGCATCCGTTGCCCCAAAATTAATAATGAGTCCATCAACCAAACTATCAGGCGCCTCAGATAAAGTCACAAAGGCAGAGGCAATATCTCGACAATGGACCAAGGGTCTATGTGCTTCGCCATTACTAAGCATTTGAATTGAGCCTGTTGTAAATGCAGTGGCTACAAAATCATTAATGACAAGATCAAGTCTTAAGTTGGCAGAGTGACCAAAAGCAGTTGCATTTCGGAGCGAGCTGGTAATGAATCCTTTTCTACCAATTTCGGTAAGTGCTTCTTCCACCGCAACTTTTGTTTCGGCGTATAAAGAAACAGGGTTCAATTCAGAATTTTCATCTACAAGATCGCTTACCGCATCTCCGTAGACCGAACAACTGCTTGAAAAAATAAAACGGCCAACCCCTGCAGAAGCACAAGATTCAGCAAAAGATATAGTTTTGTCTTTATTTACCGAAAGGGTGACATTTGGATCTAAATCACCCATAGGGTCATTTGAGATGGCAGCTAAGTGACAAACCACATCGAATTCTTTTAAGTCATTACTTTCGATTTCCGAAAAGTCTTTCCTAAAAAGATTGTACCCTTTGATTCGAGGTGCAACAAATGCTTCATCATACCAACAAAGATCGCAACCAGTGACTTGATGTCCAGAGCAAATCAATAACTCTACTAAATGCTGCCCGATATAACCTTCCGAACCAGTAACTAAGATTTTTTTCATAAACTTTTTACCTTAACCAATCCATCTCCCCGTTTTTATATAATTCTTCAAGTTCTTCTTTATCACGTTGAGTATCCATACATCTCCAAAATCCCGAGTGCTTGAATATTCTTAGTTCATTGTCTTTACTTAAGTTTTTGAGGGGTTCTTGCTCGAGTACGCAATTATGATCAGTACTCAAATATTCTCTAAACTTGGAATTAAAGAAAAAATACCCTCCATTGATCCATTGATCGTTTATGACCGGCTTTTCCAAGAATTCTGTCACGGAATCACCCTTGGTTTTTAATTCTCCAAATCTGGACACTGGATTTACACCAGTAATTGTACCAATTGAATTACCCGATTTATGAAATTCGAAAGATTTCCCTATATTCAAATCACATAACCCATCTCCATAAGTCACTCCGAATTGTGAACAATTGTCGTAGTATTTATCATAAGCTCTGGCTATTCTACCACCAGTCATACAATTAATTCCAGTGTCAACGAGGTCGATCTTCCAATCTTCTACCTTGCTGGAAGATAATAACTTTATTCCATCCTGTTCACTACTAACAGAAAAATCATTAGCTAGATATTTCCTATTTAGGAAAAAATCCTTAACAAATTCAGATTTGAAACCAAGACAAAGTACAAAGTTTCTAAAGCCATGGGCGGCATAAGATTTCATGATATGAAAGACAATTGGCGTACCACCAATATTTACCATTGGTTTAGGCTTAAATTCGGTTTCCTCTTTCATTCTAGTGCCCATTCCCCCACAGAGAATAAATATCGGCACCTCATTAAACTTTTCTTGTATCATGATTCTATTTAAAATATTTCCTAATAAAACTAAATTTTTCAGTATGCTTAGCATCTTTTTTTTCGGAAGATTTAGAAGCAGCAATAGGGATTTTTTTCTTTTTATGGGAAGAACTTAATTTTCGTTTGATCGCTGATTTTCTTAATCCAACATTGATCCTTTTTAATTCACGAGTGAGGAAAGTAGACTGATGCAAAACATGCAAACGAAAACTTCTTACGAAATCAATTAATTCTTGGTTTGGCTTATTTAAAAGAAGAATTTTTTCGTAAAGTCGATAAGCAAACATAAAGGGTTCTTCGCTTTTTGAGAATAAATTTTTAGAATCTTGATTATGATTTAGACTTTTTTCTATTTTATTAATTGACCTAGGAGGGACTTCACAATCCAAGATACTGGGAAGGTAGGAAGTTGGATTCTCAAGAACCTTCTCATAAATTACGAATTTGGGGGAAAGATGAGCAGTAGATATTAATGACTCGATTACATTCCAAAGCCAAATGTAACAAGCATGAATGGGTTCTATTTCGTCTCTTTTTCCAAGGGAATTTATAACTTCAAAAGGATGCCTTACTGGTAGAAAAACATTATATGAAAAATTCATTTCACAAATTGCTCTTTCCCAAATAGGAAATGTCCGACAGATTCTTGGGTCTTTGATAATTAGCTTATCAGAAGAACTTAAATTTTTTTCGAAACCAGATTTCAAACTCTCGATAACAAAATCGGTGTTCTTTTCTATGAAGGACTTAGATTCAATGATTTGCGATGAAGGTAGTGGCGAATCCCAAGTGAGTTGCATCTTCTTGAGTAATTCTTCATTTGCCAAAACCCAGTGCCAAGATTCATTAAATCCTCTCTTGTTGGTTAAAGACGGACGAAGAAGATTTTTTGGTAATTTACCTCCTAAATCATGGAATATAGAAGCAAGCATGGAAGTACCACTTCTGTGGCATCCCAGTACAATTAAAAAGGTAGGAGATGCCATTTGTTCGTCAGTAAGTTGTCGTCCGTAGGCATTATAATCCATAAAAAAACCGCTCGAATCTCACTTCGGGCGGTCTTTTTGTCAATTATGAAAAGGAAGGCTCTTATTCAACGACCTTATCGAT
>Ga0213863_10002534_pt1 | contig 12945 bp, 5 predicted proteins | sample PICome_8_FD_160128 | JGI IMG/M metagenome (GOLD analysis project Ga0213863, IMG submission 160128) | Coastal seawater microbial communities near Pivers Island, North Carolina, United States - PICO497 | ecosystem: Environmental > Aquatic > Marine > Coastal | place: USA: North Carolina | collected... | reverse complement strand
CATCAACTTCTGGGAAGCCACTCCGCAGGATCGACACCTGTCGTGGTCACAATGAACGGCAGCAACTGGGCAAAGAAAGGCTCTCCACAGTTTGGCTGTTACGTCCATAACGAAGTTCTCGATGGAGCCTTTGTTGAAAGGCATTTCCCCGACGAAGAGGACGGCAATCTCTATCGCTTAGTCGCAAGTGCTTATCTCAATGAGCGGAAGACCGACATGACCACCTTCCGCAAAGAATACAACAAACGTAACCACAGCTCCGATGATGACTACACGGACATGTTCACGTTGATCGAGACCTTACGACAGACAAAGCCCGAAGAGACATACTATGACCGGGTGAACGAGATCGCCGACCTCGAACAGTGGGCGCACTACATTGCCCTCGATGCCCTCATGTGTAACACCGAAGGCGGTATGCCTGACGGGCGCGGTGATGACGTGGCCCTCTTTCGGCGCAAGAATGGACGATTCCAGTTCATCCCCTATGACCTCGATTCTATCCTGGGCATGGGTGATGATGGTCAAAGAATCGGCAAGGACGTCTTTGGTTATGGCAACATGTCTGGCCTACGAGCGATCTTCAAGAATTCCCGTTTCCTCAAGCTCTACACAGATTCCATTATCCGACTAACAGAGACCACTTATCGGCCGAAGATTATCCATCGGTTGATTGACGAGCAATGGTCTGGATGGGTTCCCGACACTCAGATTAAAAAAGTGAAAGGTTTCGTCGTCGACCGAATCGCCAATGTCCTCAGTCAGATTCAGTCTTCTACGGTTGTGGCGTCAACGCTCGAGCAAGAGGGCGCATTCTACAAAGCTCCATCCGCGACTTTCGCGCTCTACGGTCGCTTCGATTACCGCACGGTCACAAGAGTCAGCGTCGGCGGCGAAGAACCAAAGATCTTCAAGGAAACCGGCATGTGGATCATGCCTCCAGATCGCCTCCAAAAGCTCGTCCGACCAGGCATGAATCAGATCCCGGTAGTCATGCTCAATGACGAAGGCGATGTGGTCGAAGAACAACTCATGCGCGTCTGGCTTGACAGCCGGAAGGTCACCAAAGTTCATAATAGCCTACCTGACAATACCACCATCACCTGGACACCCGAAGGGGGGCCTTACTTGATCGATGGCGCAGTCTTGGTCCCTGAGACTGCCACACTCGTGATTCAAGGCGGCACCACCGTCTATGCAGGCAAAGAAGCGAGCCTTGATATTATGGGTAATCTGCGAGTCGAGGGAGAGGCGATGAGCCGTGTCACTTTCGCCAAGAATCCAGGAGATCCCCAAGGCCCGGGCTGGCAGCGCATCATGCTACCCAAGGCTACAAAACTTAGTGAAGTCGACTGGTTTAACGTAGACGGTCCAATCATTGCTGCAGGAAACCTCCACCTCTCAAACGTCAACATGCAAGGTGGGACCAACTTTTCGATCAGTGGCAAAAGGAGTGTCACTATTGAAGACTCGAAGCTAACTCAACTGGGAGACACGCCGACCCCATTGATCAAGACTAGCGGAAGCGTCACTCTCATTCGTTCTCAACTCTCTCGAGAAGGGACTGCCCCTGCGGTTCACGCAGTTAAGGGAAACGTAGATGCCTTTGCCTGCACGTTCCAGCAAGCGTCCGCACCTGTCATGACACTCAAGCAAGGCTTCATTGATGGATGCGACTTCAACGTCGCCTCCAGCACGACTGGTGCACTTTGGAAGACTTCGGCTACTGAAGTGGTTGCCACGCGAAACCGAGCGACCGGTGGAAAGGGAGCAACTTTGGTCGCGAGTCTCGCACAAAGGGATCTGCCCGCAGCCGATTGTCGATATCTATCACAACCGCCATCAAAAACATCCAATGGCAATGTCCGCTTTCAGATCGGAGGCGAGGGACTCGCCGCCTTTCGATATCAAGTGGACGATGAAGAATGGACGGCTCCCGTTTCTATGGGTGGTCAAGACTCTCACGATCTCACTCTCAACCTCTCACCCGGCAAACATGTCGTCCGCATCGTCGGCAATCACGTATCGGGTCGCTGGCAATCAGAGGAGCAGGCCACAGAATCACGGCCATTTGAGATCGTTCCAGGTTTGCCTGCGCTCGTTCTAAGCGAAGTGTTAGCCATCAACGAATCTGCACACGAGATTAAAGGCAATTACAACGATTACATTGAGATCCAGAATCTCGGTATCGAGCCTTTGGATTTAGGCGGGTTTTCGCTGAGCGACCATCCTGACAAACTGTCTGAATACACATTCCCCAAAGAGACTATCGTAGCGCCTGGGGGTTTTCACCTGGTCACTGCGACGAAGGATGATCAGGGCTTCGCTCTCAGCGGTGACGGTGATACCGTCTATCTCTCCCGCGACGACGAAATCATCGATTCGGTGACTTTCGGCCTGCAACTCGCAGATCACTCCATCAGCAGGTCTGAGGAGGGATCATGGACACTTTCGACGCCCACGCCGAAGACGGCGAACTCATTCTTGCCGTTAGGAGAATCCAAGTTGTTACGCTTCACAGAATGGTTCGCAATCCCTGATGTACGATCACCCGACGAGTTTCTCGAACTCACAAACGCATCCAAGATTGCGGTCGACCTGGGCGGTATGACGATCACGGATCGCATACCCAATAAGTCTGTGTGGAATCCCCTTACTCCCCTTTCCTTCATCGCCGCAGAGAGCAGCCAAGTCTTCTTAGCCGATGGCTCTCCGAAGAAAGGTGCCAACCACCTAGACTTCCGCCTTAGCAATGAGGGTGAGGCCATCGGTCTCTTCGATCGAAATGGCATGATGGTCGACTTCGTGATCTATGGACCGCAGGCAAGTGGTATTTCTCAAGGTCGAGCGGATGACGGTTCTCTCATCTACGCCAGGCCGAGCCCCGGCGTAGGAGCCTCAACAGAGGGCGCAGGTACTCCGCCGCCCTCATCTAACATACGCATATCAGAGATACACTATCATCCTTCGACAGTCGAAGACGAAGAGTTCATCGAGCTTGCCAACGTCTCAGATCAACCGGTTTCACTTGCGACTCTGGCCTTTGTCAGTGGCATTGAACACGAGTTTTCCGACCTCCAATTGGAACCATATTCTCGAGGAGTCGTCGTGAAGGACCGCCAAGCGTTTACCACACGCTACGGCACGGAGGCGACGATCATTGGAGAATACAAAGGCAAACTCAGCAATAGCGGCGAGCGTCTATCTTTAGAAACAGTCTCAGGCGAAACCTTAATCGAATTTAACTACAAGGACAAGTGGCACAAGACCACTGATGGAAAGGGTTATTCTCTCACTCTATCCGATCTTAGCAGCAAACAACTGGCAACCAAGAAGGCCTGGCAGCCAAGCGACGAGATTGGCGGCACACCTGGCAAGTAAGCGAAGCAAGTGGCGCAATCCTGACCCAAAATTTCTATGAGAAGAACGGCAAATGTATTGGTGGCTAGCGTCACTGTGATCATGATAACGGGTTCATCCTTGATCGCTCAACGGAATGACCCTTTTAGCGGCGTCCGCAACCTCTTCCGCCAGGCTGGCGAACAGCCTTCGGTTGTCCCTACAAATCGGGCTGACAGCACTCCACTGCAATTAGAGCCCATTCTTGTTCAGACTAGCAAGAGCGCTGAAATCCTAAAATTACTCTACACTAACAATAGACCAGCAGCGATTGCGGAATCGGCGAAGCACCTAGCGAGCCTGGTCAGCCCCTTCCTGGAGATCGATCCTACCAAAAGAACCGCCTACAACAGCGAAATGAACTTTGGATCTTTCGCCAAAGTGTATGGATTAGCCGACGGTATTCTCGCTACCCTCCAGCCAATGGGTGATTCAGCAATCGAAGATGTCATCGCCCACGCTGCAGTGGCTGAGATGCTGCAAGATACAGATAAGGCTCTCCAAGGATATCAGTCGGCACTTGTTGCTAACTCAGAGCACGACGGCGTTCGAGCAAAGTTGACTATTCTCGCGATTGAATCCGGTCATCAAGCATTAGGCCTTGAGGCCCTCTCTGGAATTAGCAAGCCGGGGCTCGTCTTGTTAGGTCAAGAACTATCAAATCGTGTGCAGTCGAAGACAGAGAATCAGTACGATCAACGTCTCGACTATGTCGAAGCTCTCGCCGTCTATTTCGAAAAGGTCGATCCCAGCACTTACATACCAGCGGATTGGCTTCTCATGCTCTTGGACGACTCTATCGGTCAAGGTATTTGGAGCAATGAGATTCGGCTCAACGATCTCTACGCAACCTCAACCAGATCCGTGGGCTACGACAATGACGATCAAGAGGCAGCCTCACGCCTTATCGAAACAAGACGTGCGGATATCCATGAGAGGCTATGCCGTGCGCTAATCGCCCTACCACAGTTCTCCACAATTGGCTTCCAACGGCTTTCAGGTTTGGCAGCGAAAGACGAAGCCAAGATGCCAGCGTTTAAACAGATGGCGCAGCAACTTCTCATCGAGCAAGCCGACATACCCGAGCGACCAGAATCGCTTCCAATCAACAGCCAGGGTTATCTGTCCAACTATCGAGAAAATTGGGTACCTTTTCTTTCCCCCGCAGAATTCTTACTGTCATTGTCTCTACAGGAAAATAATGCCACCCACCTCCAGAAGACAGTCATTCCAGCGCTAGAAGCCGCCGGACGTGCCAAAACAGCTAACTTTCTCAAGGAAATGTTAGCGTTATCGAAGGCACCCAATAATGCGTTCATGGATCAAGCCGTGGCCATCATCAAGAAAGGCTATCCCGACGTCGCTGTGGGCAATCTGATGCGACGCCTTCTGGAAATGGTGGCAGCACAAGAATCAGATGCAGATTTAGGGCCCATCTTGATGGCCTACTTCGAGGCGATTCGCAATGAGAACTATCAATCGCCCCAGTTCGTCTACAGCTATGGACAGACACAATCCTTGAAAGGGACCGCGGCGTTTTCAAAGTTCATCAACGACGCTGCTGTCGCGATGCTAGGCCCTGTTGATGGACAAGCAGCGTTCATCAAGCGGCACTACCAGCCAAACCATCACAATCTCACGTCAATTGGAAATTCGATCCACAACTACGCAGCCTTCTTAGGCCAAATGATACAGTCTCCTGCCATGGCCGCCCCGCCACTTAAGAAGGCCGCAGCTCTAAATCTACTTCATCCAAATGATTACCAGATTCGAAACCAAGTTCAGAACAATCTGCGCTACTATCGTTTTCAAAACCAATCGCGAGAAGTGTTCACCTTCATTAAAGAGATGGGGTTCCTCAACAGTGTGGAAACGCTAGACTTTGTCCCAATGATGAACATCACGAGAAACTCTGTCTTCGGGTACCTCCTCTACAATCTTGGACGACTTGGATCAGACGACAAACAAACGATCCTCTCACTGGTCGAGGCAGAACCGAAGAAGACCCTGGGCCGTGCAATACTCATCGCTTCGATGAATGCGTCGTCCGGCACGTCGTCGCAACGAACGGCCGTCACAAACGCCTTTGAACAATTCATGGATCGCATACTCAAGCTTCCCGAAGAGCGACAGAAGGCGCTTCGCTATGGCTATGCTCAATACATAAGCATGAACAGCCTATCATCCTCGCTTAAAAGATCGGCTCCAAAGGTCACGGCCTGGTATGAACCTGCAAGAAGCGATGGTAGGCTCAACAATCAACGCCAACAGATACAGATGGGTTCACAGCAACAAGTGGCCACTGCCGAGGACTTTCTCAACATTGCTAACCGCCAGTCGATTGAGCAAAATGCCAGCCTCGATTATGTGACTAGCCAAATTTTGCAAAAACTGCCCATCAGTTCAGCTGAAGAATTCACACCGATCATCAAGCACTATCTCAAGCTCGCGAAACAGCCTTTCCCTCATAGCCCGAACGGCATTCCTCAGGCGCAACTTGGAAGCATGCTTTCAAACTGGCTAACAAGCGGCGGAGCTGCGTCCAAACTCGGACTCGTCGTGCACTGCTATGCCCTGGACGACTTGGAGCCGAAGCCCCTTGGAGAGACCATGCTCCAGCAATTGCGCAACGTCATGACTCAGCTCGACTTCAGCGAGCCGAGCAAAGATGCGGCAGACTTTCTTAAGGCGAGCACCAATAGATATGATACTCGATTGACACCTCTGTTCCTTGAGAGATTCGCAACTTTAGAGCCTAATGTTATCAAAGGCATCCAATCGTGGGCGGCAACTGAAGAATCTGAGTTAGCCAAGGCGTGGCTTGCCTCCTCTTCATTGGCACTTGCTGCAAACGCTGAAAGCCAGGCTCTTTGGTGTGCTTTATTGCAAGATGCAAACCAAAGCGTGGCGCTCCGTATCGAAGCGGCCGGTATCGTCGCTCCCATCGCGGTCGAACTCAACGCCTGGCAATTGGTCGAAACCGCGATCTCCGTCTACGAGCAGGCTTGGAAGACTGACAAGGTGGTGATCCCAAGCAAGCAAGCGGGCACCTTTCTCATAAGATTGTTGAGCCAGCCGAAACCGCAACCCGAGCAACGACGGTTAACCAAAAGGTTCTTGGACATCTGGACCCCGCATTTCGGGAAGACCGGCATCGGTCTATCACTCGTTCAAAAAATCATCCAACTAGATGCAAGCTATGACATCGACACGGCATCCTGGTTGCACGATTTACCACAAGTCGTGCAGCGCCAGCCTGGCTTCTTCATCATGGTCTTGCAGAATGGCAGTCCAAAACAGGCTGCCGCCGCCCTTCCTTGGGCCTACCTGTCCATGCCCCCGCTGCCTCAGGGTACACGAAATCGCTCCCGGCGCGTCGTGCAGATGATCAATGGTCGGCCGCAAGAGTATTACACGAGTTCATCAAGATCCAACGGCCAACCAGCGTTGGGGAACGCTCAGATGAACAAGGCACTATGGGATCGCTTGCAAGCCTGCCTAACCAAAGTAGACGCCCCAGGCGAAAGGTTATTCGCAGAGTTGCTGGTCAGCGGCCTTCAAGACCGTGCGGCTGACGATGGTATTCCGATTCGCCGGGAACGCCTGGCAGCAATTAATGAGCGCTACGATCGTATTACCTTTGCGAGCCCCTACCTGGCAGAGCACACTCTGAGTTGGCTCTGTGCGCTCAACGGCGTGACCGACAAGATCCGGCCAGCCATCACCCACTTTGGCGATCAGTTAGATTATGCGACCTTATCGAATTGGCACGACACGGAACTGTCAGCCTCGCGACAGGCACTGCTCAACAACTATGTGAAAGACGCCTCGAAGAACAATCCAGCAGGGTTCGCCCGTCTTCTCACATCCATGCTCGCCGAGACCGATCCCCAACGCGGTGACGCGCAGCAACTCCTTGAAACTTATTGCAAAGGCTTTCCCAAGAGTGTCTTCACAGACGTCACCAAGATCGAACCTGCTCAAGCCGCCTCTTACCTTCCACTGCTTAAGAAGCTGGGAGAAATGTCTAACAATGTCTATTGGAATGGCCGCGACGAATGCCTAGTCGGCAATATTGCCATGCACGTGCTCGCAGGCCAAGGCCAAGAATACCAAGAATGGTTGTCTAATTTAGAACTCAAAACCATGGGCAACCTCGTTTCACAGACAAATCTTGAGCCAGTGATATTCCTGCTACGCGATCGCTTCCAAGATTCTTCCCTACCAGAAGACCAACGAGCCCGCTTGCTTAACAATCTCTTCGTCGCCACATCGATCCCAGAAGAAGCGAAGAATTATGTTTCCCGCTCAAGCCAAACGTCTGTCTACGAACAGATGATCGAGCTGAACGCGCTCAAGGTCGAAGAAATCCTGAAGTATGGTCCTGAATGGGCAGAGATGAATCCACGGCACGGCACGGCTTTTGGTGAACTTGCCGACTACCAAGCCAAGGCTGGGCAGAGCGAAGAAGCCATCCTAAATTACCTGCAGGCGGTGGTCCATTCACCCAAATCAGACCGTAAGAACTACACACGCTTTCACATCGCAAAGACAGAGCTCCTGCTAGAAATGAACCGCGTGGATGCGGCTGCCGCTTGGGTTAATTTTTTTGATAGAGGACGGCTGGACTCAAATCTGAAAAGCGAGTTCGAAGCCATAACCAAACGCAGCCGCCAGCGTTACCTCGCTTCGCCATCAAGACTCGATCAACTCTTAGCAGATTCACGCGCTCATCTTCGTCAAAACGAAAGACATAGCGACAGTTGGGGCACCATCGCAGAGGTCCTTGGCGCTCAGGGAAGCGCACTGATGGATCGATCTGACTACATTCGCGGGCTCTCCTTTCTTAAACTAAGCGTCTACATTTACGCTAAACTAGACCAAGCCAAGATCGAATTCGACAAAGACTTGTTCAAGGGCACGAAACAAGACCTTGCTCGCGGCATGCTAGCTCTAGGACTCGGAGGTAAGAAGAAGACGATCCTCTCAAAAGGTCTAGTGTGGGACTATCACTACCAGCATGGCGGAATCAGTAGGCCTCATTGGCGGTGGCAGAATTTCCCAATGACGACCGAGTGGAAGAAGGGAGCCGCCCCCCTCGGCTATGGAGACAAAGACGAGACCACCATCCTCAACTACGGCGACGATAAGGAAAACAAACCCATTACCGCTTACTTCAGAAAAGTCTTCGAGATCGAGAATCCAGACGATTTCGACGAACTCACCCTCGCCGTTCTTCACGACGACGGCGTCATTGTCTACCTCAACAATAAGCTCGTCTTGAGGAACAACATGCCACGCGGCACGATTTCACCCGAGAGTTTGGCCCCAGAATCACGCGGATCCAGCGTAGAGAACAAGTTCTTCGCTTCCACATTCTCAGCAGAGCAACTCGTTACCGGAACGAATGTCATCGCTGCAGAGGTACATCAGAATGATCCTGACAGTTCAGACTTGGGATTCGATCTAGAGATCACAGCTGAGGCAGTCAGTATTTCCGAGATCTCTCAGGAAGTAGAAACTGGAAAAGTTTTCCAGCGCTTGAAGGCTTGGCAGTCAAAATTGCCCGAAGGGATGATAGATACTCTCAGAGCCCTCTAAATTAATTCCAGTAGTGAGAATCATTAAGACTTACAGGCATCGCCTCTTGAGTAATTCTAATTTGCATTGAATTTATATGGCGATCCAACTCCACAATGCCCAGACTCATCGCCCCCAGCGGCCACGCTCTTGCGTTGCCAGGTCTCCCTTGCCGTATAGATACGGCGACGACCAATGAGGTTCCAATTTAGGGAGGCCTTGGGGTAGCCGGGCATCATGTGACCTTCCTCCAGCATGACGAGTTCGTGTTCATCGAAGACAGCGGATCTGGCCTAGGAACCTATATCAATGGTGCCCCCATTCAGCGACAGGCTCTTCAAGGAGGTGAATTTGTCCGGATGGGTAACCTGGAGTGAAGTTCGAACATAACGATCAGCAGCCTGCTCCCAGCGCTGCCGTCCCCACAGGAATTGTCTCAGCTCCAACCGTTCCACAGGCACACACCATAGAGATTCCTCAGGAACACGCCCCTCCCAACCCGGTGCCCACAACTCCACTACCCACGGTGGGCACGCAGGTCCCAGCCGATCACCGTGCCGGTCTTCCTCCCGTTGACCACAAACCGGCAGAAGCGCCTCTCAAAGATCTCTTTCCAAAGCCATCACAGGGAGACAGCCCCTCCTTAGGCGAATTGAGACGACGAGAGAAACCGCAGCGTTCAGATGCGACCAATGATCCGACTGGGCAGAAACGTCGCGAAGTCAGACTGGGTGGCCTAGGCAAGCCAAGTAAGCAGCGCCGCTCTTGGGTCCCCTTGGCTCTCGCCACGGTTACTGTAACCATTCTCGCCACAGCAGCCCTTCTTGTGCTAGACCCCAGCGGGTCTGAAGAGAATCCAAACGCGTCCATACCCAACGCAGAACCCGGCGGCCCGAATCCTGCCACTAACAAGACGCTTGCTGACACGCACTCACGGCTTGCCGGGTTGCTTGCTAGCATGACGAGACCGGCCGCAGTCATCACCGTAGATGTCGCCGCACTGAAAGAGCGAGAATGGACCAACGCGATTCCACGGATCACCAACTGGTTCCAGAAATACCTCAAGCTACCGATCAACGACGTCGAACAGATTGTCGCCGTAGGCGCGGCTGCAGATGATTTCTCTATCGCAATCACCACATCGACACCACTCACATCACCGACTCTCACAGAGCGCCTAGGCGTCCCCCATTCCAAGAACGTCTATCATCTAGCCGCGCTCTCAGGACCTCTGGCCGTGAGGCTCTTGGATGATGCAACCCTGATCGTCAGCCACCGAGACAAAGCGAGCGGTCCGCCTGACACCTCACCTCTGCCAGCGCCACTCAAGCAGCAACTACAATCAGCCGCTGGCAACGTCTTACTCAGCATCGATCATGAACTGATCGATAAGGGAAACATCCCATTCTTTCTTCCTCAGGCTGGTGACATGCTTAAGAGTAAGACCGCCACGATCTCCGTGGCAAACTCGGTGCAGCTAAAAGTCGCTACAGAGCACACCACGAACGAGGCCGCCGCCAAGTATGCGAAGGGCTACAGTCAGGCCCTCGCTGGGAGCCTTCAGAGATTCAAAGAAATTGACAAGGCAAACGTTAGTGCAGCCACAAAGAGCATCAAGACCAAGGCAACAGACCAAACCGCTCAAGTCTTCTGGGGCTTCGTCACCGGCCAGGACAAACTAGCCCAGTGTCTCATTGAAATGATTGCTGACCCACTCGGCACCGAAGTCGCCAACGCCTCCGTCCAAGTTCTAAGACAAGAAGCCCAACGAGTCGCTGCCCTGTTCTACACAGCCAAGAATGCAAGGGCACCCCTCGACGGGGCAACAAGCACGGAGTCGGCAATCATGTTACTCATGAAAGGAGTAGAAAGCTCCCAAGACGATTGGGTAGGTCGCCCCTTTCGCACACGAGCCTACTCAAGTTGGGAACGCGAGGTCCTTGCTAAATTCCTCGAGTTTGATGGAAGCGACCTGGAATTTCAACCCAATGGCATCCAGCCAGAAGACCTCGGAAAGGTCATCCAATCACAGCATGCAGCGACCGAAGAGAGCACGCCTGACCCAACCGAAACAAAGTCACGCCTCGACGCCGCCTCGATCGCTGCGGCCTACGACGCCGCGAAAACTGCAGGTGCCCCACTGGAAAAAATCTCTGAATTAGACACGGCTCTCGACCAATTGACTAAAGGCATCGAGACCAAAGGGTCCCGTTTCGCCGTCCAACTGTCGGCCGAAGAACGCGAGCGGGCCAAAGTCTTTCTTCGCATTCAAGGTGACAAGATTATCCTCGTAGAAGCAGCAGAAGAGTAGGTCTATATTGCATTCCATCTACCTAGCAAAAAACCCGCAGAGCACCAACGCTCAGGCCCACTCGTTAAGGTTACGAACTCTCAACTCACTTTCGGTTTCTCCCTGGCCCCACCAAAAGCGACAACAAGCCGATTTCCACCACCATGAGGAGCTCCGAGTCGAGGAAAGTGACGACGCTCTGGAAAGTAAAAGGTCTTATTCGCCGCGCGGCGCTGGAGGGACACAATGAAGCCACCGGCCAGCGCAAGTACCGCTGAAATAGCAAGGATACTGAACCACAGTTTCCCTTTTGAAACAACCTCCACGGCAGGAGCCTCTGATAGGTATTCAGACGGGGCTCCATTCGAGGAGGCATCGAGAATTTGCTCGCCATGATAAACATCCTCAATCCAATAGAGCTTACGTGAGAGTTCCGTCAGGAATCGCTCTAACTGATCCTCAGCATTAGAAGCGACCATCGCTTCGTTGATCGATTCTACGCACGCATTAACCCTTCTAGCCTCTGGAACACGACGCTCGGTCTCTTTACCGAAGATCAAACGGCTCATGCCCGGATTCCCAAAGTTGTAAACCACCAGAACACTAAGAGAATCCCCAAACCACTGCCGATGGATCTCTTGCAAATCGAGATGACTGGGAAGGCGCTGCATCGGCTTCAGCACCATGATGTGCATTGTGGAGCGAGCCTCACGAAAGTGGTAGCCCAGGAAGTGAAGAATCCCGTCAAGACGGGCTTGGGTAAGCAGCGACTGTGGATCCAATACTCGAGCTTCTAGCGTGTCTGGGAAATAACTTTCCACGAGGTCAGCGGGAAGATCTTCAACCGCGCCCAAACTGATCACCTCGGGAATCTGAGCGACTTCTTGAGGGATCTCGGTATGCTCAATGACATCAGGAATTGGGCTTGCCTCATTCCGAGGAAAGAGGGTGCCACCAAGGTCGGGGCCATGCAGCTCCATCTCACGCCAAGCCTCGTCATCCCATTGCGGCAAGGGTGGCGGCGCCGACACAGCTATTCCCAGCAGCCCAGAGAGCCCCAAAGCAGAGAAAGCTGATAGAAGCGAACCCTTCACTCCTACTACTTCCGCTTCGGTTCATAGGGAGGAAATGGAAGCCGATCCGGCGTCACCCGAGCCGCTGTGGTGAGCTTCAGCGCCCCTCCCATCGGTGTCTCGTAGGTAAGCTCTACCATGAAGGCCGTCCAACCCTTGTCCGGAGTGTCAACCGATGCTTTGTAGCTACCATCAGCAGAAGCGGTTAGTGCGCTACTCTCCCAGGTCTGACCCACGGTCTCCAATCGGAAATCACGGGCCTCCACATTTGAAACCTGCCAAAGCTTAACCGACTCCGGACGGTCTTCCGGCTTCACTACAATAGTACTTACATCAGTAAATTCCCACGTGAACTTAGGACGCGCTTTATCCGTTAAGATCAACGCATAGTAAGCTAACAATGTCTCGAATGCGTCACTTCCATTCAGACTGTGTCCTGCATTGGGCACATAGCGAAGATATTTCTCGCCCGGCAGATCTTTAAAATAGAACTGTGAAGAGTCCGGTGTGAAGAATTGGTCGCTTCCTGCATTGATAAGCAACTTTGGCATCTTAAACCGATCTCTATACTCATACGGCTCGACCACTTTAAGGAGATCGGCA
>Ga0213863_10002525_pt1 | contig 12983 bp, 7 predicted proteins | sample PICome_8_FD_160128 | JGI IMG/M metagenome (GOLD analysis project Ga0213863, IMG submission 160128) | Coastal seawater microbial communities near Pivers Island, North Carolina, United States - PICO497 | ecosystem: Environmental > Aquatic > Marine > Coastal | place: USA: North Carolina | collected... | reverse complement strand
ACTCGGCTTCCGGCGCGGCTTCCGACGCGGCTTCCGACGCGGCTTCCGACGCGGCTTCCGACGCCGGGGCCAAGCGCCCGTGGCTGCTCCAGGACTTCATCCCCGGCGTCTCACTGTCCGAAGAGCTCGAGGTCGCCGGTGCCCTCCCTGAACCCACGGTGCGGGCGATCGGCGCCCGGCTGGCCGCGGCCCTCGCCGCGCTTCACCAGGCAGGCTGGGTCCACGGCGACGTCAAGCCAGACAACGTCCGGCTGGACCGAGCGGGCCGCGCCAGCCTCGTGGACCTCGGTCACGCCGAGCGCGAGGGCGCGGCGGAGGCGGCCCTCGGCACGCCCCGCTTTGTCGCGCCTGAGCGCGCACGCGGCTCCGCTGCAGCCGCGACAGCGGACACCTTCGCCCTCGGCGCGCTCCTCTTCGAGATCGCCGTGGGCTCCCCGGCCTGTGGTGTCCCTCCCGACCTCAAGCGCCTTCGATCGGGCAGGGTCTCTCCGCCCTCGAACGTGGTCCCGAGGCTGTCCCCGCTGCTCGACGCGATCGTGCTCGCGTCCCTCGCGCCGCGACCCGCGGACCGCCCGACCTGCGCGACCGTCGCCCGCGTGCTCGAGGACGGCGAGGCCTCGCCCTGGTGGCGGGCCCGCCTCTCGGAGGGGGCCGGCGACCGGGCGGAGGGGACCCCCTGGGCTGGCCGTCACGACCTCCCACTCGCAGGCCGCCGGATGGAGCTCGACTTGCTCTCTGGAGCGTGGAGTCAGGCCTGCGATGGTGGCGCCGTGGCGCTCCTGCGCGGGGAGCGCGGCATGGGCAAGTCCCGGCTGGTGACGGAGTTCGTGCACCTCATCCGGCGACGCTCCGAGTCCCCGCCGATCTACATCTATGGGCGCTGCGAGCGGGTGACCGAGGAGCGCCCCGGCGCCACGCTCCTGACCCTGGTTCGGCGCTGGCTTCATCTCCCCCAAGACGTCGCCCCCGGAGCGCGATCCAGGGCCCTGTTGGAGGCCGCGGTGACGCCCCCCATCGCCCGCACCCTCATCAACGCCCTCGACCCGGGCGCGCGCACGCCGCAGGATCAAGAGGTGACCGAGGCGGCAGCCCTCGGCGAGTGGATGCTGGCGCTGGGGAAGTCCCGCCCGACCATCCTCTTCCTGGACGACATCAACTTCGCCGGCACCACGACCCTCGACGCGCTCATGCGAGTGGCCCGGGGCCTGCGGGAGACGCGCCTGCTGCTGGTCCTTGGCGAGCGGCAACGGGCCGGATTCCGGAGGGCGGCAGGGCTCGCCGAACTGCGGCGGCGCATGCAGCCGTTCACGGTCCCGATCCCGCTGGAGCCGATCAGCGAGGAGGCGGTCCTCCGGATCGTCGAGCACACCTTCCACCACTCGGTCCCCAGGCTTCGGCTCGCGCGCGCCCTTCATGAACGGACCGGCGGAGTCCCAGGGAGCATCGAGGAGGTCCTGCGCTTGATGGAAGAGCGGGGCTGGGCCCGCCCCATCGCTGGCCAGGATCGAGGGCTCGAACTCCTGATCTCGCCCGACGACCTCCCGCGACCCAAGGGGATCCTTGAGGCGGTGGATGAGCGGCTCTCGACCCTCGAAGGCCGCTCCCGGATCTGGCTCGAACGCCTGGCGATCGTCGGCAGCCGCTTCGAGTCCACCGTAGTCTCGCACGCTTGGGCCGGGGTCCCCATCGGCACCCTCGAGGCCGCCTTCAGCCACCTCGTACGCACCGGATGGATCGTGCCCTCTGGAGGACGCTATCGCTTCGCCGAGCCGATCGAGCGAGAGGAGATCCTCGCGAAGATATCGCCCGGCCGCCGGCGCCGCGGCCACCTCGCGGTGGCGCGCGCGCTGAGCCAGCTCGAGGTACGGCGCGGCCTGCGACCGAGCTTCCGCCGCGCCTTCCACCTGCGGGAAGGTGAGGCCCTCGGGGAGCTCCTCTCGATCCTGCCCGGCATGCTGAAGCGCCCCGCCAGCGCGGGTCACCCCCACCGCCTCGCCACGCTGGCGGGGTGGGGCCTCGAGGCCCTCGACGCCACGGGAGACCTCGCCGGCCCACGACGGATCTTCCTGGAGGCGCTCGCGGGGGCGGCGGATCGGCTCGGGGAGAGGGCCGAGCAGCGCGCAGCGCTGGAGGGGCTCGGGGAGCTCGAGCTGGACCTCGAGCGGCGGCCCGCGGAGGGAGCGCGCGTGTACCTCCTGCACGCGCGCTTCTCCATCGGCGGCGGAGAGTTCGGGCTGGCTCGAGGCCTCTTGCGCAACGCCGAAGCCCTCGCCACCCGTGCCGTCCAGAGCGGCGGGGTGCGCGGGCAACAGCTCGCCGCCGACCGCTCGGAGATCGCTCGACTGTCCGGGCGAATCGCCCTGGAGCACGGGGATCTGGCCGAGGCCAGACGGCGCGCCAAGGAGGCCGCGGACCTCGCCCCCGACCCCGTTGCGAGCGCCCACGCCGAACTCCTCGACGCCTTGATCCTCATCCACGGGGGCGACCCCGAAGCCGCCCTTGTCACCCTCACGCGCCTGCGGCGCTCCCTGCGGCGCAACGAGCGGAGCCTGGGCGCGACGGCCGCGAGGGCAGAGTCGAGCCTGATCGCAGGCCGCGCATGGCGACTCATCGGTCGCCAGCGGATGGCCGACCGTGCATTCGAGAGAGCCGGCGAGCTCGCCCTCCGGGGTGGCGAGGGGCGGATCGAGGTGGAGGTCGCCGCCAGGCACGGGCGGCTACTGGCCGACGTGGGGCGAGAGCGGGAGGCCGAGCTCATGCTGCGGGACGCCCTCTTCGCGGCTCGACGCACCGAGGACCGCCGGGGAGAGGCCACCGTCTCGCTCTTCCTGGGCATCCTCATCGGGGAGCAGGGGCTCGCCGGCGCCGCCGATCTGGTCCGCCGCGCCCACCGCCTCTCGACCGCGCTCGGGCTCCAGCGACACCTCGCGCTGACCCTGGCCGTGGAGGCTCGCCTCGCCCGCGAGAGCGGCGACCGGAGGGAAGCCCTACGCTTCGCGCAGCAAGCCCAGCGATTGACCGACGAGCACGGCGCCGAGCTCCCCGATCGTATCGTCATCAGCGCGACCCTCTCGCTCGCGCTGACGGAGCGCGGGAAGACCAGGCTCGCGATTCGGGTGCGCCGGAGCATCGAACGTCGGATCCAGGACGACAACGAGCGTCTCAGCTCAAGGCTCAAGCGGCGGCGCCACCTGCGCTGGACCCGCGCGCTGCTTGAGAGCGCGCTCTCCGCCGACGGGCCGCTCTACCCCCGTGGCGTCATGGGCGGCTGACGGCTACTGGCGGCGGCCCGGGCATCCACCGAGCGACCGAAGGTGCGCTCGAGCCACCACCCGGCCCCGTGCAATAGCCCCCCCTCGCGCGCTCCCTCCCGGATCTCATCGAGCCAGCGCCGAAGATCCGAAGACCCAACGCCGTACGCCCGCAGGAAGCGAAGCGCACCTCCGGCGCCGACCACGGGGCCGTGGTCGCGTTCGCGGCGCGCCACGTGCCTCCAGAGACGGGCGAGGTTTCGAATTCGCGCGGCCTCGGGGAGGCCTCCGGCGCCTTGGATCCGGGAGCGATCGAGATCGAGGATCCAGGCCTCTGCCCAACACCCTTCATGGAGGAGGATATTCGCTGGCTGCAGGTCCGCGTGCAGGCACCCCGCGTCGTGGACGAGTTGCACCAGGGCGCCCGCGGAGTCCAGCGCGCGCCGGAGATCGCCTGCGCCCCGCTCCCCCCGACGCACCGCGCCGAGGAGGTGCCCCAGGTCGAGCGTCCCCCCAAGACGCTCCGTGACGAGGGTCAGCTCGTAGCCGAAGGGAAAGACCGGGACCGCGCGCGCCGCCAGCACCCGCGGGGTCGGTACTCCGGCTTCACGGAGCGCCTCGGAGAGGATCAGCTCGTTGAAGGGGCGCGACGGGTCCCTGAACCTGCGACCCGTGATAGCCCTGGCAAGACCACCGTGGCTGAAGCGGCGCGCGAGGCAGGGAACGCCGCCGACCTCGAGCTTGCCGAGGGGCTCCCGACCGGCCTCGGCCGCGTCCTCCATCTCCGAAGCCCCGCGGGCCCGGTGACGGCCGTCCGGCGAGAACCCGGCGGCGAGGAGCGCCTCGAGCTGAGCCGCGCGACAGGCGATCACCCCACGCTCTCCCTCGACGACCTTGAAGCCGTCGGGGAGCGCGGGGAGGCGCTGGGCGAGCCCCATGGTGCGGGGAATTACAGTCCCGCGCCGAATCCAGAGGGGGCCGACCCCGGCTCCTCTTCACGATCCTGCTTGCGAGGCTCAGGCTTACGCTCGGCCTTCGGCTCAGTCTTAGGCTCAGTCTTCGGTTCAGTCTTCGGTTGGTCCTGGGCCTTCCTCGGCTCCGGCTTGGATCGCTCCGTGTCCTCGGCGCGCCGGGCCGCGGCTCCGGCGAGACCGACTCCGAATGAGCCGGACTCCGCAGGCGCAGCCTCCGCCTCGCGAGGCGCTCGCTCCTCGCGGCGGGGCTCCTCGCGGTCGCGACGAGGCTCGCTGCGGTCCCGGTCACGGTCCGAGTTCGACGACCGCTCGTCATCACGTCCACCTCGACCGCGCCCGCGACCTCGGCCGCGGCGTGATCCACGGGGACCGTCCGCGTTGCGGCGGCCGCGCGAACGTCGGTTCTCGTCGCGCTCGATGCCGTCATGCTGAATCTCGCCGACCTCGAGGAACTCACCGGGGATCTCGTCCGCCAGGAAGAGGGCGCCGCGGTCATAGAACTCGGTGCCCTCGTCGAAAGCCTCGCCGGCGAAGACCGTCACCACGGCGTAGTCGCGGGCGATACGGCGCCCCGACTCCCTCGCCTCCTCCTCGGTTCGAGCGAGGTGAAGGAACGCGCGTCGGCCGCTCCGCAGGCCGCTGTCCTCGGCCCGGGAGGCGTCACGACTCCCGACGCCGATGAAGAGCTCGTCCGGCGGCTCGGTGGCCTCACCGGGGTCGATCTGGATCGAGTGCCCGTACAGGGCGCGGATCTTGCCGTCCTTGATCTCGTACCGCGGTCGATCGCTGGACTCGATGGCCTCGGCCACGTCCTCCTCCTCCACCGTGGAGCCCGTACGCTCCTGAAGAGCGTAGACCACGTCCTCGAGGTCCCCCCAGCCGAAGCGGTCGAGTTCGAGGTCGAACTCCTCCGGCTGGTGACGGAGCATGAAGGCGAGAGCGCGCGTGATTCGTTCGTTGAGTGAGCCGGTGTTCATAGCTGGTATCGACAGGTTCGGGCGGACAGTCTAACCGGGTCAGGCCGTGGCGGGAGCCAGCGGACCTTCCTCTCCCTCGCTGCGCGCGACCACCGCGGCGGCGCAGGAGTCCGACCACACGTTGACGACGGTCCGCATCATATCCAGAGGGCGGTCCACCGCGAGGAGCAGCGCCGCCCCCTCGAGCGGCAGCTCCAGGGCCGAGAGAATCGTGAGCATCATCACGAGCCCCGCAGAGGGAATTCCCGCTGCGCCGACGCTGGCGAGCAGCGCCAGCACCACCACGAGCGCCTGGGCGCCCATGGTGAGCTCGAAGTCTCCAACTGCCGCGTAGTACTGGGCCAGGAAGATGACCCCGATGCACTCGTAGAGGGCCGTGCCATCCATGTTGATGGTCGCTCCAAGCGGCAGCGTGAAGGAGGTCACGCGGTTGCTGACCCGGCCGCGCTCCTCGACGGTCCTCAGGGTCACAGGCAAGGTCATCGAGGACGACGAGGTGCTGAAGGCCGTCATCAGCGCCGGCGACATGGCACGGAACCAGTCCATCGGGCGGATCTTGCCGATCGACCGTAGCAGGATCGGAAGGGTCACCGTGGCGTGGATCACCAGCGCCAGGGCGACGGTGATCATGTACAGCAGCAGCGCCTTGAAGGGCGCGAAGCCGGTGCTCGCCACGACCTTGACCAGCAGCGCGAAGACGCCGTAGGGCAGGAGCTTGAGGATCCCCTCCGCCATGGTCATGACCACCTCGAGGAGGCTCTCGAACAGCTCCTTGACCCGCGACTGGTGCGGCTCGGCGGTCTGGGTGATGAAGAACCCGAAGATCAGCGCGAAGAAGATGATGGAGAGCATCGCGCCGTTGTCGGTCAGCGACGCGGCGATGTTGCTCGGGATCATCCGCTTGATGACCTCGATAAAGCTGGCGTCCGGGCTCGCCCCCGCCGCCGTCAGGGGGGACAGCCCGAGCGTCGCGCCGTCCCCGGGCCTGATGATGTTCACCAGCAGCTGGCCGACGATGATCGCCAACATGCTGGTGGCGACGTAGTAAGCGAAGGTCTTCCCGCCGAGCCGCTTGAGGTCGCCCATGGAGCCAACGCTCGCCACCCCGGTGATGATCGACGTCAGCACAATCGGCACGATCAACATCTTCAGCAGCGCGAGGAAGATGTCCGCGGCGAAGGAGAACGGGGCCACTGCCCTGGCACGGGGACTGTCCGGCGCGAAGGCCACCGTCAGCGCCACCGCGCCTCCCATGACGTCCACGTCCCCCGCCGCAGCGGTCGCAGCATTACCCGACGGCACCAGCCACACGACCTCGCCGTTCGAGAGCTCCTTGACGACGCCCTCGTCCAGATCGGTCGCGCTCGCCAGCTCGATGCGACGCTCGTCCTCCGAGCCCCTGGAGACCACGGCCGCCTCGAATTCGCTCCCGAGCGTCAGGCCCGCCTTGGCGCCGGGACTGCCGCTGGCGACCGCGGTGACCGCCACGCCGCCGTCGACCCCCGCGACGGTTACACCGGAGTACGCCGGAGCGGGGAGAAACGTCTGCATCAGGAGGCCGACGAGAGCGCCGGCCGCCATCCAGAGGAGGACCTTCCAGTGGAAACTCATGGGCGCAGCCTAGCCAATCCCCAGCCCCCACGCCTGCGCGGAAGGGGGCACACCCTCGATTCCACGAGGTCCCCGGCTCACTCCCCGGTCAAGGCTGCGCGGGCAGCCCGGACCCGGACCGCGGCCTGCTCGACCGTTGGCGCTGTGGCCGTGATGTGGCCCATCTTTCGGCCGGGCCGCGGCTCGGCCTTGCCGTAGAGGTGGAGCGAGACCTCCGGGACGGCCAGCGCCGCGGCGAAGTCCGGGGTCCCGTTCGACCACAGGTCCCCCAACAGGTTCGACATCGCGGCAGGCGGTCCGACGCGCTCGCTGGACCCCAGGGGCAACCCTGCCACCGCGCGGACCTGCTGCTCGAACTGCGAGCAGCTGTGGGCGTCGATGGTCAGGTGACCCGAGTTGTGCGGTCGCGGCGCGATCTCGTTCACCAGGATCGTCCCGTCCCCGAGCCTGAAGAGCTCCACGCACACGACGCCGATCACATCGAAGCCCTCCACGACGGCGCGAGCGATCCGCTCGACCTCCTGGGCCACCGAAGGCTCGAGGGCCGCTGGACAGACCGTGACGTCAAGGATGTGGTTGGTGTGCTCGTTGGCGAACGGCTCAAAGATCGCGACGTCGCCGCCCACGCCCCGCGCGACGATGACAGAGACCTCCTCCTCAAAGGGCACGAGCTCCTCCAGGACGCAGGGCACCTCCCCCAGCTGGCTCCAGGCCGCCGCGAGCTCCGCCCCGTCCCCGACCCGAGCCTGGCCCTTGCCGTCATATCCGAAGCTCGACGTCTTCAGGACACCCGCGCCCGGGATCCGCTCCCTCGCAGCCTCGAGGTCCGCGGCGCTCGCGATGGCGTGGAACGGGACCACCGGCAGGCCGAGGGATACCAGGCCGCGCTTCTCTCGGGTTCGGTCCTGCACCGTGTGGAGCAACGACCCATCGGGACGCACGAGGGTGTGCCTCGCCGCGGCCTCGCCTGCGACCGCCGGGACGTTCTCGAACTCGAAGCTGACGGCGTCGACCCCCCGGGCGAACGCGGCGACCGCCTCCTCGTCGTCATAGGCGCCCTGAACAGCCATGTCCGCGATCTGGGACGCCGGGCCGCCCAGGTCATCGGAGTAGACCGCAAAGCGGTAGCCCATCTGGCGGGCCGCGATGCCGAACATCCGCCCCAGCTGGCCGCCACCAAGGACGCCGAGGGTACCCCCCGGCTCGACTCGAGCGTCTCCGCGGTTCATCGCTCAGTCCAGGGGCGCAGAGAGAGCCGAGGCGGCAGCGGTGTCACCATGGGCCTTGAGCCGCTGCTCGATCCCAGCGTCATGGGTCGAGAGCATCCTGAGGGCGAGGAGCGCGGCGTTGCTCGCGCCGGCATCACCGATGGCCAGCGTTCCCACGGGGACACCCCGGGGCATCTGCACGATCGAGAGCAGCGAGTCCACGCCGCTCAACGCTCGACTGCGAATCGGCACGCCGAGGACCGGGAGGGTGGTCCAGGCCGCGATCATCCCCGGGAGGTGCGCCGCGCCACCGGCGGCCGCGATGATCACCTCGACCCCGCGCCCGCGGGCGCCCTCGGCGAACTCACGCAGCCGGTCAGGCGTCCGGTGCGCGGAGACGACTCCGTACTCGCAGGCCACACCGAAGGTGTCGAGCACCTCGACCGTGGCGCGCATGGTGGGCCAGTCGGAGGCGCTCCCGAAGACGACGCTGACCTTCGCGGCGCCGGAGGGGGCGTCGGTCAGGTCCTCGGGGAGCTGGTGACTGAGGGTCGTGGACTGATCTTCGGACATCGAGAGGGGCTCGTGGGGACGGTCGGGCCGCGCCGGGAAGCCGGACAGAATAACGACCAGGGGCCCCCGTGTCCCCCCGAGTCACGCGGCGACGCCCGGGCCCGACCCAGTCGCTGACCCAATCGCCGCCTCAATCGCCTCCTCACGGGCCAAATCAGCCACCTCGAACCCTTCGCCAAGGAGGCGCCCCAGGAGCCCCTCCCCCGCTCGAAGGCGGATCCCGAGGCGCTCTCCCGTCACAGGATCGGTCCATTCAAGGTCCCGCGGGGCCCTTGAAGGCGCCACGGCCTGGCCAGAGGCTCCCCGACGAGGTGACGGGTCGCCTGGTGGAGGCGACGGGTTCCCCTCTCGAGGAGACGGGGCGGGCGCAGAAGATCGGTGGAGGCGTGCGTTGGGCATCGGGAGTGAATGGGGCTGTGGTCTGTCCCCTTGGTGGGAAACGGGCCCCCCGCCTTTCAGCGCCCGGTCCTCGCGACCCTCAATAGCGCGCCATGGCCGGGTCCACGTCCCGTGCCCAACGCTCGACACCGCCCGTCAGGTTGAGCAGGCGCTCGAAGCCGAGCCCCGAGAGACCTGCCGCCGCGTTGGCGCTGCGGATCCCGTGGTGGCAAATGCAGACCGTCTCCGCCTCGGGGTCGAGCTCGTGGTGCCGGACGCTGAGCTCCCCGAGCGGGATATGAGTCACGCCAGGGATCGCGCAGATCGCGAGTTCCTCAGCCTCACGCACGTCGAGGAGCACCAGCTCCTCTCCCGCGTCGAGGCGCGACTTCAGGTCTGCCGCAGAGATCGGCGTAACAACTCCGTCCATGATCCCAGCCCCTCAGTCGAACGAGAGAGCCGGCCGATCGAGCGCCGCAGGCAGCGGCGCGCCGAGCCTCGAGAGGACCGTCGGCGCGATGTCCATCACCGAGAACGTCCCGTCCTCGCTCGTCACCTTCCGGCTGCAGAAGAAGATCCCCGTCACCACGTTGGGGTCGTTGGACGCGTGGTCGCCAGACCAGAGGTTGGAGTTGTCGCTGTAGGTCGGCTTGGGCACGACCGCGTCTGCGTCGTCTCGGGTGACCGGCAGGCCGCCCCCCACCGTGGACCACGACACCCGGTAGAACTCCGCGAAGCCGAGCATCAGGTCGGAGCACGGGTAGTCCTTGGACCCCCAGGCGATCGGCCCCTCGTAGACGTCCTGGATGATCGTCGCGCTGGACCCGACCTTGCGGCCCTCGTCCTCCGCGAGGAGGAAGCGCGACTGGATCTGCTCCAGGACGCCGCGAGCGTCCTCGAGCTTGACGATGCCCGCCGGCTCACGCCCCTCGAGGTTGAGGAAGACCATCCCGAGGCCGAGGCTGTAGGCCTGGGTCTTGGACCAGTCGATCGCGGCGAAGCCGCCCGCGGTGCTGTCCAGACCTTCCTTCAGGGTCAGGAAGCCCTCACTGGCCAGCCAGTTGTTCACGTGCATCCCGCGGCGGTAGCTCGTGAAGCCGTGGTCCGCGCAGAGCATCAACGTGTCGTCGTCGCGGAGCGCCTCCATGGCCTCTCCCACGATGCTGTCCATCTGCCGGTAGATGGCGGGGATCGCATCGCGCAGCTCGATCTCCTCGCCGAAGAAGGTGACCTTGCGCGCCGCCTCCTCCGCGTCATACATGGGGTGCTCGGGATCGTAGAAGCGGTACATCATGTGCTGCACCCGGTCCGTCGTGCTGAAGACCGAGTAGAGCACGCGCCAGTCCTCGTCCTCGAGCATCCGCTGCATGAGCTTGCGGCGGAAGGTCATGGTGAACTCGACGTCCTCCAGGAAGACCGCGGGGTCCAGGAGCTCATCCTTGATCTGGTTCGTCATGCAGCCCCAGCCGAGGGTCTCAAACGTCGAGCCGATCCCCTGGGCGAGCTCCGCCGAGAACCCGAGGGGGCTGCTCGTCGGCTGCCAGAAGGACGGCTTGGCGGGGTCAAACTGGAGCGTGTCGATGTAGATCTCGAACGGGTCGTCCCCGAGGATCCGCGCGCGGGTGACCGCCGGGACCGACACCAGGGGGCTCAGCTCGAATTCGACCTGGAAGAAGTCGCTCCACCCGTCGAGGGTGAGCGTCTGGGTCTCGGAGCCGATCGTGACGTCCCAGCTGCCGTCCTGGGCGCCGGCGACCACGCGCAGCGGGACTGTGGCGCGGTGCTTGTACTCCTTGCCCGGGCGCCCGGGGATTTGCCCCATCTCGGCGTAGAGCTTCTCGAGGTCCTCCTGCTCGTCGGCGAGCACTCGACTGGACTTGTAGTCCTGCGCCTCGGCGATCTCGGTCTCCAGCTCAGCGAGCCGGCGGGAGACCCGGTCCATCTCCACAAAGTTCAGCGGCCCGTAGAGCGACGTGTCGATGGCCTTCGCCCCACCGTCCTTGGGCTTCTTGAAGTCCACCCGATAGATGATGCCCGTCCCCGAATTCGAGGAGGAGGCGTCACCCTTGGGCGCGCGGCCCGAGGCGAGCGTGTCGGTGGTGTAGATGAACCAGTCGCCGTTGTACGAGGTCCGCACGTCCGGCAGCCCGAGCCCGAAGAGCGTCCTCGCCCCCTCGGCGCCGGGGCGGTCGAAGGCGAGGGGCGCCTGCAGCGCCACCGACGGGTAGCCGGCGCGCGCCGCCTCGACCCAGAAGCCGTCCATCTGGACCTTGTTCGCGACCACCCCCGTGATCTCTTCAGGGAGGCCCTCCTCGGCCGAGCGAGTGGCGAAGCCTGCGGCGCCGCCGAGCAGAACACTCAGGAGGAGCGAGACGGTCCCGTTGGCCTTGATGACCAGCTTGAGCAGCAGGAACGCCACGAAGAGGACCGCGAAGCCGATCATCATCGAGCGGTCTTCCCCCCCCAGGGCCGCCTGGACCCCGGTGGCGTCCATGTCCTCCACGGAACGAGTCTCTGCCTCGACGTGGGCGAACCCAGGCGAGATGAACCCGCTGTCGCTGATCGTCCGCTTGATGAAGCTCGGCACGCCGTTCTTGAGCGGGTTGGCGCCGGTGTTGATCGCCGCCCAGCCCGCAGCCGACTCCGCCGGGTCCGTGGAGACGAGGGGCCCAGCAGAGCCCATCGCCCGCAGCCGGGCCATGTTCGGCAGCTCACCGCGGTCCATCATGCGCTCCGTGGTGCGCCAGTCCGCGCCGTCGAAGCCTAGGACGAGGACGCGTCCCTCATCCGCCGCGGCCGCGGGGCCGGGGTCGCTGGCCGAGCCGGCGACCGCCGGCGCGGTGCCTGCGAGGAGGGTCAGGAGGGCGGCGCCGAGCATTCGAAGGCGGAGGCCCCGAGGAGCCGCGCGGAGGGGGTCGAGTTCAAACATGGTCGAGGAGGGTTGAGGCACCTGGGATGAGGGCGCGCTCGATGGGCACCGAGGCTAGTCTGTAGCCCGACGGCCGCAGAGTGGCCTGTCGGAAACCACCATGATGGATTCGATGTCGACAGAGAAGCGTATGGGCCATGAGACCTTAATTGGGCGTTCCAAGCCGTCGACCCCAGGGTCGAGAAGTTCCCATGGGCGCAGGCGGGGCGCCTCCGGGCTGGCCTGGATCGCGGTGCTGGGCCTCGTGCTCTTCGTGGTCGGCGCCGTGACCTGGCAAGGCTCCGTGAGGACCCAGGGCGGAGAGGACTACGAGCTTGCCGATCGCACCCTCGAAGACTCGCCGGTGGAGCCGCTCTCCAACAACCTGACCGAGGCGGCCGACGGGCCCCGCGTGACGTCTGGTGTGGAGGCCGGCCCGGCGGGCGCGTACGCGTCCATGGACCGCGTCTTCGAGGGCACCGGGATGATCTTCGGTGAGGTCCGGGTCGAGGAGGGCGTCCCCTACCCCGAGCGATGGACCCTGAAGCTCGAGCCCTCCAGGGTCGCGGCCGGCCGGGACAAGGCCGTCTCGCGAACGATTACCTCCGAACCTGGTCAGCGCGACTTCCAGCTGAGCGACCTCCCGATGGCCGCGTACCGCCTCAGCGTCGAGGCCGAGGGGCTTGTGGCCCGGCCCCAGGAGGTCGCCCTCTTCAAGCTCGCCGGGTACGAACACATGCCCGGGGTCAACGTCGTCAGCGTGACCTCACGCCTCGTCAGGCTGGCCAGCGTCGCGGGTCGGATCCGGCAGGCCAACGGGGACATGGCCGTCCAACTTCCGGTCTACCTGATCGACCGGGAGGAGCCCGCTGAAGGCCGGCTCGAGGCCGTCACGGACAGCAGCGGGGCCTTCCTCTTCCCTGGCGTGACCAGCGGGAACTGGATCCTTCGCACCGGCCACCCCGTGCACTCCACCACTACTCCGCAGCCGGTCGCCGTGGCCCTCTCCGCCGTCGCGATCAACGAGATTCAGCTCCCCCCGCTCGCCACCCTGGAGATCGAGGCCACTGACGAGTACGGCCGCCCGTTCCCAGGCGTGGAAC
>Ga0213863_10002522_pt1 | contig 12991 bp, 6 predicted proteins | sample PICome_8_FD_160128 | JGI IMG/M metagenome (GOLD analysis project Ga0213863, IMG submission 160128) | Coastal seawater microbial communities near Pivers Island, North Carolina, United States - PICO497 | ecosystem: Environmental > Aquatic > Marine > Coastal | place: USA: North Carolina | collected... | reverse complement strand
TTCTGGTCCCCGAAGGTCCCGAGAGCCCCGTAGCCCATGCCCATCAGCGGCGAGGCGTGGGTGTCGGGGAAGCTGTCGGGCTGCTCCGACATGATGGCGATGTTCTGCTTGGCGAGCTTCTTGTGCTCGCGGTACGGGCTCATCAGGTGGGCGATGCACGAGGCGCCCGTGCGGCCCATGTCGGCCCAGTTCTTCTCCCCCGCCACGGAGTCGCCGTACCAGACGTAGCCGTTGCTCCCGGTGCCCCGGCTGAGGAAGTCGTAGGCGGCGCGGTGTCGGATCTCGTCCACCTCGATGCCGCACTTCTCCATCATCGAGAAGGCGAGGGCGCCCTGACCCGTGATCATCGCGATGGGGCCGTAGCCCTCGAAGCCGGGGTTGTGGCCCCAGCCCCCGTGCTGCTGGCTGGCGTTCTTGGGGTACGCGTCGGGGTGGCTCTCCTTGACCTTCTCGCTCACCTGGGAGAGGTCCAGGTACTGGGTGGTGCACAGGAAGTCATAGACCTCCCGGAGCTCCTCGATGACCCAGCGGTCGCCGGTCTCGAGGTACCACTCGCTCATGACGATGGCCGCGGCCATGTACTTCCAGTTCACGAGCCAGGAGGTGTCCTCGCGCGAGGTGTTCTGGGCGTGGAAGCGGACGTTGCGCTCCACGGCCTTGCGGTACTTGCGCTCGCCGCTGGAGAGGAGGGCGAGGGGCGCGAAGGTGTCGAGGACCTGGTCGCCGAACGACCCGTTCTCCCGTTGGTTCTCGACGAGGTACTCGTACAGCCCCTCGAGCACCTCCTCGGTGCGGTCGCAGTCGAAGGGGAAGGACTTGGCGTAGGGGTCGGCCTTCTTGGGGAGCTTCAGCTCCACCGGCTTACGCTTGCTGTCCCGCTCGACCTTGAGCTTGAGGACGCGCTTCTTGGACTGCAGCGCGCGGTCCAGGGCGTCGGCGAAGTCCTCGATGGGGCCCTTTGGGCCGAAGACCTTCATGCCGTAGCCGTTGCGGTGGGGCGTCTCGAAGTCGAGGCCGCGGGCCCCGACGATGTGGTCCCCGACGCGGATCTTCCCGTCCGCGGGACTGTCTTTGAAGACGTGGCCCACGACCAGGTGGGTGGGCTCCTCCTCCACGAGCTTCACCCGGATGCCTGTCACGCCGAGGTTGTAGAGCCAGCCCTCGACCTCCGCGTCGGGCCCCTTCCTGGCCTGTTGCTTCCAGGGATTGCCGTCCGGGAAGTAATGGACCTGCGCGGTGACCGAGTTGTTGGAGAGGGCGGCGAGGGCGGCGGTCAGCAGGAAGGTTTTCAGCATGGAGAAGGAGGCCTTGGCGGCGCTAACGGGATTCTAGCGGAGGGTTCCGCGGGGTAACGCAAGGATGACCTTGATCACCCCCACCCCGTCCCTGGCTTAGACGGCATCATGTGGCCCATGAAGCTCACCATTCTCCTCGCCTCAGCGACCCTCGGTCTCGTCTCAGCCACCAACCTTCCGGTGGTCCACGCTCCCGCACCCGCCACCCAGGAAGACCTCAGCACGGACGTCCGTCGCTACGTCATGACGGGCGGCAAGTCGGTTCGCGCATCGGTCATCGCCATCGACGGGGACCGCGTCCGTCTGAAGGTCATGGTCGCCGGCGGCTCCGGCGAGGCCTGGTACGACCTCTCCGCCTTCGACGACAAGTCCCAGGTGGAGCTTCGCCGCCATGCGCTCGCCAGCGACGACTACCAGGGCATGCTTGACCTGTCCGTCTTCGCCTTCAACAAGGGACTCGTGGACGCCGCCCGCAAGGAGCTCCGCTTCATGGCCCACTCCGCCAAGGTCGCCGGGAAACCTCTGTCCACCGAGCTCAAGTCAGCAGCCCTTGACCTGACGAACCAGATCATCATTTCGCTCTGCGAGGCCGGCAAGGTTGGCGACGCGCGGACCGGCGTCCGGAGCCTGCTCACCAAGCGTGGGAGCGACATGACCGACGCCCAGCGCAAGCAGCTCATGGACTCCCTCGACCAGGGAATCGCCGCTCAGAAGGCGGCCGGTAATGCCAAGAAGGAGGCACGCAAGGACGCCCGGTTGGCGGCGGACATGGAGCGCCAGGTGGCGCCCATCCGGAAGGCCGTGAAGGACGGCGAGGGCTACCGTCGCAAGGGACTGCTCGAGTCCAAGAACCAGGCGAAGTCGCGGCGAGACCTGAAGAACGCCGTCGCCTACTTCGACCGGGCACGCAAGAGCATCGCCAAGATGGCGGATGCCGGCCGGAAGGACGAGGCCCTGGGCAAGGAGCTGCTCAGCCTGAGCAAGGAGGCCACCACCGGGTGGCACGACTGCCTGCTCTCCCTGGCGAGCCTGAGCCTGACCACGGGCCAGTTCAACGACGCGAACGCCTCGGTGAACACCGTCCTCGCGGACTTCCCCAAGGACAAGGAGGCGCTCGCCATGCGCGCGCGCATCGAATCCGCCTCCAACGACTGGGGTTGGTGGCACTGATGATCCCCCTGGGGGATCTCCCGGCGCGGGCCAGGGGGCGGATGCGGCTGGTCCTGGCCGCCCTGCTCCTGGCCTGCGCCGCGGTTCCGGTGGCCGCCTCCTTGGCGGCACCGGAGATCCCCATGAGGCCGCCCGAGATGCTGCGCTCGGGGGCCACCCACGTGGTCACCGGGACGGTCCAGCGGGTCTATCTGTCCGAGGAGCGGGACGGCCGATGGGACGTGGGGGAGCACGTGGCGGAGCTCCGGGTGGACGGCGTTGAGAAGGCACCGCAAGGGTCTGGGTGGTCCTCGGAGGTGCTGCCCGAGGGGCCGGTCTACGTGCGCTGGATGACCCGCGCCTTCCGCAAGCGATGGTGGTGGAGCGACGGGACCCCGCCGCTCAGCTCCGCCGGGCACCGCGGCTGGACGCCTGAGCCGGGCCAGCGGGTCCGGGTCTACCTCGCTCGCCGCGCCCACGACGGCTTCCATACGGCGGACGAGAACGGGGACGGCGGCTTCAACGTGCTCCACCCCAATGGGTTCGAACGCCTGGAGCTGGAGGCTCCAGGGGACCACGCGCGATAGGTCGGTCGCGGACTGCCGTCGAGCGTCCCGGTGAGACCCGCTCCCGCGCCGCGAGTTCATCGGCGGTCGGCTGCCCCGTTCGCGCTTGAAGGGCTAACCTCTCCGCCATGGACAGCGCTTCCCCCTCCTCGGTCGACGACGCTCCCCTCGCCGCCGCCGCCGATCCGGCTCCCGGCGCCTCGCCGGAAGCCCCCCGCGCCGCCCTCGAGGCGCGCGCCCTCGAGCTCCTCGGCCGGCCCCTCCTCGACCTCGTCTACGAGGCGGCAGGGGTCCACCGGGAGCACCACGACCCCTCCCGCATCCAGTGCGCGCAGCTGCTGTCCATCAAGACCGGCGCGTGCCCCGAGGACTGCGGCTACTGCTCGCAGAGCGCGAGGCACTCGACGGGCCTGACCCGGGAGGCGCTCATGGAGACGGGCGAGGTGGTCGCCGCAGCGCAGCGGGCCAAGGACGCCGGAGCCGATCGCTTTTGCATGGGCGCCGCTTGGCGTGAGGTCCGCTGCGGCAACGACTTCGACCGCGTGCTCGACATGGTCCGCGGGGTCAAGGACCTCGGTCTCGAGGTCTGCGCGACCCTCGGCATGGTGGACGAGGCCAACGGCGCGCGTCTGGCCGACGCGGGGCTCGACTACTACAACCACAACCTCGATACGAGCCGCGAGCACTACGAGAAGGTCATCGGGACGCGGACCTACGACGACCGCCTCGAGACCCTTCAGAACGTGCGGTCGGCGGGCATGAAGGTCTGCTCCGGGGGGATCCTCGGCATGGGCGAGTCGCGCCAGGACCGCGCCGCATTCCTCGCCGAGCTTGCGGTGCTCGACCCGCCCCCCGAGAGCGTCCCCATCAACGCGCTGGTGCCCGTGAAGGGCACCCCGCTCGAGGAATCCGAGCCGCTCCCCTGGGACGAGATCGTGCGCGTCTGCGCGGTTGCGAGGATCCTCATGCCGCGGGCCGCCGTGCGCCTCTCCGCGGGGAGGCAGGAGATGACCGAGGAGGCGCAGGCCCTGTGCTTCCTCGGAGGCGTCAACTCCATCTTTGTGGGGGACGCGCTCCTCACGACGCCGAACCCCGAGCCGACCTCGGACGCCGCGCTCCTGGCCCGCGTTGGTCTGCGCCCTCTCGCCGATGGGTCTCGGTGAGCTGAACGAGCTCGACCGCGCGCTAGCGGCAGAGGTCGCGGACTGGCGGCGGCGTGGGCTGGGCCGTTCCGTGGGTGGCGGAGGGACCGACGGGCGGGTCGCCGTGGACTTCACGAGCAACGACTATCTCGGCATGGCGGGGAACGCCGCGGTCTGCGCTGCTGCGTCCGAGGCGGCCAGGGAGCACGGAGCCGGAGGCCGGGCCGCGCGCCTCCTCGGTGGCGGCTCCCCGAAGACCGCTGACCTGGAGCATCAGCTCGCGAGCTGGCTCGGAGCCGATGCCGCGCTGCTGCTTCCCTCTGGATACCAGGCCAACCTGACCCTCATGGCGGCCATCGCCGGGCCCGGGGACGTGGTGGTGTCCGATGAAGACAACCACGCCTCCCTCATCGACGGGCTCCGCCTCTCCCGCGCCACGGTCAAGATCTTCCGGCACGCGGACGCCGAGCACGCTGCGGCGCTGATGGAGGAGAGCCGCGGTGCGCGTCGAGTCCTCTGCGTCACCGAGTCGGTGTTCAGCATGGGCGGCGACCTGGCGCCGCTGGTGGAGCTCTCGGAGGCCTGTGCCCGGCTCGGAGCCGGGTTGATCGTGGATGAGGCCCACGCCGTGGGCGTGGTGGGTCCTCGCGGTCGGGGAGGCTTCGCGGCCTCCGGGGCGGCATCTGCTCCGCTCGTGGCGCAGATCGTCACCGGCGGGAAGGCCCTCGGGGCTGCGGGGGCGTTCATCGCGGGGTCTCAGGCCCTGGTGGAGGCCGTCATCCACAAGGGGCGCGGGTTCATGTTCTCGACCGCGGTGGCACCTGCGGTGGTCGGGGCCCTCGAGGCTTCCATCGGCCTGGTCGCGGACGCCGATCCAGCGCGGGAGATTCTCCGGGCTCACGCCGTGAGGATTGCGGCCGCCGCGGGCGCCCCGGCGCCCAGCGCGGCCATCGTTCCCATCCTCATCGGGGACGAGCGCCGCGCCGTCGCGGCCGCCGAGGCGCTGCGCGCAGGGGGCCTCGGGGTCCGCGCCGTGCGGCAGCCGACGGTCCGCCCCGGGGCGGCGCAGCTGCGCGTGGCCTGTCATGCGCAGCACAGGACCCAGGACATCGACGCGCTCCTCGATGGCCTCGCGCCGATCCTTGGCGCCGGGGACGGAACGGTCCGCGCCGGGGACACCGACGGGGCTCAGGGAGCGGTGGAGACGGTGTCATCGCCATCGAGCCTGACGGTTCCGCCGCCCCCGGTGTTCATCGTTGGCACGGACACGGACATCGGCAAGACGGTGGCCGCAGCTGCGGTGGCTCGGGCCCTCGACGCTCCCTACTGGAAGCCCGTCCAGACGGGTGAAGACTGCGACTCGAGGACCGTCGAGCGCCTCGCCGGACCCCGGCATGACGCGGCGCGCGTGATCGCCGCGCCGGCCTACGAGTTCCCGCTCCCCGCCTCCCCCCACACCGCGGCGGCGGCGGCGGGTGCGGTGATCGATCCCGAGGTGCTCCACGTGGCGCTCGGGGATCGTGTGCGGGAGGCTGCCCCCGCCCCGCTCGTCGTCGAGCTCGCCGGCGGCCTGCACGTCCCGCTGACGGCGTCCTACACGCAGGCGGACTGGCTCGCCCGGGAGCGGCCGCGCGTGGTGCTCATCGCTCGCTCCGGGCTCGGGACCCTCAACCACACCCTGCTGACCCTCGAGGCCCTGCGAGCCCGGCGGCTGACGCCCTCGGCGCTCATCCTCGTGGGGGAGCCCCACGCGGAGAACGCGGAGACCCTCGCAGCCCACGTGGCCCACCTCTTCGAGCTGCCGACGCTGGCGCCTCTCGACCAGGAAGCCATCGACGCCTGGCTCGCCGAACACCCGCTCGCTGACGCGATCAGGAGGGAATGAACCATGGCCGATGATCTGATCTCACGGGACGCACGACACGTCTGGCACCCCTACACCCAGGCCGCCACCGAGCCGGCGCCGATCCCTGTCCGCGCGGCGAGCGGCGCTCGCCTGGTGCTCGATGACGGGACCGAGCTGGTGGACGGGATCTCCTCCTGGTGGGCGACCCTGCACGGCCACGGGGAGTCCCGGCTGGTGGAGGCGGCGCGGGCCCAGATGGAGCGCCTCGATCACGTGCTCTTCGCCGGGGCCACCCATGAGCCGGGCGTCGCGCTCGCCGAGGAGCTGTCCCGCGTGGCCCCGGATGGGCTGACCAGGACCTTCTTCAGCGACGACGGCTCGACCGCGGTGGAGGTCGCCCTGAAGATCGCGCTCCAGGCCCACGCCCAGCGAGACGAGCCGCAGCGCCGGGTCTTCGTGGCGCTCGAAGGCGGCTACCACGGCGACACCTTCGGCGCGATGGCGGTGGGCGACCCCGACCCCTTCTTCATGCCCTTCGCGCCGTTCCTGTTCGAGGTGCAGCGGGTCCCCGCGGAGTCGGCGGCCATCGTCGGCGCCCTGGACGAGCTGGGCGAGCGGGCGGCGGGGGTGATCCTCGAGCCGCGCCTGCAGGGCGCGGCGGGCATGCGGATCCACGACGCCGCCGTCGTGCGAGCTGTCCGATCGGCCTGCGACGAGCGCGGAGTCTTCCTGATCGCGGATGAGGTCATGACCGGCTTCGGGCGGACCGGCGCGCTCTTCTCCTGCCTGGCCTGTGGAGTGACCCCGGACCTGCTGTGTCTGGCCAAGGGGCTGACCGGCGGGATGTATCCGCTCTCGGCGACCATGGCCACGGAGGGGCTCTATGAGACCTTCCTGAGCGACGTACGGACACGGGCGCTCTTCCACGGACACACCTTCACCGGGAATCCCACCGGGTGTGCCGTCGCGCTGGAGTCGCTGAGGGTCAACGAGGAGCGCGACACCCCGGGTCAGCTCCAGCGCGTGGGGGAGTGCATCCTCGGCGGACTCTCGTCCCTCGAGGGAGACGACCGAGTCGCCGACCTCCGTCACCTCGGAGGCATGGTGGCGTTTGACCTGACGGGGGGGACTTCGGGCTACCTCAGCGAGCGAGGGCCGCGGCTCCGCAGCGTGGCCCGAGAGCATGGCGCGCTGCTCCGGCCCCTCGGCAACGTGGTCTACGCGCTGCCGCCGGCGTGCACGACAGAGGAGGAGTGCGCGACGATCTCCAGGGCGATGCTGGCCATGGTGGACGCCTGGTCGAGCTGAGCTTCGCCTGAACGAGAGCGGCCCGACGGCCGGCGCACCGCGCCGGCCGTCGGGCCGCTCTCTGATGGGGGGGACTTGCTCCGCCTCGTGATCACTCGAAGGTGATCGTGTACCCGTCGGTGAAGTTGGAGATCGGGAAGCCGAAGATCGAGTCGCGATACCAGCACTGGAAGTTCCAGGTGTCGCCCGGTTGGACGGCGACGTTGCCCGTCGGCTGGGGGATGGCCGTGAGGTCGACGGTCAGCGGGATGATCCCGAAGATGCCGGCGTTGCCCACCTGGCTCAGGTAGCGCCCGGTGGAGCTGCCCACGCAGAGGGTGCCCTGTGAGCCGCCGGGACCGGGCACCTGGGCCTGGTTCGGGCTGCAGATGAAGTAGCCCGGCGAGCTGATGGGGAGGCCCTGGGCGTAGATCCCAAAGTCATTGTTGGCGATCAGCTTGGTCCCGGTGCCGACGAGGGTCGCGGGCAGGCCGGTGCTGTTGGGCGTCTCGACGCAGTAGTTCGCGCCAAGGATCGGCCCCACGGGCGTCCCCAGGGTCGGGCGGTAGAACTCGAGGGTGCAGCGCATCCGGCGCGCCTGCTCCTCGGTGAAGTTCGTCATGCACGTGTCCGTGCTGTAGTTCATGTAGTTGCGAACCGGGTCCGTGCTGCCGCAGCTGGACGAGTTGGCCGCGCAGTTGAACTCGGGGTTCGACTCGGCGTTCGTGTCGCAGATCCGGTCGCCGGAGTTGTAGCAGTTGGAGCCGCCGCAGCCGGACTGGAACGTGTGGTAGAGGCCGAGGTAGTGGCCGACCTCATGGGTCCCGGTGCGCCCTTGGTTGTAGGGGGCGAGCGGCGCGTTACGACCGACAGTGCCGTTCAGGAGAACGACCCGGTCGGCGGCGCTGCCGGCGTTCCCGGTCTGGGGGAAGAAGGGGACATACCCGAGGACGTTGGAGCTGCCGGACGGCGCGCCGAGGGTGTAGATGTTGAGATAGACGTTCGGGTCCCACGCGATGCTGTTCCAGTAGTTCCCGTTGTCGTTGAACCAGCTCGAGTTGTCGTACCGGATGATCCCGGTCGAGGCCTGCCCCTGGGGGTCGCTGGTCGCGAGTTCGAACCGGATCTTCGTGTCCACGCCCGGCGCGCCGGGCGTGCCGGCGAGGGCGCCAAAGTCCTCGTTGAAGATCTCGACCTGGCTGATGACGCGGGCGTTGGGGACGTTGCCACCGCCGTTGTTGTCCCGGATGACGTGGAAGACGACCGGGATGACGAGCTCGTCCAGGTTCGCCGGGTCGTACGCGCTGGTTGGGTTGGTGCTGTTCGCGCTGCAGTCCGAGGGCGGCAGGAACATCGACTGGTTGGGGTCCAGGTCCGGCGTCAGGCACCGGACGAAGCCGAAGGGGCCGGGCACGGCGTTGGCGGCGCTGGGGGTCGCGGGAATCGACGAGCCAGGGCCTTGGGCCAAGGTTGGAGAGGCGAGCGTCAGGAACGCAGCGATGGAGAGAACGCGCGAGATCATGGGACGGGCGTGGAAAGAGGAGATGGGGAGTCGGCCGGAGGGCACCAGGGTTTCGCTCCGACCCATGCTCTTGATCAGTAGATGTCCGGATTTGTTCGTGCGACCTGGTGAGAAACTCCCAGCTCGGCCATCCAGAACCATCCACTCAATCTTGGAGTGGTCCCCGACCGCGTGCGCCTGAGGTCGCCAGAAGTTAGCGGTGGGCCTGCAATGAGGCGCCTGCCCTCTCAGGGTGAACCCCCGGGTCAGACGGTGTGGGGTCGCCGAGTCTCTCCGTTGGAAGGCGAGCGCCCTGGCCGCAGGTCAGATGAGAGAACGCTGAGAGGCGCCTGGCCGGTGGGCCAGGCGCCTCTCTGTGTCGCCGCGAGCTCGGGCATCAGCCGGAGCTCACAGCCCTAGGGGCGCTCAAGGGTCACTCGTTCTCGCCCACGCAGTCGACGAGCAGCGAGGCTCCGAACTGATTGCCGACGAACAGGGGCTGCGAGCAGGAGGTGTGGAACTCCACCTGCTGCAAGATCGTGCCGCCTTGCACGTCGTAGATCGCGATGAAGGTCTCGTTCTCAAGCTTGTCCTCACCGGCGTTGGCCGCGTCGAGGACGAAGTTCTCGCCGAGCGTGACGGGTCCTTCGAACCAGAAGTGGCCGTGGCTGTGGTGGAAGTGGTCGTCGTCCTTGGCGACGATCCAGACCGTCTGTCGCGCCGCCGGATCGCCGGAGCACTCCACCTTGCCGGGGTCCTGCGTCGTGCTCGTCGCGGCGCAGCTATCACCGGTGTAGGTGAAGGTGAGCTGCCGCGGCTTGCCGTTGGCACAGCAGTCGCCAGGGACGGGCTCGTTCTCGCCGGTGCAGTCCACCAGCAGGCTCGCGCCGAATTGGTTCCCGACCGCAAGCGGTTGAGAGCAAGAGGTGTGGAACTCCACCGTCTGCAGCAGAGTCGCACCCGTGGGATCGAAGATGTGGATGAACGTCTCGTTCTCGAGCCGGTCCTCACCCGCGTTCTGCGCGCTGAGGATGAACGGCTCGTTGAGGTTCACGAGGCCCTGGAACCAGACCTTGCCGTGGGAGTGGAACGCGTGGTCGTCGTCCTTGGCGAAGATGTAGACCGTGGCGGCACCCGCCGGATCACCGGAGCATTCCACCTTGCCGGGGTCCTGCATCGTGCTCGTGGCTGCGCAGCTCTCTCCGGTGTAGATGAACGTCAGAGACGCAGGCCGCCCGTTCGAGCAGCAGTCACCGGGGATCGGCGTGTTCTCCCCGGTGCAGGTGATGATCCGCATGCTCCCGTACTGGTCACCGACAAAGAGCGGTTGCGAGCACGAGGTATGGAACTCAACGCTCTGGAGAAGGTTGGTGCCAGTCGAGTCAAAGACGTGCACGTAGGTGCGCGAGCCGAACCGATCTTCTCCGGCGTTCGCGGTGTTGATCACGAACTCGGAGTTGAGCGTCACCGCTCCTTCAAACCAGATGTCTGCGTCCGTCTCGAACGGATCCGAGTCATCGCTCGACCGCACGAAGACGTTCTGGGCGAAGCCCGGATCGCCGGCACAGTTCCACTTGTCACTCGGCTGGCTTGTCACCGTCGCGGAGCAATCCCGGCCGGTGTAGAGCAGGGTGATCGAGCGGGGTCGACCGTCGGCACAGCAGTCGCCGCCTTGGCGGTAGCGGATGCAGAAGTCAGCGTCGAGGTAGGCCTCACCCGGCTGTAGCGCGACGGTGACCTGCGGCGGACAGATGCCGAGCTCCTTGGTGGCGGGGATGGTCGATTGATCCATCGTGACCACGCAGGGGCCGGGCAAGAGGTCCGTGAAGAGGTACCCGCCGCTCGCATCGGTGACCATCTGGTCGCCGATATCGTCCGCCGTCCCGAGGATCTGGTCCGGGCCGGCGCAGAGGAGCTCGATCGTGATGTCGGGCACCCCGGGCTCATTGGGGTCCTGGACTCCGTCGTTGTCGATGTCGCACCAGACGAAGTCTCCGACCGCGCTGAGCTCGACGAAGCAGAAGTCAGCGTCGAGGAATTCGTCGCCGGGCTGAAGCGTCACCAGGACCGTCGTCGGGCAGATGCCCGGGATCTTGGGGAGCGCCGTGGTGATATCGACCGTCACCTCGCACTGGTCGGCGGCGAGGTCGATGAAGAGGTACTGGCCGTTGCCGTCGGTGACCTGGCTATCCAACACGTCATCGGCGGTGCCGAGGAGGTCGTCGGGACCCGCGCAGCGCAGGTCGACGCGGACGCCGGGGATACCCGGCTCGCCGACGTCCTGGAAACCGTCGTTGTCGAGATCACAGAACACCGTGTCACCCAGCCGGGCGGGGGGGTCGACGAAGCAGAAGTCGGCCTCGAGGTAGGCGTCGCCGGCCGCGAGGTCGATCTCGTAGGAGAGTGGGCAGCTCGTACCCGGGACCTTCGGCGTCGGGGCGGTGCCCGGATCCACGCTGGCGATGCACCGACCTGCGGGGACGTCCTCGAAGAGGTACATCCCAGCCGGGCCGGTCACCATGGAGTCGAGGATGTCGTCGGCCGTGTTGAGGATCGTGTCGGGGCCGGCGCAGCGGAGGTCGACGCGCACACCCTCGATACCGGGCTCGCCGGGGTCCTGGACCCCGTCGTCGTTCTCATCGCACCAGACAAAGTCACCGATGCTGCCCACGGGGGGCTCGATGAAGCAGAAGTCCGCGTCGAGGAACGCCTGTCCGGGTGACAGGATCAGCGTGACGCTGATCGGGCACACGCCCGGGATCTTGTCGGTGACGCTCGAGGGCACGACCTGCGCGACGCAGAGGCCAGGGGCCACAGGGTCGAAGAGGTAGGCGCCCGCCGCATCCGTGAGCTGCGACTCAAGGATGTCGTCCGCCGTGTTCAGCACGTTGTCCGTCCCGGCGCAGCGGAGCTCGACGAGGGCGCCTTCGATCCCGGGTTCACCGGGGTCCTGGACGCCGTCGTTGTTGAGGTCGCACCAGACGAAGTCGCCGAGTGAGGCCGGGCGGCTTCGGAAGCAGAAGTCCGCATCGAGGAAGGACTCGGACGGCGCGAGGCTAAAGGTCACCTCCGTGGGGCAGACCCCGACCTCCTTGTCCGCGGGCGCGGTGGACGGGTCCACCCGCGCGACGCAGTCATCCGGAAAGACGTCGGTGAACAGGTACAGACCGAACGCGTTCGTCACGGTGCTGGCGACCACGTCGTCCGCCGTGTCGATGACGCCATCCGGGCCAGCGCAGCGAAGCTCGACGGAGACGCCGGCGATGCCGGGCTCACCGGGGTCCTGCAGGCCGTTGTTGTTCTCGTCACACCAGACGAAGTCACCGACTTCGCCGGGGATGATGAAGCAGAAGTCAGCGTCGAGGAAGGAGCCCGCGAGGGGCAGGTTGACCGTGTACTCCGTGGGGCACACGCCGGGGACCTTTCCGACGGGAACGGTCGAGGAGTCGACCGAGACGAGGCAGAGCCCCGCCGGGAGGCCGGTGAAGAGGTACAGGCCGTTCGCGTCGGTCACGGTCGAATCGACGATGTCGTCCGCCGTGCCGATGACGCCGTCATTGCCGGCGCAGACGAGGTCAACCGTCGCGTTCGCGATCCCAGGCTCGCCAGCGTCGAAGACGCCGTCGTTATCCAGGTCGCACCAGACAAGATCGCCGATCTCCCCGGGGGTGATGAAGCAGAAGTCCGCGTCCAGGAACGCCTCGCCGGGGTCAAGCACCGTCGTGATGCTCGGGGGGCAGTTGCTGCCGGGGATCTTGTTCGCGGGCGGCGCGGTGAAGTCGACGGACGCGCGGCAGGTGCCGGGGGTGATGTCCGTGAAGAGGTAGAGGCCGTTGGCGTCGGTCAGCTGCGTGCTGATGATGTCATCAGGGGTGCCAAGCTGGAGGTCCGGTCCGGCGCATGTGAGCGTGACCTCGACGCCGCTGATACCCGGCTCCGTGGGATCCTGGACGCCGTCGTCGTTCTCGTCACACCAGACGAAGTCACCGAGGGTCGCGCGGTTCGGGATGTAGCAGAAGTCTGCGTCGAGGAACTCTCCGTTTGCGCTGAGCGTCACCGTGTAGGACGTCGGGCAGTTGGAGCCCTGAGTCTTGTCCGAGGGGACGCTGAAGGGGTCCACCGTGACGGAGCAGAGGTCGGGCGTCAGGCCCTCAAAGATGTAGAGACCAGAGGGGTCCGTGGTCGTGTTGAGGATCCCGTCGTCC
>Ga0213863_10002517_pt1 | contig 13002 bp, 9 predicted proteins | sample PICome_8_FD_160128 | JGI IMG/M metagenome (GOLD analysis project Ga0213863, IMG submission 160128) | Coastal seawater microbial communities near Pivers Island, North Carolina, United States - PICO497 | ecosystem: Environmental > Aquatic > Marine > Coastal | place: USA: North Carolina | collected... | reverse complement strand
CTGAGTCGTCATACGTTCCATAGTGTCGCGGGTCGACTGCAGCTGGGACTGTAGCGTCTGCTGGCGCAACGACAGCGCATGCACACGATCCTTGTCCTGGCGAGACTTCTCCCTCGACTCCTGCTGTGAGCGACTGTGTGACTCTCGGGCGCTTTCCAATGCTTCACGGGCAGACATATTCTCTTCCATCGAATCTAATGCGTGCTGGAGGCGCTGACGAGATTCGGCGATGTTCTCCTGCTCCGTTTCAAGCTGACGGTTTAATTCTTCCAGTTCCTGATGAATGCGCTGCCGGCGAAGACCCGCCTCTTCCACTTTAGCCTGCTGTGCGCTGAGCTGCGATTTTAGGTTTCCGTAGGCGCGACTATTGCTAGCGATATCAGCCTGCAACTGTTCTCGAGCCTGCTCGGCTTCCGCAATCGCTTCCTTTAGCTCGAGCTGCCGCTCGCTGAGCTGTGTTGTGAGCGCTAGGCGCTCTTCTATCGAGGCTTGCAGCTCCTCAATAAGGCCCCGACGTTTTACGATGGATCCCTCTTTGTCGCTAGACTTCAGCTGTAACCACGACCGCCCCATCCACAGACCATCGGCCGTTACAATAGACTCAGTTGCGCCCAGGCAGCTACGCTGTGTTAGCGCCTGCTCAAGTGTTGCTGCAGCATAAATACCCTGCAATAAATCTCGAATGCCGCTTTCTGCCTGCACCAACTCCGAGAGTGCTGGAAGCGAGACTGCGCTATTCATTGGCGCGGCAGCCGCAGTTTTCACATCGACCAGTGCAACACGTCCCTCAGGCAGCGCAGCGATCAATGCTGCGATGTCATCGAGACCCTCTACGCAGATGCTCTGAAGTGTCTCGCCCAGCACGGACTCTACGGCATGCTCCCAGCCTGACTCGATACGAATGCTCTCGGCGAGTCTTTGCTTTTCACCCAGCCCGTTATCCCGCAGCCAGGAATTCACCTCTTCGTTGTCCAAACCTAATGCGGCCTGCTGCAGGGCATCTAGCGAGGCCAATTTACCCCGCGCAGTTTGCAACTGATTGCGGACGGCATCGAGCTGATCGGCGCACTCGGAGTAGTCTGATCGGCGCTGCGCAATTTCATTGCCAGCTCGCTGACTCTGCTCTTGCAACGTTTCTATAGACTCTTCCAAGAGGGCGAGTTCCTCTCGCGCCTCGACAACGGTCTCATCTTCGTCCTGTGCTAGCAGCGTCTCTCTTTCCTCTTCAAGCCGGCGCCTTCTATCCATGCCGCGCTGCACAATATTCTCTAACTGCTGAATGCGCGCCTGTTCTACCTCGGCTGTCTGACGCGGCGCCTCGGCAAGCTTATTAAACTCATCCCATTCCTGTTGCCAAGCGCGCAGCGCCCCCTCGGCATCATCTAGTATCGCAGCAGACTGCAGCTCCAACTCGCGGCATGCCTCGAGTTCGGGGTTGACCTCGGAAAGCTCTGCCTCGATCTCTGCAATGCGTGAGACATCGGTCTCAAGCTCTTGTTGAGTTTGCGCGAAGACCTGCTGACTTTCATTCAAATCGAAACGCATCTGATCAGCGCGCTCTAGTTGGTGCTCAATAGACTGCTCCAGACGCGCAATGTCATTACCTAGGCTGTAGAAGCGAGCCTGAACCTCGCCGAGCTGATCGCCAAGCTCTGTCCCGTTGACAAGCCTTTGTTCAATCTTTGCATCGACCTCGCGCTGATCGGCGATTGTCGCTTCCAGTTTAATTTCTTGCTCGCCAATCGCGGCTTTATTCTGAGTGATTTCCTGCTCTAGGGCGCGCCAGCGGAGGGCGTTCAAGTTCGCCGAGGTTTGACGCTCTTGAGTTTTGAATTCGGAGTATTTTTCAGCGGCAATAGATTGCCTGTGCAGATGGGCGAGTTGGCGCCCCAATTCATCACGAATATCCGTTAGTCGCTCGAGATTTTCGCGGGTGCGCTTAATCCTGTTTTCGGTTTCCCGGCGACGCTCCTTGTATTTTGAGATGCCTGCCGCTTCCTCAATAAATACTCGCAGTTCCTCTGGCTTGGATTCGATAAGCCTTGAGACCATTCCCTGCTCGATAATCGAATAGCTGCGAGCACCTAGTCCTGTGCCAAGAAAGATGTCTGTGATGTCTTTACGACGGCACTTCGTGCCATTGAGCGTGTAGGTAGACTGAGCGTCGCGGTCGACCTTCCTCTTGATCGCAACCTCATCGAAGTTAGCGTATTCGCCAGTTAGCTTATGGTCATGGTTATCAAACACCAATTCGACGCTGGCCTGCCCCACGGGCTTGCGGCCACCCGAACCGTTGAAAATAACGTCGGTCATGCTTTCGCCGCGCAGGTTCTTCGCAGAGCTCTCTCCCATAACCCACCGAACCGCGTCGATCACGTTGGACTTGCCGCAACCGTTGGGGCCTACGACAGAGCAGAGATTCGATGGGAAATCGATCGTTGTAGGATCGACAAAGGACTTAAAGCCCGCGAGCTTGATACATTTGAGGCGCATTGATTCTTCTAATATTGTGTCTGGATTGAGCTAAGAATTCTAAACGATAGTCGCAGGCAATAACACTACTGATAGTGGCCAATAAGCGTCAAGGCACAGCATATGCCCCTTACATGCCCTTCAGAAACAAGCGAGTTAACGCCAACGGCTTGTTTAGCTACCAGGAGAGACAAGCGATTCGTCTTTGCGCAAACCAATAAACAAGCGCCACATTGACAGACAGCAGCAAGGCAGCAGCAACCCAGCTGTGCAAAGTCGGGAAATAGAGGCAAACCAGGACATTTAGGAAACTCTTAAGAGCAGCTGAATGTCCGACGGAGAAATGGAGAAAAAGTGAGAGTGCGTAAGACAGCGTGAGGGAGCGCTTGAGAAGACTCTCAGGATTGAGGCCTATTAAAAGAGGTCTATTTAAAAGAAGCCTATTTAGCAGGACGCCGAATTAGAAACCCGCCTAAACGAAAGCCGCTAGGGAAGAGCTGGGATGCAGTAGAAGAAATATGGTCGGGACGGCAGGATTTGAACCTGCGACCACTACACCCCCAGTGTAGTGCGCTACCAGGCTGCGCTACGCCCCGAGGATCGTGATTTTAACTGGGTTAGGCTTAACTTGGTAGCTCTAAATCGCAGCAAGACGCCAAGGTCAAAGTGCAGCGGTTACCGACTCCAAATCGGCGATGATGGCACTAAGCTCCGCGCTAGAAATAGCGGCAGCCGGAGTAGGCTCGGCCTTGGCGCTCATTTTCTGTCTAGCGCCGCCTATCGTGTACCCCTGCTCGTACAGCAGGCTCTTAATTTGCCTGATGAGAATGACATCACCACGCTGATAATAGCGGCGATTTCCGCGTCGTTTAACAGGCTTTAACTGCGGGAACTCGGCCTCCCAATAGCGTAGAACATGCGGCTTAACCGCACAAAGCTCTCCGACCTCGCCGATAGTAAAGTATCGCTTGGGTGGGATTTCTGGCAGTTCGTCGTTATTTTTCGCTTCCAGCATAGCTCTCAACTCTTGCCTTTAGCTTCTGCCCCGGACGGAATGTGACCACCCTGCGAGCGTTGATGGGAATTTCTTCACCGGTTTTAGGATTGCGGCCGGGTCGCTCTTTCTTGTCACGCAGGTCGAAGTTACCGAACCCCGATAGCTTCACCTGTTCGTTCGACTCGAGGGAGGCGCGGATTTCCTCAAAAAATTGCTCTACCACTTCCTTGGCTTCGCGCTTATTGAGGCCAAGCTCTTCGAATAAGCGCTCTGCGAGCTCAGCTTTAGTCAGGGCTCCATCAGTCATATTAGACCCTCGTTCCTTGTTATTATTGATTCGATTGCCGGGCCTAAGCTGGCGTCTGGGCGCTGCTAAGGTCGCCCTTGAGGCACTCGAAACTTAATCTAATCTCTCAGCTCAGCATCAAATTTAGCGGCTAGAGCGTTGATACAATTGGTAATAATCTCGGATGTTTCTTCATCGCTAAGAGTGCGCGAAGGATGCTGCAAGGTCAAGCTTAAAGCGATGGATTTTTTATCCGCGCCAAGATTCTCGCCCTCATAGACATCAAACAAGGTGAGATCGACAAGGACATCGCACGCGTCTTGACGCACGCAGCGCTCAATCTCTCCCGAAGACACTCCCTTGTCCACGAGAACAGCGAGGTCTCGTGTCACCACTGGGAATTTAGACAGCGCCTGTGCTTTAGCGAGGCTTTTTGCGAGCAAGGGCTCGGCATCCAATTCGAACAAATACGGGGCTTGCGCAAAGCCGAAGTGCCGCTGCAGGCGCGGGTGAAGCGCACCGAGCACGCCAATAGTCTGGCCATCCTGAACAAGCTGTGCGCATTGACCGGTGTGCAAACTCGGGTGGTTAGCGGGCTGGAATTCCACAGCACCAAGACCTAAACCAAGGTCTACGAGCGACTCCACTATTCCCTTGAGATCAAAAAAGTCGACGCCCGTTTTCGTTTGTGCCCAGCTTACAGGGTGAGAAGAGCCATAGATCAAACCGCCAATCTTACGTGACTGTTGGATTTCGCCATCGCAGGACTCAAAGACCAAGCCTGTTTCGAATAGGCGAACTCGGTCACGCTGACGATTTAAATTATATTCGAGCGTTGTTACAAGGCCCGGCAGAATACTCGGGCGCATCACCGACATCTCAGCGGATAGCGGGTTTTGCAGGCTTACAGGCTTTTGTAGCGGACATAGGTTCTCGGCAAGCGCAGGATCTATGAAACTATAGTTGATAACCTCTTGGAAACCGGCGGCAACGAGTCTGTGTTTCAGAGTCGACAGCGGCAACTGCTTCTCTGAATTTTTGGCCAGCGCTTGGCGTCCGAGTGTTGGGGTTTTAGGTAAATTGTTATACCCGAAGACGCGCGCGATCTCTTCAATAAGATCGGCTTCAATAGCACAGTCGAAGCGGAACGAGGGTACCGAATAGACCAAGGTTTCGCCGCTATCGTCGACGAGCTCAAAACCGAGTCGCTGCAGAATATCGAGACATTCAGCCCTCGGCACCTCTACCCCAAGCAGCCTTTTTACATTCCCAAGCGACAAATTAATCTGTCGGCGCTCAGGCAGGGTGCCGGTGGCGCTCGTAATCGGCCCGACCTTACCGCCGACTATACCTACAAGAATCTCTGTTGCGCGCTCGATCGCGCGCTCCTGCAGCGCCCAGTCTACTCCCCGCTCATAGCGGTGGGAGGCATCGGTGTGCATGCCATAGCTGCGCGCTTTACCTGCGATAGCCAGCGGCGAAAAATAAGCGCACTCCAGAAAGATAGAACTCGTTGCAGACGTAACCGAGCTGGAAAGCCCGCCCATCACGCCGGCCATAGCGAGTGCCTGGCTGTCGTCAGCGATCACGAGAGTCGTCTCGTCGAGCTCGACTTCCTTCTCATCAAGCAGAGTCAGTTTTTCTCCCGCTCGTGCCATCCGCGCTCGGACGGTGCCCTGAAGCTTATCCGCATCGAAAGCGTGCATAGGCTGACCCAGCTCAAGGAGCATCAGGTTGGTGACATCAACTACGGGGTCTATGCTGCGCACACCGCTTCTGCGCAATCGCTCTTGCAGCCACAGCGGACTCGACTGGGAGAGCGAAATCCCTTCAATGACGCGCCCTAGGTAGCGGGGGCACGCGTCCGGCGCCTCTGTGGCCACAGCAAACGATGATTCACTGCTTATCTCTACAGCGGACAGTGGAAGCTGCTTAACATCCGCTTTAGCAAGCACGCCTACCTCACGGGCGAGACCCACCATACCGAGGCAATCCCCCCTGTTAGGCGTCAGATCGAGCTCAACGAGTTTGTCATCAAGGGCCATTGCCTCACGCACGTCTTGCCCCACCTTTAGAGACCCAGGCAGTTCCAGGATGCCGTCAGACGCCTCGGCTAGACCCAGCTCCTCGGCTGAACACAGCATGCCATGGGATTCCACACCGCGGAGCTTTGCCGCTTTGATCCTGAAGGGCTTATCGCCGCTGCTCAGCACAGCGCCAACTTTGGCGAAAGGCACGCGCAAACCCGCGCGCACGTTGGGAGCACCGCAAACAACCTGAAAGGTTTCGGTTCCGTCGCTAACCGTACACAGTGAGAGCTTGTCTGCATCGGGATGCTGCTTGGCCTCTTCCACCAGCCCTACAACAACTCCACTAAAGTCAGCGGCCGCGGGCTCAACGCCGTCGACTTCGAGGCCCGCCATCGTCAGAGCCTCGACCAGAGTAGAGGTATCCATGCCGGGGTCGACAAATTCTCTCAGCCAACTTTCGCTAAAAATCATGGTAGAACTCACGCATTGAGGCGGCGCAGGAACTGCGCCAGCACTAGTTAAATTGTTGCAGGAATCGGAGGTCGTTCTCGAAATAGGTTCGCAGATCGCCTACGCCGTAGCGCAGCATTGCCAGCCTTTCGACGCCCATACCAAAGGCGAACCCGGAATGAGTTTGCGGATCGATGTTCGACATCTCAAGCACGCTGGGGTGAACCATCCCGCAGCCCATAACTTCGAGCCACCCGCTTTGGCCGCAAATACGGCAGCCGTCACCGCCACAGGCGACACAGCCCATATCAACCTCGGCAGAGGGCTCAGTAAACGGAAAGTAGGAGGGACGAAAACGCACAGGTAAATCGGCTTCGAAATATGCCTGCAGAAAATCAATTACCGTTCCCTTGAGGTCGGCAAAGCTCACGTCGGTGTCTATCAACAGACCCTCGACCTGATGAAACATAGGCGTATGAGTAAGGTCAGAGTCGCAGCGATAGACGCGCCCTGGACAGATCATCTTAAACGGTGGCTTGCCTGCTTCCATCACCCGCACCTGTACAGGCGAAGTATGTGTACGTAGCACCGTTGCGGGGTCGATATAAAAAGTGTCGTGCATCGCCCGCGCGGGATGGTGGGCGGGAATATTGAGGGCTTCGAAGTTATGATAATCGTCTTCGATTTCAGGACCCTCAGCCACGGTGTAGCCGCTGCCCGCAAAGATGGAAGCGATGCGATCAATAGTTTGGGTAATGGGGTGTAAACCGCCCGTGCTTTGCCGGCGCCCCGGAAGCGTGACATCGACAGCTTCTGCGGCCAGCTTGGCGTTGAGGCTCGCGTCGACTAGAGCGGCTTTGCGATCGGCAAGAGCGCTATCAATTTGACGCTTAACGACATTAATGCGCTCACCAGCCGCGGGACGCTCCTCGGCGGGGAGTTGCCCCAGTGCTTTCAGTTGGGAAGTAACGGCGCCCTTCTTGCCAATATAGTGAACGCGCAGTTCTTCCAGCGATTTTTCATCAGTGGAACCTGCTATTGCGTCTAGCGCCTCGCTTAGGAGACTGTCTGGAGTTGCCATGGGTCAGCCCTGTGTGACTCTAGGATGAGACTGTCGGCCGAGCCGCAAAGCAGCTCGGCGTCGAGAGTCAGCGCAGAATTAGGCTGCTAGGCTAGCTTTCGCCTGATTGAGGATGGCGTTGAAAGCGGGCTTGTCGTGCACCGCAAGATCAGCCAAAACACGACGGTCGATCTCAATACTAGCCTTCTTCAGGCCGGCGATCAGCTGGCTGTAAGTCATGCCGTTAGCACGTGCCTGCGCATTGATACGGGTAATCCAGAGTGCACGGAAAACTCGCTTCTTGGCCTTGCGGTCACGGTAGGCGTATTGACCCGCCTTAGTAACAGCCTGTACGGCGACGCGATAGATACGACTGCGGGCACCGTAGTAGCCTTTAGCCTGCTTTAATACTTTTTTGTGACGGCGATTAGCGACGACGCCGCGTTTTACTCGAGCCATTTAGTTTCTCCTGATAAAAACGTTGATTAGATCTCGCGAAGCATGCGTTTTACCGCAGGCACATCAGAGGCGTGAACGGCACTCGTGCCGCGCAGCTGACGCTTTCGCTTAGTCGTCATCTTGGTCAGGATGTGACTCTTATAGGCGCTCTTGCGCTTGAAACCGGAGGCGGTTTTCTTGAACCGCTTCGCAGCACCACTGTGGGTTTTTAACTTTCCAGCCATTGTCTAACTCCGCATTTGCTCCCGCAGGTCATGCCTCGGGGCTACTATTGAGAATGCCTACGGCGAGTTTGATTGCTCAAACTTTACTGAGGGCGCTTTTTGACCGGCGCTAAGACCATCACGATCTGCCGGCCCTCCATCTTGGGCTCCTGCTCCACAGTGCCGATTTCCGCCAAATCCTCTCGGATTCGCGTAACCAGCTCCATGCCAAGATGCTGATGGGCCATTTCCCGACCGCGGAATCGCAATGAAACCTTGGCCTTGTCCCCATCTTCAAGGAAACGTGTCAGGTTGCGTAGTTTTACCTGATAGTCCCCTACTTCCGTCCCTGGTCTAAACTTAATCTCCTTCACTTGAGTGCGGCGCTGCTTCTTCTTGCTAGCAGCCTTTTGCTTCTTAAGTTCGAAGATATGCTTGCCGTAGTCCATTAGCTTACAGACTACAGGCTCTGCATCTGGTGCGATCAACACGAGATCATGCTTGATCGCGGCGGCGGCCTCGCGGGCCTCCTCTATCGACACGATGCCCAACTGCTCTCCCTCGACGCCGACTAAACGTACCGTTTCGGCTTCGATGTTTTCATTGATTATGGGCTTTTTTGAACTGCTCCTCATGGCTTGCGCGAACGCTCGTCCCTCGTGTCGATTAAATTAAAAATTGTTATCCCTCTAACTTGTTGATAATAAGAGGATTTAACTCTAAACCTGAGCCGCCGACCTAAGTTGCTGGCTGGGTGCGGCCGAAAAGGGCGACATCATCGCTCAAATGGGAGCAAAAGTCATCTACTGTCATCACACCCAAGTCTTCGCCACCCCGCGTGCGCACTGCTACACAGCCCGACTCGACTTCCTTGTCACCAACGACAAGAAGATAGGGGACTTTCTGCAGAGTGTGCTCGCGAATCTTGAATCCTACTTTTTCGTTGCGCAGGTCGCTGCTGACTCGGATCCCGCGTGCCGCCAAATTCGCCTCGACCTCACGCACATAGTCGGACTGCTTGTCGGTAATGTTGATCAGGACGGCCTGCTCTGGCGCGAGCCAGGTTGGCATGGCGCCCGCGTAGTGCTCGATTAATACGCCTATAAAGCGCTCAAAAGAACCCAGAATCGCGCGGTGCAACATGACAGGCTCTTTGCGACTGCTGTCTTCGGCTACGTAGCTTGCCCCTAATCGACCAGGCGTGTTGAAGTCGACCTGAATGGTGCCGCACTGAAGAATGCGCCCCATACAGTCTTTCAGCGAGCATTCGATCTTCGGGCCGTAGAAAGCGCCCTCACCCGGCACTAGCTCCCAAGGCAATCCGGTCGCGTTGAGCGCGTCTTTGAGAGACTGCTCAGACTGATCCCAAATCTCATCACTTCCTACTCGCTTCTCTGGGCGAGTAGACAGGCGCAAGATCACTTCATCGAAACCGAAGTCTCGATAAACCGCAAACAGCAGCTGCATGAAATCCGCCACTTCGGACTGAATTTGTTCTTCGGTACAGAAGATATGACCATCGTCCTGTACGAATGCGCGAACTCGCATCAGACCATGCATGCTACCGGAGGGTTCATAGCGGTGGCAGGAGCCGAATTCGGCTAGCCGCATAGGAAGATCACGATAGCTCTTGAGGCCCTGATTAAATACCTGAATGTGACAGGGGCAGTTCATCGGTTTAATGGCGTATTCGCGACTGTCGGACTCAACGCTAAACATTTCATCGGAAAATTTCGCCGCGTGTCCTGAGCGCTCCCACAGACTGTAATCGACCAGCTGTGGTGTGTTGATCTCTAAATAACCGTTTTCATTCTGCACCTTGCGCATGTACTGCTGCACAGCCTGATACACCCCCCAGCCCTTGGGATGCCAGAACACCATGCCCGGTGCTTCCTCTTGAAAGTGAAACAGGTTCAACTGCTTGCCCAGCTTACGGTGATCCCGCTTTTCTGCTTCCTCTACGCGCTGCAAATACTGCTTAAGATCTTTCGGCGTGGCCCACGCTGTTCCGTAAACGCGTTGCAGCATGTCATTGGAAGAATCGCCTCGCCAGTAGGCACCGGCAACGGACGTCAGCTTAAATGCCTTGAATTTGCTGGTATTGGGTACGTGGGGGCCGCGGCAGAGGTCAATGAACTCTCCCTGCCGATAAAAAGACAAATCCTCGTCGCCGGGAATGCTCTCGATGATCTCGACTTTGTAGTCTTCGCCCATGCCCTTGAACATGGCCACTGCATCGGCGCGGCTCATAACGGAGCGCTCTACATCCAGCCCCTCTTTAACTATCTCGCCCATGACCTTTTCTATTGCTTCTAGGTCTTCTGGGGTAAAGGCGCGCTCGAAGGCAAAGTCGTAGAAAAAACCGTCTTCGATAACTGGGCCAATAGTGACCTGCGCTGACGGGAATAGTCTTTGAACGGCCTGCGCCATAAGATGGGCACAGCTGTGGCGGATAACCTCTAAACCATCTTCATCGCGCTCGGTGATGATGGCCACCTCGGCGTCACGATCAACAGGAGTAGAGAGATCGACCAACACTCCGTCGATGCGGCCAGCGAGAGCGGCTTTGGCTAGGCCTGCTCCGATCGATTCAGCAATTTGTGCAACGCTTAAGGGCGCATCGTACTGGCGCTTGCTGCCGTCAGGCAGAGTAACTTCAGGCATGGATTTCACTTTAGAAGAAAGATTGTACTGTGACCGTTTGCGCAAAATGGTAGGCACGACCAGATTCGAACTGGTGACCTCTACCATGTCAAGGTAGCGCTCTAACCAACTGAGCTACGCGCCTCTATCATCTTGCGGAAAGGATCGCGATTATACGGAAACTCGGGGCTAGCTGTCGACGATTTTCTGTTCTAGGCAATTAGCTGCTCACGAAGCTGCGAGATGCGGTCTCGCGTCTTGGCCGCGTCTTCGAAAGCCAGATTCTTCGCGTGTTCGTACATGAGCGACTCTAAATGGGCGATTTCCTTGGCTATCGCCTTCGGATCGCTGAAGTCTAAGCTGGCATAGGCGCCGGACTTTTCAGCCTCACCTCTGCCCTTCGTGCGCTCGCGCGTCTCGGGATTAGCAAAAGCGCCTTCCATCACGTCCAAAATGCGCTTACTGACCCCGGCCGGAGTAATTCCGTGCTCCGCATTATAGGCAAGCTGCACTTCCCGACGCCGATTAGACTCGTCGATAGCCCGCTGCATCGAGCCGGTAATGTTGTCGGCGTAGAGAATCGCTTTACCATTTAGATTGCGCGCTGCGCGGCCAATAGTCTGAATGAGAGAGCGATCTGAGCGCAGGAAGCCCTCTTTATCCGCATCTAAGATGGCCACCAGCGCAACCTCGGGAATATCGAGACCTTCCCTGAGCAAGTTAATGCCTACTAAAACATCGAAGGCACCAAGTCTTAGGTCTCTGAGAATCTCCGATCTCTCTACAGTATCGATATCTGAGTGAAGGTAGCGGACTCGCACTCCGTGCTCGCTTAAGTAGTCGGTAAGATCCTCCGCCATACGTTTGGTCAGCACGGTCACTAGCACGCGCTCGCCGTTGCCGGTAACCCGGGTCACCTCGGAGAGTAAATCGTCCACCTGCGTCGTCGCAGGCCTAACCTCCAAAACAGGGTCGAGCAGCCCAGTTGGCCTAACCACCTGCTCGACCCTCGCGCCTTCCTGTTCTTCCTCGTATTTACCCGGCGTCGCCGAAACGAAGATAATCTGCGGCAGCAGGTTTTCCCATTCCTCGAACCGCAAAGGGCGGTTATCGAGCGCAGAGGGCAGGCGAAAGCCGTATTCCACAAGCGTCTCTTTACGTGAGCGATCGCCTTTATACATAGCACCCAACTGAGGCACCGAAACATGGGACTCATCCGAAACCACGATCGCATTGTCAGGCAGATAGTCGTAAAGCGTGGGCGGCGGCTCACCGGGTGGGCGCCCGGAGAGATAGCGCGAGTAGTTCTCGATGCCGTTGCAATAGCCCAACTCTTGAATCATCTCGAGATCGAACTTCGTGCGCTGCTCTAGGCGCTGCGCTTCGACCAGGCGATTATTGGCGTGCAGGAACTCAAGCCGCTCACGCAGCTCCTCTTTAATCCCATCCAGCGCATTGAGTAACGTATCCCTTGGCGTGACGTAGTGTGATTTAGGAAAAACTGTTAAGCGAGGGACTTCTTTGATCACAGAGCCAGTGAGTGGATCGAAGTAGGACAACTTCTCGATCTCGTCATCGAATAGTTGTATGCGAATCGCGTTGCGCTCTGACTCCGCGGGGTAAATATCGATAACATCCCCGCGCACTCTATAGGTGGCTCGCTTGAGCTCCATGTCGTTACGCGTGTACTGAATCTCTGCTAGCCGCTTCAGGAGCGTGCGCTGATCGATGCGGTCGCCGCGATCTAGATGCACAACCATCTGCAGGTAAGCGCCGGGGTCACCCAAACCGTAAATGGCGGAAACCGTCGCCACCACAATCACGTCGCTGCGTTCCATCAGCGCCTTGGTCGCTGAAAGACGCATTTGCTCAATGTGATCGTTTATCGATGAGTCTTTCTCGATAAAAAGATCCGACGCGGGAACGTAAGCTTCGGGCTGATAGTAGTCGTAGTAGGAAACGAAATACTCGACTGCGTTGTCGGGGAAGAATTCTTTAAACTCCCCGTAGAGTTGCGCGGCCAGAGTTTTGTTCGGCGCCATCACCAGCGCGGGGCGCTGCGAGCGCTCTATGACATTTGCTATGGTAAAGGTCTTGCCCGATCCAGTGACCCCTAGCAGTGTCTGTGCACGTAGCCCATCTTCTAGGCCCTCTAGCAACCCATCTATAGCCTGGGGCTGATGCCCTGCGGGCTTAAACTGCGAATGGATCTTAAAAGCCTGACTCATACTCTTTCTTCGCTTAAGGATATAGGGCGACGCTATGCCGCGTGCAGGCGCACAGCCTACACCAGCGCCACTCAAACGGACAGATTTGCTGCATCGGGAGTGTTGACCGCCTGCGGATAAGTCATTAGTATACGCCCCGTTGAACGTTCAGCGATCGCTGACTTTTCCGACATT
>Ga0213863_10002516_pt1 | contig 13003 bp, 10 predicted proteins | sample PICome_8_FD_160128 | JGI IMG/M metagenome (GOLD analysis project Ga0213863, IMG submission 160128) | Coastal seawater microbial communities near Pivers Island, North Carolina, United States - PICO497 | ecosystem: Environmental > Aquatic > Marine > Coastal | place: USA: North Carolina... | reverse complement strand
CAATATGGTGCATATTTGAGAGGGTCGGCTGCTTCTGGTGCATTTGGGTCTTAAATTACTTAAAGTTATTTTTCTTTTAATCTATTTAGCATTAGTTGGAGCACTTTTTTTATTGAGCCTTTAAAATGCGAAGTAGGTTTTCTGGTTAGGCTAGGTATGTTTGAGATTTCAGGTGGGAGTAGTCCAGGTGATAGATAAAAAATCTTTGGAAGATTTATTAAATAAGATCAACGAGTTAATAAATAATAGTCCTATTCAGGACATTCAAAATAATATGCGGGCTGTGATATCTGGTTGGTTCGCAAACCATGATTTGGTGACTCGCGAGGAATTCGATGTCCAAGTCGCGGTTTTGAGACGAACGCAAGATAAACTGCGCAAATTAGAGAAGGAACTTGAACAGATGGGTAAATAATGTGAGTTTACCTAACACATCCACCAACGGAGATGGCGGCGGTTTTTTCTGAGCTAATCAGTCAGCAAAAAACTCCGGCCACCGCCCCCTGACATAAGCTTGAAACTTATCAGATAGGCCCTGATCGCTCAAATAGCTGCTAGGGACCGGCATTTCTACCGGTTTGAATGTTGGGTCCTTTATGTATTTATTGGGAAAGTCAGACTCGAGCATGGCCGCGCGGCCTAGCATGACCCAATCGACCCCGGCGTTCATTGCGGCTTCCGCATCTGCAGGCGTACGAATTTTTCCAGCCACGCCGAGCTGAACACTTCTACGATCAAGATCTGTAAAAAGGCTCATTAATGACTGCCCTTTGAACTTATCGTCTTCTGCCTCTTTGAAGACGTCCCAAAGTGACATGTCCAAGAAGTCGATCACGTTTTGATCAAACAGCATTTTTGCAGTTCCGATCGAATCCTCCGTCCTCATACCAAATTTTTCTGCAGTTAGTCTCACTCCCAAAATGAAATCGCTGCGGCAGGTGCTTTTAATACCCTCTATGATTTCAAATAAGATTCTCGCTCGATTTTCAAATGATCCGCCGTATTCATCGGTCCTCTGATTGACCTCCGCACTTAAAAAATTGCATAAAATATAACTATGCGCCCCGTGAAGCTCTACTCCGTCAAAACCCGCTTTTTCGGCTCGCTTCGCACCGGCTACAAAGTCGTCAATAAGTTTTTTTACCTCTGATGTAGTCAGGCCGCGAGCTCCACTATCTTCATTGTCGGACGCAGTTACCGGTGAGGCGTTTATTATTTCTTTCGGTGATCGTAATCCGGCGTGATGTAGCTGTACGATCGCAACACTATTTTCTTTCTTGATTCCATTGGCAAGACGGGTAAGACCATCTAGATGGTGATCGGACCATATCCCTAGTTGTCCGGGGAAACCCTTTCCAATCTCTTGAACATGTGATGCGCAGGTCATGGTCATGCCAAAACCTCCCTCCGCACGCATTGTGAGCCACTTATATTCATCGTTACTAAGCGTTCCATCCTCATGGCTTTGTTGGTTTGTAAGTGGCGCGAGAAAAAATCGATTTTTAATTTTTGGTCCGTTTTTGAATTGAATTGCGTCAAGGAGCTGTGGCATGTGTAAATTCCGTAATTTTTATGAGAACTTGTTAACAAAATATAATTAACTAATTCACAATAATAGCGCGATTAACTGGTAACTCACATTTGGTAGTAATTTATTCGTTGCGACCTATGCTAGTGTTGGGTTAACTAGACAAGTCAATTGGGATTAACATCAATAAAGTTTATGAAAAGGGCAATATGAAACAATACGGGGAGTTTTTAACAGCGGAAGAAGATTTAATGTTTGTGGACACGGTTCGCAAGTATGTTGATAACGAAGTCATGCCTGCTCGTAATGCATTAGATGAAGACTATTCGGTATTCGAAAAAATTAACCAAGGTTTGGTTAATCTTGGTATCCAGCGCCGCGGCTTTGCGGAAAGGTACGGAGGGCTAGGTATCCGAGCTGCAACTACGGTATGTGCTATCACGGAAGAAATTTCGAGAGGAGATGCTGGTTTGTCCCTGCATTGCTTGCTCACGCCATGGTCACTTGCGGCCGCAATGGGTGCGCGTAATGAATACTTAATGGATAAATTTATTCCTATGTTCGCATCTGACACCCCGCGTGTAGGTTGCATGGCGATCACGGAACCAGCAGGTGGTTGTAATGTGGAAGATGGCGCCGAAAGAGCTAGAACTATTCGTACTCGAGCGCGTCGAGACGGAGACGAGTGGGTCATTAAGGGAGAGAAGATGTGGCCTAGCGCCGCCGGTGTAGCTGACCTGTACTGCGTCGTATGTACGACGGAAGAGGACAATGATGAAGATAGTTTAGCGTTGATCTATGTTCCTAAAGACACACCTGGACTCAGTTTTGGAAAGCCGGAACCGAAGATGGGTATGCGTGTGACTGATGTCAATGCGGCGATCTACTTTGATGAAGTGCGAGTACCAGTTGAAAATCGAGCCGGTGGCCCCGGAGTTGACTGGCAACTTTTCAGAGGCAATATTTCCTGGGGTAGGCTAACAAGCGCGCCAATGAGCTTAGGATGTGCTCAAGCCGTTCTGGAAGAGGTTATCGAATATACTGGAACGCGCGCATACGGAGGAAAGCCGGTGCGTAACCATTCGCTTCAGGGAGCTATGATTGCTGATATGGCTATCGGCATTGAAAGCGCTCGAGCGTACTACATGAGCGTTGCTAAAATGTTTGATAATCGAAAGGTTTATGGCGGCGTTAACGAAGACTATTTGCTGGGCAAAGCAAGCGCGGCAAAGGTTTACGCCTGCGATGTTACCGAGATGGTCTGTGCTAAAGCCATGGAGCTCATGGGTTCTTATGGTTACAGCACTCAGGCTCCAATCGAGAAATATCTCAGAGACAGTAAGATTATTCAATTATGGCTGGGTGGAGCACAGCTTGGCCGACTGGATGCAGCGCAAAGCTTGTATCCATACAATCCAGCAAATAAATCGTAGCGCCACGCATTCATGCCTAGCGTTTGAATGGGACAGTATGCAGCCCCATTTATCCAAATTAATTTAGCTCAGTGAGGGCTAAGGTGGCGAGGGACGATAGTTCTGAGACAGCAACAGGTTCCCCGTTAGTAGGAGCGCCCCTGTTGCCGACAATGTTTCGATTGGCTGTGCCAGGAATCATTGGTTCACTGATTCAAATGTTGTTGATCGTAGTAGAAATTTTCTTGTTGAATCGAGCGGGCACAACGGCACTCGCAGCGGTAGCAACTGTTTTTCCGCTCGTTATGTTGGCGCATATGCTCTCCGCTGGCGCTATTGGCGGGGCGACTAGCGGCGCAGTGGCCCGCGCCTTAGGCTCCAGGGACTTGGTGAGGGCGGGCTCGATTTTGCGGAGTGCTGTTTTTATCGCCCTGTTCGGTGGTGCAGTGATGGGCGCATTAGTTAGTATTTTTGGCCCTACATTTTTTTATTGGGTAGGTGCTCGTGATGATGTCCTTGCTGCGGCTAATGCGTATGCGAGAATTATTTTTTTTGGAATACCGTTAGTGTGGCTTTTCAACATGATGTGTTCGGTATTACGTGGGGCTGGTGCTATGACTCGCTCGGCATTGGCTATGGGCTCAGTTGTAATCGTCTACTCGGCCTTGGGATTTTGGTTGATTCCGGAACAGGGCGCGGTTAACAGTACGACTGAGGTAATGACAATCGCGGCTTACATCCTTTTGGCAAGTTATGGGATAGGTATCGTGACTGTTTTCAATCTAATTTTGTTACCCGGACAGCCAGTTCGATTTAGGGGTTTTTGGGTTGACTGGTCTGTTGTCACCGCTTTATTGAGGTCTGGTTTACTTGCGGGCACTCAATCAACCGCCACGATAGTTTATTCACTCATCGCTACGGGTTTAATCGGAAGATTCAGTATCGATTGGCTTGCCGGTTATGGTCTAGCTGTCCGCTTGGAGCTAGTAATGGTGCCTGTGATTTTTGGCATTGGCAGCGCGTTAATCGCGATTGTGGGGGCGTATGTAGGAGCTGGGCAACGCGCACGAGCAATTGAGGTTGCTTGGCGAGGCACAATTGCTAATGTCATTATCGTCGGTACGATAGGCCTTGCTTTAGGATTAAATCCGAGCTGGTGGTGCAACCTGTCGGGTGGAGATCAAGTTGCGGCACACTGCGGAAGCACTCTTGAAATTTTAGGCCCTTTTTATGGGTTTTTTGCGGCGGGACTCGGCCTCTATTTTGCTAGCCAAGGACTCAACACGTTGCTATGGCCGGTTATCGGCTCCTTGTTACGAGCGTTAATCGTTGCCAGTGGTTTATGGTGGATGACGTTCGACTGGTTTGCGACGCCGGATGCGATCTTATGGTTAGTGGCAGGAGCTATGGTTTTTTATGGCGTGTGTGTTGCACTAGGTCTGCGATTTCAGGCCTGGCGGACGTGATAGACTTTTTATTCGTTTATTTTTTGAGCTATTTTCTGGCTACTAATTAACATAAGAACTAAATTCTTAAGGAGTAATATGACCATCTCAATTCCGGCTACCGCCTTGCAATTACAATCGTTAATTCGTAACGAGGGTGAGTTAGAAATATCATTAGCTGAGGTAGAGTTGCTTGAACCCACCGCGAATGAGGTACTTGTTCGTGTCGAAGCGGCACCGATTAATCCGTCTGATTTAGGCCTTCTTTTTGGTGCTGCTGACATGGCTGCTGCCGTTATGTCTGGCGAAGCCGAACGACCCGTCATTACTGCTCCAGTACCAGCAAAGGCAATGAAGGCCATGGCTGGACGATTAGGCCAATCCATGCCGGTGGGTAACGAGGGGGCGGGAGTAGTGGTCAAAACCGGTAGCTCAGCTGCTGCTCAAAGTTTACTGGGTAAAAAAGTCGCGATGCTAGGTGGCGCAATGTACGCTCAATATCGTTGTATCGGTGTCGATCAATGTCTATTACTTCCCGATGACGCAACGACGGAAGAAGGTGCGAGTTGCTTTGTTAATCCAATTACTGCCCTCGGCATGGTTGAGACGATGCGTAGCGAAGGACATAAGGCACTTGTGCATGCAGCTGCCGCATCGAATTTAGGTTTAATGCTTAACCGAATTTGTATCAATGATGGTATCGCTTTAGTAAATATCGTGCGAAAACAGGAGCAGGTCGATTTGTTGAAATCCCAGGGAGCGAAATTTGTTTGTAATACTGAATCTCCGGATTTTTTGGCCGAATTGACCGACGCGTTGGCGGCTACCAATGCGACTGTGGCGTTCGACCCCATCGGAGGAGGTAAGTTGGCAGGGCAGATATTAACTTGTATGGAGGCGGCGCTAAACCGCAACCCGAGGGAATATAGTCGATACGGGTCCACAACACACAAGCAGGTTTATATTTACGGCATGCTGGATCCGTCTAGGACTGAGATTGCGCGTAATTTCGGCTTTTCTTGGGGTATGGGTGGCTGGCTCTTGTTTAATTTCTTGGCGAAGATTGGTCCGGCGGCCGAAGATAAGTTGCGTCAGCGTGTTGCAGGTGAGCTAAAAACGATTTTCGCAAGTAATTATTCGCACGAAGTTTCATTGGCCGAGGCGTTACAGATAGATGTCATTAACGCTTACGTTAAAAAGTCGACCGGAGCGAAATATTTGATTAAGCCAAACAAAGGAATTTAACGCTAACTCTTCAAGGAGCGTATTCCCAGTTAGTTGGGGTTAGTTCTTCATACACGTATTGGTACCGCTGGGTATGAGTAGGAACTTTTCGGATTCAGATTTCTCCCATTGCTTTGTTCGTTTGTCCGAGGCGTACTCAATTTGGAGTGTAGGTGTTTTACAAAATTCTGAGAAATCGCAGTCTCTTGAAGGTAATCGTTATTTGTGGTTGTGCGTTTGCATGGTCTCAACCGAATGCCAATTACCATTATCAGGTTTCCACCGATGCAGACCTAAAGAAGCTATACGTGAATTTATGTTTTGAGGGCGCCGCGCCTAAAGAATTGGTGGCGGAATCCCTAGATGCGTCCGTTGCTTTAGTAGGCGCGTGGTACGAGTCCGGAGAGGAAATCAAACTATCAGGGGTTATTCCGATCGATCAAGTACTTGCTAACGCGTGCTTAAATTACCAAGTGGATATTTCCAGGGGAATACAGAGGCACGACATGACTGGGCCGAAGGTTTACAGGTCAGCAGGAGCAACCGGAGTATCCAATGGTCTTTGGTTTTGGCGTCCAGAGGTATTTGGAAAAAATCGTCGAGTCCTAGTCGAATTTGATCTGCCAGATAAGTATGACGTCGCGACTTCTTGGTCTAGCACTCCAAACAAGCATACTTTTGAAGTACCTAAAACTCCTTACGATTGGCCATCGTGGATTGTGTTAGGACAATTTTTTAAAAAGGAGGTGACTGTTGGTGCTACTCAAATCGACGTTTCGATTTTGCATGGTTCGCCAGAGCCTGATATGGACGCATTGTTGAATTGGATCGAATCAGAAGCGGCGGGTGTCGATAAGGGCATTGGCCCAATTCCATTTTCTAATGTGCAGGTTTTGATGTTCCCAAATGCGCGAGCAAGACAGCCAGTCCCTGTTGCTTACGTAACGCGCGGGGGTGGCCCTACACTGCACATGATGATCAACCAGCGCAGATCAATGGACGAATTTTTCGATGACTGGACTGCAACCCACGAATTGTCCCATTTGTTTCTTCCATTCATTAATCCAGAAGATGCCTGGTTTTATGAGGGCTTTGCGAGCTATTATCAATATGTTGTTCGTGCTCGTATGGGGGCCATTGATCAAATGGACGCTTGGTCTAAACTCATATATGGCTTCCGTCGAGGTAGTCGCGAGGCTGAGGCGAGAGAATTAACTCTACTAGAGGCTACCGAGAAAATGTATGAGGGTGAGCCGTTTATGCAAGTCTATTGGGCAGGTGCAGCGTTGATGCTAATTGCTGACGTGCATATGAGGCAGGATAAGGCTTGGTCGCTTGACCGCGTTGTTCGCGAATTCAACGCTTGTTGTATGGAGAGAACGAGAGCTTGGAGCGCCCAAGAGGTTCTGCTTAAGTTCGATGAAATTTACGGAAGCCCCCTGTTTATCCCCTTGATGAGGCGATATGTAAACTCGAACGATTTCCCTGACTTAACGGATGCGTTTAGGTCTTTGGGCCTAAAGGTAACCGGTAGCGTGGTGACGCTAATAGACGGCACTGAACAACGTTCTCTACGCAATCAGATTATGTCTGTTGCAGAGTGAGCCTCATACTTACAAAATAATCACCCGCAACGTACTATTTAATTGATCATTCTCACAACTCGCCTAGACAGCTAAAAATCGTTGATATGGTAACTTTCGTTTTCGGTCTTCGAATATGGGAACTCAGTTCATAAAACAATGAAATTAATTTTCTATTTAGTCTTTGCTCTTCCGTTAGTCGTATTTGCCGAACCAAATAAATCAGCTATCCATTATGAAGTATCCGTTGGAGACTCCCTTAAAGCTCTGAAGATTTCGGTATGTTTTGACCATGCGCTTCCACCGATCTTATTTGCAAATGATGGCTCGAGTACCTTTGTGAATAATATTAGATCGAATACAGGGAGGGTGCTTGATATCGAGGTAGATCGGATAAATATTCCTGCTGAAGAATCCGCTCGTTGTATTTTTTACGATGTTTTGCTTCAGCCGAGAAATCGTGGTGAGCAACGAGGCGGTGCTGAAACACGACTGATTGAGGGTAGAGATATGCTCACCTCGATTGGGGACTGGTTATTAAGGCCGCGTTCAACCTCCGAGTATGCCCAATTCGATATAAATTTTACTATGCCCAAGGGGACATATGTGTCTTCTCCTTGGAGGCGCATTGGCGAAACGAGTTTTGTTGGCTTTAACACTCCTGTCGAATGGGAGGCGATTGTTACTTTCTCCAGCCGAGAGCCAGATACTATAAGTGTTAGTGGCAGTATTTTTGAGATCAGTGTTATGGGTGAATTTGAGCGCACGCCCGTGGCAGATATGAGTCGTTGGGTGAGGCAGTCGGCAGAGGGTGTTTCAGCCCTCATGGGGTTCTTCCCTCGCTCTCGGGTGCAGGTGGTTATCAGCCCTAGCGATCGCGGTAACTCTATTGTTCCATGGGCTTACATTACTAGAGGCGGTGGCGCGGCTATCCATGTTTTTGTCAAGCGTGATGCCAGCCTAGAGCAGCTTTTGTGGGATTTTAGTCTCCCTCACGAGATGTCGCATTTTATGTTTCCGCATATCGATTCGCGCGATTATTGGATTATTGAAGGATTGCCCACTTATCTGCAACATTTATCAATGGTCAAGGGTGGCGCTATAACTTTCCAAGAGTCTTGGTCACGGCTTTATAAGGGGTTTTTATCCGGCGAGAAATTAGGCAGAGGCTTCACGGTAGTAGAGTCAATGAGGCGTCTCACAAGACGGGGGACTTACCTTCATGTCTACTGGGGCGGAGCAGCGTATTTTTTTCAAAGAGATGTTGACTTAAGGATGCGTTCGGAAGGCGCATTGACTCTACTGGATATTTTAGTGAAATATCACGAGTGTTGCTATGATGAATACCAAAGCATTTCCGGCAATGATTTGTTAGCTGATCTTGACGTATTATTAGGTGATGATTTATTTACGCGGCGTAAGTTGATAGAGATTGAGACCGAAGATTTCCCAGATTTTAGAACAACCTTTAAAAGTCTTGGCATACAATTTTTGGGAAATAAACCAGTTTTTGAACAGAATCTGTCAAACGGGTTAGCCTCTCAAATCATGAGTCCTGTAGGATTCGATCGATAAATTTAGATGAAATTGATGTGGACATATGACTAATCTGGATGTTTGTTTTCTCCCGGCGCATAGAATGCTTGAAATGATTTCTAAAGGAGAAATTTCAGCTGTCGAATTGCTCGATTGTCACTTAGATCAAATTACAAAAATTAATGGAAAAATTAATGCGATTGTTACTTTGGATGAAGATCGAGCCCGAAGCACGGCTAGAAGTATCGATCAACGTATAAGTCAAAAGTCCCCAATGCGGATACTCGAGGCATTACCTGTTGCCCACAAAGACTTAACTGTTACGAAGGATATGAGGACGACATTTGGATCGCCTATTTTCGAGAATTTTGTTCCAGACCGTAATGCTTTGATTGTGGATCGATTACAAGACTCTGGGGCGGTAACCATAGGTAAAACGAACACTCCCGAATTTGGGGCAGGAAGCCAAACGTTTAATACGGTTTTTGGTACGACTCGAAATCCATACGATCTGGACAAGACTTGTGGCGGATCAAGCGGTGGGGCAGCAGCGGCGCTTGCGGCGGGACTCATACCAATCGCTGACGGTTCAGACCATGGTGGATCGCTTAGGAATCCAGCCAGTTTTTGTAATGTTGTTGGTCTCAGACCATCAACAGGCCGCGTTCCAACGTGGCCAAATGCGTCAGCTTGGTACCCACTATCCGTGTTAGGACCAATGGCTAGAACAGTAGCTGATATCTCTTTGATGTTATCTGCGATTGCAGGTCCGGATCTGCGGTGTCCTTTGTCAATTATGGAGAGCCCAAATATCTTTCAGCAGGGGCTGATTAGAGATTTTAAGGGGGTCCGGATCGCATGGAGCCGAACGCTCGGTGGTATACCTGTTGACGATGAGGTTTTGGGAGTCATTGAAGGTGCGGTGCGTGGCCTAGAGGACCTTGGATGCATTGTGGAAGAAGTTGACCCTGATCTTGAAGAGGCAGACGAGGTTTTTCACGTTCTCAGGGCGTGGCATATGGAGTCTACTTTGGGAGATTTACTGGAGAAGCACCCGAGTCAATTTAAAGATACTGTGGTTTGGAATATTGAGCAGGGTAAGTCGCTTAAAGGAGCTGACATCTCCCGAGCGGAGCGGCTCAGAACCGGTTTGTTTGAGCGTTTCAGTCGCTTCATGGACACATATGAGTTTATAATTTGCCCGGTGACGCAGGTCTTACCATTTGACATTAACCTTCCTTACGTCAAAGAAATTAATGGAAACGCACTATCAAACTACCTTGAGTGGATGAAATCGTGTTTTCGTATTAGTGTTACCGGCCACCCTGCACTTTCGGTTCCTGCTGGATTTTCCGCTGGAGGGTTACCAGTAGGATTGCAGATTATTGGTCGTTTCAGAGATGATTTTGGTGTGTTGCAATTTGGACACGCTTTTGAACAGTTAAATGAGGTTTGGAAAACTCGTCCCCAATTTTAAGGAGCAAGTGGTGATTTTTAATTACGCAAATTGGAAGCTAAAACTTTCAACGATATTCGTCGTAGCATCTCTCGCAGCACCAATGTCCGATACAAATGCAAACGATCGAGTTTTCATCGATGATCTAGAGGGAATTTGGTTTGAGAGAAATTATCTCGATTTTTTAAGAGAGACTAAACAGCCTCACGAGGCGGAGAAAAAATATAAGCCGGTGTTAATCGCTATAAAAAAAGAGGGTCGTGTTTTCCCCTACTTTGCAACGGACATGGTCAAGGCAACGTTGATGATTGTGTTTGATGTTGAGCCAGGAGAAGATGCAGAGACCTATCGATTAGTTTTAGGAGAGAGGAACGTCCCGACTTCTGCTGAGGACGTGGTCTATGTGTGGTTTAAAGGACAAAAATCTGCAGATGGTCAATTTCGACAATTGCAGATACAGGAGCCTCTGATAATGGACGGGCAGTGGGCATCCTACGAACGTGTTGGCAAGGAGTTGGGCCCAATAATTAATAACATCGTATTGAGTGGTGAGTATCTCGATAAAGAGGGTGAAAAATGGAGCTTTACCGATGAGGGTAAAGCAACATTTCCGGGTGAGAATGCTTTCTACTACGAAGTATCGTTGATACGAGATGGTGCCACCTGCGACTACATTGAAGCTGAGGACCTGAAATCACCAACGGGTTTGGCTTACTACGGCTTCCGTTGGACTGATTCCGGAACTGTTCAGATATTTAATGCTAACTTGGAAGGGGGGGCTGTCTTATGTCAGTCCCAGCCATTTGCAGAATTAACGCCAATGTAGCTTGTCGTTAAGTAACATCTTGAATGCCCGAAGTTTTTGAGGATGACCTATGAGTGATATAGACGTAACAAATACTCGAAGTCGTGTCGACACAGTTCAACAATGCCTTGAAGATATAAAAGTGATTCTCGAAAATAATCAGCATATTGAGTTAGACAGTCGTGGTCGTACGACGCTAACTCAAGTTCTCTCCGAAGAGAGTTATCAAGACCAAAGTCTGATAAAGCTACAAGAGCGGTTGGATTCGATGCATCCAGCCGACATCGCGGCAATGTTGGAACAATTACCCCTTGATGAACGATTAATCGTGTGGAACTTTATCCCATCAGATGTTGACGGGGATGTTTTACTTGAAGTGTCAGATGCTGTTAGAGAAACCCTAATAGCCGATATGAATACGCAAGAACTTGTTGCCGCAACGGAGCAGTTGGATGCCGACGAAATTGCTGACCTCGCACCCAACTTGCCGGAAGAGGTTATAGCCGACGTATTTAGTTCATTGTCGGAAGAAGAGCGATTACAGTTAAAAGCAGCGCTATCCTATCCAGAGGGCACGGTAGGCGCGTTGATGGATTTCGAGATGGTGACTGTTCGGGAGGATGTAGCGCTTGATGTGGTAATGAGATATCTGAGACGACTTGAGCGGTTGCCACCGAATACCGATAAGCTTTTTGTAGTTGATCGTCGAGAGGTCTTAAAAGGCGTTTTGTCGGTAAGTGATTTGATAGTAGCTGCACCAGATGCACAAGTGTGTGACGTTATGTCTAGCGATATCGTAACTTTCAATCCGGACAGGGATGCTGAAAGCGCAGCGCATGCTTTCGAGCGATATGATCTAGTTTCAGCGCCTGTGGTTGACGCTCATAGCCGTATTGTTGGAAGAATGACGATTACAGATATTGTTGATTACATTCGGGAGGATGCGGAACAGGAATCTTTGGGGAAAGTCGGTTTGCGAGATGAAGACTTATTCTCGTCTGTGTGGAAGAGTGCGAAAAATCGGTGGTTATGGCTTGCCGTCAATCTAGGGACCGCCTTTTTTGCGTCTCGTGTCATTGGGCTATTTGAGCATTCGATAGAGAAACTTGTTGCGTTGGCTGCGTTGATGCCTATCGTTGCCGCGATAGCCGGAAACTCGGGCAATCAAACTGTTGCCCTTATTGTTCGAGCCCTCGCCTTCGAAGAGATAAATAAAAGTAATGCCAAGGGGCTTCTGCGTAAGGAGCTGTCAATCGCGCTGGTTAATGGCGTTTTATGGGGTTCGGTAGCGGGTACTTTCGCGTGGTTACTCTATGGGAATATTGCGCTTGGATTTGTGATGTTAGGAGCAATGTTGCTTAATTTAATCGTTGGTGCTGGAGTTGGTATGTTAGTCCCGTTATTTTTACAAAAAATGGGTAGAGATCCCGCGATAGGATCATCCGTGTTATTAACATTTAGTACCGACAGTATGGGATTTTTAATATTTCTTGGTCTTGCGACCGTCTTCCTCGTGTGATGTGGCATGAGTATTTTTCAATACATTCCAGACCGCAATAAATCCAATTATGAGAAACAATATATTTAAATCTAATATCCACCCCTCTGAAATCACGTCCAAAACATTGTTCGAATCTAGGCGGCGCTGGATGCAGGGTAGTGTCGCGTCCTTAGCTGCATTAGCACTACCACAGAATATTGCGCACGCCCGCGATGGTGTGCAATTTCCTGTACCAATAGACCGTGGTAAAAACAAATTTTCGAGTGACGAGGAACAAACAAGCTATTCCGATGTTACCCGATACAATAACTTTTATGAATTTGGCATGGGCAAGGAAGATCCGTTTGAGCAGGCTCATCGATTGAAAACTGATGGGTGGAAGATTCAGGTAGTCGGTGAGGTAGGGCGACCGAAAACATTTGATATGGACGATATCTTAAAGTTGGCGCCGATAGAAGAACGTATTTATCGATTACGGTGCGTGGAGGCCTGGTCAATGGTAATCCCCTGGGT
>Ga0213863_10002512_pt1 | contig 13010 bp, 9 predicted proteins | sample PICome_8_FD_160128 | JGI IMG/M metagenome (GOLD analysis project Ga0213863, IMG submission 160128) | Coastal seawater microbial communities near Pivers Island, North Carolina, United States - PICO497 | ecosystem: Environmental > Aquatic > Marine > Coastal | place: USA: North Carolina | collected... | reverse complement strand
TGGCGATAACTTTGAATTTTCCTGTATTCATGGTGAGCTGAGACTCCCGAATTTGCGGATATGAGTCAACCTCGGACTTTTTATTGGGGGTGAGCTGCTGTTTGTCAAAAATCGGGATGTTCGTGCTTGGCAGATCACGTTGCTGGCGAAAGGATGCCGGCCATGGAACATCATGTTTATTTTTGGCTCAAGGAGGAGAGAAAGAACGAAGTTGACCAAGGGGTCTTTGAGAAGGGCTTGGCCGATTTGTTTAAAATAGAAGAAGTTGCCGGCGGAATGTGGGGTAAGTCGGCTGATACTCCGGAACGCCCTGTGACGGACAAGAGCTTTGATTACGCCCTTTCCATGCGATTTAACACCCTTGAGGATCACGATATTTACCAGGATCATGCGGATCATGATGTCTTTGTGGACGCCTTCAAGGACTGGTGGGAAAAAGTGCTGGTGATGGATGTTGGCTAGGTCAAAAAGGGATACTTGATGAGAAGCTGAAATAAACCATTGCCACTCTTCGCTGTCCTGCTACAAAACGACATCAGCAGCCATTGGCCCTCCACTTATGACGGGAAAACTTACCTACAAGGAATCAGGTGTGGACACCAGGGAAGCCGCAGCCCTCGTAGGGGACATCGGAGCCCATGTTCGCAGAACACAAAATCAACGGCAGCTCTATGGGGCATTTGGCCTATTCGCTGCAGCTTTCGATCTGAGTGATTACCAGGAGCCGGTCATTGTGACGGGCTGTGACGGTGTCGGCACCAAGTTGGAATTGCTCCTTGAGCACGATCAGTTTGAAGCTGCGGGCAAAGATCTGGTGGCGATGAGTGTGAATGATATTCTCACCACAGGCGGGGACCCCTTGATGTTTCTCGATTACATCGGGATCTCAGCCCTGGACAAGCCATTGATCACGCGTCTGATCGCCGGCATGTGCGATTACCTTGAGGATTGTGGCTGTATCCTTGCGGGGGGTGAGACAGCGGAAATGCCCGGTATTGTCCCCGAAGATGTTGTTGAGCTGTCCGGATTCTGTATCGGTTGCTGTGAAAAACCTGATTTAATTGACCCGACCCAAATTGCCACCGGTGACGTGTTGATTGGTTACCACTCCGACGGCCCGCATGCCAACGGCTGGAGCCTTATCCGCAGGGTCTTTGCCGAGCATGGAGATGCTTTCTCCAAGGAGGAAATTGTCAGTTTACTGGCCCCGACCCGTCTCTATCACGATGTCGTCGCCGATATCAAAGCAGCAGGGGTCAAACCCAGAGCCATGGCTCACATCACAGGGGGAGGGTTGCCTGAAAACCTTGAGAGATTGTTGCCCAATCACGGAGCCGATGTCGTGATTCCAGAGTGGAATAATCCGGCCATGAAGAAGCTTTTCAACTTCGTCGATGCGGAGGACAAATTCCATACCTTTAACATGGGATTTGGCTGGGTGGTGATCGTTTCTCCTGATGAAGCGGAGCGCATTATGTCTGCCGGTCCGGGAGGCGTCAAAATTGGCACCATCAGTGACACGAGCGGTGTCAGGGTGAGTATGGAAAGCTAATGGAGTCCACTGCTAACTGATCACCGATTTTGTCATGAGTGACCCCATCAAACACGAGTGTGGTATTGCGGTAGTAAGGCTCAAGAAACCGCTTTCTTATTACAAGCACAAGTATGGCACCGCGCTTTGGGGGGTGAACAAGCTCTTTCTCCTGATGGAGAAACAGCATAACCGAGGTCAGGACGGTATTGGCATTGGCTGTGTCAAACTCAACATGCCACTTGGCCAGCCCTATATTTTCAGGCGCAGGGATGCGGCACGTGACTCCATGGCATCGGTATTTCGCAAGGAGCTCAAGAGCTTTAACAAGATGGCTCGCAAAGGCATCCTTGATCCCGAGGATCCTGATTCAGTGAAGCAGAAATTTGATTTTGGCGGTGAGGTTCTCATTGGTCATCTTCGCTACGGAACATCCGGGGAGTTTGACTCCGGTTCTTGCCATCCTTATTTACGCCGCTCAAACTGGCCGACCCGCACATTGATGGTCATGGGGAACTTCAATATGACCAACACCGGTGAGCTCAACAGCAAGCTCATGGATCGTGGGCAGCACCCGGTATTTGGAACGGATACCCAGACGGTATTAGAGGAGATCGGCTTTCACCTCGATGAGTATCACACCGACCTCTACCGCAGGTTGAGAGACAAGGGGGTCGATGGCCGGCAAATACCGGGCCTGATTTCCGAGCAGATTGATCTTCCCTCCATCATCAGAGAGTCCGCTGATTCATGGGATGGGGGTTACGCCATTAGTGGTATTGTCGGCAACGGGGATATGTTTGTCATGCGTGATCCGCGAGGTATTCGCCCGTGCCATATGTATGAGGATGATGAAGTCATTGCCTTTGCCTCAGAGCGGGTGCCGCTGATGACCGTGTTCGAGTCATCTCAGGAACAAGTCCGGGAAATGGAGCCAGGCTCGCTGACGATTGTGCGCCGTGATGGTACTCAAAGCACGCAAAGTTTTCACGAGGATCGTCCCAAAAGCCCTTGCTCCTTTGAGCGTATCTATTTTTCCCGTGGTAACGACCCTGCTATTTATCGTGAGCGCAAAGCGATGGGGGCGGCACTGGTTGATCAGGTCTACAAATCCATTGGTGAGAATTTTGACAAGTCCGTCTTTGCTTTTATCCCCAACACAGCGGAGACCGCTTATTACGGTTTCCTCGATGGCTTGCGCTTGTTACGAAGACAGCAGGTCAGGGCTGAGATTTTGGAAGCATCCCAAAAAGGTGTGCTCACTGAAGATCTGCTTGATGAACTGATCATGAGGAACTGGCCGCGCGGGGAAAAAGCAGTACACAAAGACATCAAGATGCGCACCTTTATCTCCCAGGAAAAAGGAAGGGCTCAGCTTGTGTCCCATGTCTACGATATCACCTATGGCTTGGTCAAAGAAGGCGATACACTGGTTGCCCTGGATGACTCCATTGTGCGCGGTACTACTTTAAAGGAGTCTATCCTGAAGATCCTTGCCAGAACCCAGCCGCGTAAGATCGTGATTTGCTCAACAGCTCCGCAAATCCGTTATCCCGATTGTTACGGTATCGATATGTCCGAGCTGGGTAAATTTATTGCGTTCCAAGCGGCAGTTAATCTTATCAAGCGTGCGGGTAAGAGCCGGATTCTTGAGCAGGTTTACCGGGCATGTAAGGAGGAACTCAACAAACCGAGTGAGGAGCGCATCAATCAGGTGAAACGTATCTATGAAGATTTCACTGACGACCAAATTTCCGCGGAGATCAGCCGCATGGTCAGCCCGGAGGATATCGACTGGCATGGTGAGGTAGAAGTGGTATACCAAACCATTGAAAACCTACGTGCCTGCATCAAAGGGCCATGTGGTGATTGGTACTTCACTGGGGATTACCCGACTCCAGGTGGTTTTGCTACCGTCAATCTGGCTTACGTGCGCTGGTATGAAGGAGCTGATGGGCGCAGCTACGACCTGCCACTCTGAGGGTGCTCATTGGATAATGGATGCCTGCTAGTGTGCCATTAGTGCTTGAGTCACTGATGTGAATGTTTAGCCTGAAGGGGTGCAGCATCTTACCATTTCCTCACTGAGACAAAATACCGGCAGTATCCCGCTTTCAGCCAGTTTTGATGCCCAGTTGGAGCGTAGGGTGGAGCGTGAAACCAAGGGGGGTAAGCCGTTTTATGAGATTTATCTTATTGATGGTACTGGTGAGATGAAACTCAAGGTATGGGATAATCTGCCACAGTTTCGTGCGTTGGAAGAGATTGCAGACGGCACCTTGCTGCGATTTAGCGGGGACTGGACCCAAAACCAGTATGGGGTCGATTCAGGTAAATGGGATATGCGCCTGCTCAATGAACCCGAGGGGGCGGATTTTCTGGCAGGGGATCCTGAAACTCGTGCCCGGCAGGATGAAGACTGGGCAGACATTGAAAAGATACTCGCAGATATTGCAGATCCAAGGCTTCAGCAAATCTGTGATGAGTTTATCAGCCATTATGGTGATCGTTTCCGCAGATGTGCTGCTGCTCGCAAGAATCATCACGCCCGGCGTGGAGGCTTGGTAGAGCATGTGGCCCAAATGATGCGTGCTGCGGTTGCTACCTCCAGCGTCTACACGAGGCTGAACCGTGACTTACTGGTCACGGGGGTGCTATTTCACGATTGCGGCAAAATGTGGGAGAATAACTACCCGGAGCTTGGATTTACCCAGCCCTACAGCAAGCACGGTGAAATGCTCGGACACATCCCCCTGGGTATTGAGACCGTTAATAAACTCTGGCGGGATATGATGGAAAAGCCTTGCGCCGAGGGTTGGGAAAAGCTGGAACCTGCCACCGAGGATGTGCACTTGCACTTGCTGCACTTGATTGCCAGTCACCACGGCACTCACGAGTGGGGTTCGCCCACATTACCACGCACTCCTGAGGCCATGGCCCTGCATTACATCGATAACATGGATGCCAAGTATGAGATGATGCGCATGGGCTATGAGAGCTCACCTGAGCTCGCACCGGGTATCCAGGACCGTCAATTTCCACTGCCGGCGACCTTGGTTGAGCCATTAGCTCATTTTGACAAGCTTGGGTGATCTGCAATTCGGCTTTTGCACTGGCCTTGGGCGCTTTTTGGGGCCCAATTTATGACGAATCCGAGATAATCCATGTTTGCGTTTCGCCCAAGATGCGCTATGAACCCCTCTCAGCAATCCAAAAACCATGGGAAAAAACTTATATCAGAAAGTATGGGGCGAGCACGCAGTCGGCACTCTTGAGGATGGGCGTACCCAGCTATTTATCGGCACACACTTGATTCATGAGGTCACCAGTCCGCAGGCGTTTGGGATGCTGCGTGACTTGGGGTTGAAGGTGAAGTTCCCCAGCCGCACGTTTGCGACGGTGGATCACATTGTGCCCACTGACAACCAGCAGCGTCCGTTTGCCGACCCTTTAGCCGATGCCATGATCACCGAGTTGCGCAAGAATGCCGATGAATTTGGCATTACCTATTTTGATTTGGCTTCAGGAATGCAAGGTATCGTCCATGTCGTAGGACCTGAGCAGGGTATTACCCAGCCCGGAACCACCATTGCGTGTGGTGACTCCCATACAGCAACTCATGGTGCCTTTGGTGCGATTGCCTTTGGTATAGGTACCACCCAAGTGCGTGATGTTCTGGCAACCCAGACGATCGCCATGGAAAAGCTCAACGTGCGTCGTATCAATGTTGATGGTGAGCTGATGCCCGGAGTGTATGCCAAGGACGTGGCTCTACACATTATCAGACTCCTAGGTGCCAACGGTGGCATTGGCTATGCCTACGAATACGGTGGCAGCACTTTTGACAGCTTTACGATGGAGGAGCGCATGACGGTATGTAACATGTCCATTGAGGGTGGAGCCCGCTGTGGTTATGTTAACCCTGATGAGACAACCTTCGAGTTTCTTAAAAACCGGCCCTACTCTCCCAAGGACAATGCCTGGGATGAAGCGGTTGAGAACTGGAGGTCCTATGCATCCGATGCAGATGCCGAATATGACGATATCGTCAACATTAAGGCTGAGGACATTGAGCCGACCGTGACTTGGGGGATTTCTCCTGATCAAGGGGTGGCGATTTCCGAGTCGATCCCCAGCCCTGACCAAGCTGCAAGTCCAGCTGAGCGCGCGAGCATTGAAGAGGCTCTGGAATACATGCAGCTGCCAGCCGGAGCACCCGTCAAGGGCACTCACATCGATGTTGCTTTTATCGGATCATGCACAAATGGTCGTATTTCTGATTTTCGAGAGGTTGCTCATTATCTCAAGGGGCGCAAGGTCGCAGCCGGGGTCAAGGCCTTAGCAGTGCCCGGATCCCAGATTACGGCAACCATCTGCAAAAAAGAGGGGCTGGATAAAATCTTTACCGAGGCGGGATTCGAGTGGCGTGAGGCCGGATGTTCCATGTGCCTTGCCATGAACCCTGATAAACTCCAAGGGGATCAGCTTTGCGCATCATCTTCCAACCGTAACTTCAAGGGGCGTCAAGGGAGTCCTACCGGCCGTACTGTATTGATGAGCCCGGTAATGGTTGCTGCCGCTGCCATTGAGGGTGAGATTGCAGATGCACGGGAAGTTTTCTCTGTAGTGCCTGTAGCCTGAATCCATAAAAATCATGAAACTAATCACGACATGCTGCATCGCTCTGCTAGCCGGCTCTGCCTTGGCCAAAGAGCATGCTGAAATTGACCTCGCGGGATTGAAGCATCCTGTGAAGCCAATGCTGTGGAAGGTTGAAGGAAAAGGCTTGGAGCAGCCAAGCTATCTGTTTGGCACGATCCATTTGGCAGACAAACGCCTGACCACACTTCACCCCGTGGCTCTGAAGGCATTCGATCAGGCTGAGTGTGTCTACACCGAGGTGGACCTGTCGATTGCCAGCCAGATGAAAATGGTGGGCTTGTTCATGCGTAAGGACAAGAATACACTCCAGCAATTGGTGGGAGATGATTTATACGCTGCGGTGAACGATGAACTTAAAGTCATCAACCCGGCTTTGAATGCGAAGCCCTTTGACCAATTCAAGGTATGGGCCATTGGAGTCATGCTTCCTGTCATGAAAGATCAGCTCTCAGGGGCGCTACCCCTTGATGTGCAACTCTGGAATCGTGCGGCCAAGGCAGGCAAGAAAACGGGTGCTTTGGAAAGTATGGATGAGCAGGTTGGCAAACTTGATCAACTCACTATTGAGGAGCAGATCCATTTGCTGGATGTGACTATAAAGTTTCTCAAGAAAGCCCGCCAGCAGGGAATTGACCCCTACAAAGAGCTCGTCGATGCCTACCTGAGAGGTGACACTGGAGCCATTGAGGAAATTTATAACAAGGATTCTTACCTTGGAATTAAAATGGACCCTAAAATGCTCAAAAAGTTTTATCGTCTCATGCTCGATGAACGCAATGTCAACATCAAGGATTCGATCCTCAAGGCATTTGCAGAGAATGCAAACCAGAGCTCTTTTTTTGCAGCCGGCGCTGCACATTATATCGGTGACACATCTGTCATCAAGCTACTCGAAGATGCGGGTTACAAGATCACGCGCATGTAATTTCACAACAATCCAAACCATCATGTCCATTCCATCCATTACTCAAGTTTCAGGTTCCGCCGTGTTTATTCCAGGTGCGGATATTGATACTGATCGCATCATTCCTGCACGTTATTTGCGCTGTGTAACCTTTGATGATCTTGCTGAAGGACTTTTCCGTGATGTGCGCACAGATCCCGAGGGCAATGATCTGCATCATCCCCTTGATGACCCTCGCTTCGAAGGGGCGAGTGTTATGGTCTCAGGACCTAATTTCGGTTGTGGTTCATCCCGGGAGCATGCACCACAGGCGATCCGCCGTGCTGGCTTTGACGCAATCATTGCAGAGAGTTTTGCTGAGATTTTCTTCGGTAACTCGACTGGACTCGGTATGCCATGTGTCTGTGCCACAGCTGCGGACATTCAGGACTTGGCTGCGGCTATTGAAGCTGAGCCTCAATTGAAAGTGAGTATTGATCTTGAATCGATGACGGTTAGCTACGGGGACCAGAGCTTTGCCGTGACAATGCCTGACTCTGCCCGTGAGGCGCTTTTGTCCGCCCGCTGGGATCCTATTCAAGAATTGCTCGATAATAGTGATGCGATTAAGGCACGTGCCGAGGCGCTGCCCTATGTCTAGCGGATGCCTTTGCTACCATCGTGCCAGGTAAATGATCGCCAATGCCGGCGTGCTAGTGTAGCCTTACGGCATGTCACGACGAGCTGCGCCTGTCTCCCATACACCGGAAGCCATCCGGAAGCGTCTCAATGGCCAGCCCAACCAGAGCTATCTCAAGGATTTTATCTACGGAGCCATTGATGGAGCGGTGACCACCTTTGCCGTGGTGGCCTCAGTTGCAGCCACCGGCCTTTCCAGCGGAGTCGTGATCATTCTCGGCTTTGCCAACTTGCTGGCTGACGGTTTCTCCATGGCCGCTGGAAATTTTCTTGGCACTCGTGCAGAGATTCAGGCACGTGATCGTGCCCGCCGTGAGGAGGAGCTTGAAATTGAAGCCCATCCCGAAGGTGAGCGGGAGGAAATTCGCCAAATCTACGCAGCGAAGGGTTTTGAAGGCGAGGTTCTTGAGGAGGTGGTAAGAGTGATTACCGCGGATAAAAAACGCTGGGTGGACACCATGATCACCGAGGAGCACGGCCTGCCGCTGAGCCAGCCCTCGCCATTGAAGGCAGCCGGCATGACCTACCTTGCTTTTCTGGTGGTGGGCTTCATTCCCCTGATTACTTTTGTCACAGAATATCTCTTTCCGGGAACCGTGGATAATCCGTTCTTAATTGGAGCCATCCTCACAGGTATTGCATTTTTCATCGTTGGAGCACTCAAGAGCCGCTTTGTTGAGAAGTCATGGCTTTGGGAGGGATTTGAAACGCTTTCCGTCGGGGCCCTGGCAGCCGGCATTGCCTATATCATAGGACTCTTGCTAAGTCCTGTAGTCAATGGCGCGGGCTAATAACCCATCCAAGGAGCGAGCCATTTCTCAGCTTCCTCCACACTCCACTCTTTGCGCTGGGCGTAGTCCTCGATTTGGTCTTTCTGGAGCTCACTGAGGGCAAAATACTTGCTCTCCGGGTGGGAGAAGAGCAGGCCGCAAACAGCTGCGCCGGGATGCATGGCACATGATTCAGTGAGTTCGACCCCCGTGGTGGCGGTGGCATCGAGTAAATTAAAAAGGGTTCGTTTCTCAGTGTGGTCTGGCTGTGCTGGATAACCGGGAGCAGGACGAATGCCCTGATATTTTTCATGGATCAGCTCATTGTGGTTGAACTCATTGGGACGCTCATAGCCCCAGGCTACCCTGGCACGGTGGTGAAGCAGCTCAGCACATGCCTCGGCAAGGCGGTCGGCGATGGCTTGCACCATAATGGCGGAATCAAGCTCATGCGCTGCGCGTAGTTCCTCGGCCCACTCATCCGCGCCGTGGATACTGACCACAAAGGCGCCCAGATGGTCTTGGTGGGCGGCGCCGGCTTCTGAGATATAGTCGCTCAGCGCGTAGTTAGGCTTGCCAGATGTTTTTTCAACTTGCTGACGCAGGGTGTGGAAGGTAGCGCCGTGATCGGGCAGGATAATGTCATCACCCTCGGCATATGCGGGGAAGAAACCGTAGATGCCTTTGGCGGTGAAGCGCTTGTTGCTGATGACGTCCTCCAAAACTTGCTGGGCATCATCATAGAGTTTGGCGGCAACCTCAGCGGCTTCCTTGTTTTTGGTTTTGAGCGTTTTGGTCTCCCTGTCCCATACGCCACGTAGTTCCCAGCTGTGGAAGAAGGGCGTCCAATCTATGTAATCTGCAAGCTCACGAAGGGACTGGTTTTCAATCACACGGGTGCCGGTGAACTCAGGCACCGGTGGTGTGTAGTTTTGCCAGTCTATCTTCGTTTTATTGCCCCGTGCTCTTTCCAAGCTCACCGTAGCCTTGTCCTTTTTGTTGAAGTTTGCGCGGAGTTTTTCGTGCCGAGCTTCATTTTTTTCAATGAACTCGTTGCGGCTTTCCTCACTGAGTAGGGTGGTCGTGACTGGGACCGAGCGGGATGCATCAAGCACGTGAATGATGGGGCCGGTGTAATGAGGCGCAATTTTGACCGCTGTGTGCGCAGGGCTAGTGGTGGCACCACCGATGAGAATGGGTGTATTGAGCTCACGGCGCTCCATTTCCTTGGCGACATTGATCATCTCATCAAGAGAGGGTGTGATCAGGCCGGAGAGACCAATAATGTCAGCCCGTTTTTGCGCGGCAGCATCAAGAATTTTTTCACAGGGAACCATGACTCCGAGATCAATGACCTCAAAGCCATTGCAGGCGAGAACGACCCCAACAATGTTTTTGCCAATGTCATGCACATCGCCTTTGACGGTCGCCATGATGACTCGTCCTGCCGTCATGGATTTTTCGGCCTCTGCAATGGCGTGATCTTGGTCCAGGCTGCTGTCTGCCGCCATCAGCTCGGCGGCGATGCGGGTGACTTTTTCCTTCTTCTCTTTCTCCATGAATGGCTCGAGATGAGCCACGGATTTTTTCATCACCCGTGCTGACTTCACCACCTGGGGGAGAAACATCTTACCGGCGCCGAACAGGTCGCCAACTACACCCATGCCATCCATTAGTGGCCCCTCAATGACCTTGAGCGGCACCTCGTATTTGATGCGTGCTTCCTCGGTGTCTTCAACAATGAAGGTATCGATACCCCTGAGTAAGGCATGTTCGAGCCGTTTCTCAACAGGTTGTTCACGCCATGCGAGGTCCTCGACTTTGGCTTTCTTTTTGACTCCTTTGAATTGCTCGGCGAAGTCAAGCAGCCGCTCGGTGGCATCGGGATCGCGGTTGAGCAGAACGTCTTCGACATGCTTGAGAAGCTCAGGTTTGATTTCATCATAGACCTCCAACATGCCCGGGTTGACAATGCCCATATCCATGCCTGCTTTGGTGGCATGGTAGAGAAAGGCGGAGTGCATAGCTTCGCGCACCGGGTTGTTACCACGGAACGAGAAAGAGACGTTGGATACGCCGCCGGACACTTTGGCACCTGGGAGGTTTTCCTTGATCCATTTAGTAGCATTAAAGAAATCAACAGCGTAGTTGTTGTGCTCCTCAATACCGGTAGCAACAGTAAGGATGTTGGGGTCAAAAATGATATCCTCAGGGTTAAAGCCCACCTCATCGACGAGGATCTTGTAGGCACGCTCACAGATACGGATTTTGTCCTCGTAAGTGGCGGCCTGGCCGTTCTCATCAAAGGCCATCACCACGGCCGCGGCCCCGAATTTCATAATGGTGCGGGCGTTGGACCGGAAAGCATCTTCACCTTCCTTGAGTGAGATGGAGTTGACGATACCCTTGCCCTGAAGGCACTTGAGCCCGGCCTGAATGATCTCCCACTTGGAGGAGTCCACAGTGATGGGGGCCTTGGTGATGTCGGGCTCGGACTGTACTAAATTGAGGAAGCGGGTCATCATCTCCACGCCATCGATCAGGCCATCATCAAAGCAAATATCAATGACCGGTGCGCCGTTTTCGACCTGCTGGCGTGCCACGGCAAGAGCATCCTCTAACCGGTTCTCCTGGATCATTTTTCTAAATACCGGTGAGCCTGCCACGTTGGTGCGCTCACCAATCATGAGAAAGTTTTTATCTGCCGAGTGGTTGTAGGGCTCCGTGCCTGAGAGGCGCAACAATGGCTCAATAACAGGTCGGACACGGGGTGTTACATCCTTCACCGCCCGGGCGATTGCTTCAATGTGCTCGGGAGTGTTACCACAGCAGCCACCTGCAAGGTTGATGAAGCCTGACTCGGAGAAATCACGCAACTTGTCATACATGTCCTCAGGCAAGAAAGGAAAGCCAGTGGGGGAGAGTGGGTCAGGCATACCGGCGTTCGGGTAGCATGAGACGAAGGTTTCACAGCAGCGGGAGAGCTCCGCGATGAAGGGACGCATTTCATCTGGCCCCAGTGAGCAGTTCAGGCCTACAGCAAGAGGTTTGACGTGAGCCACAGCATTCCACAGTGCTTCTACTTTTTGTGCCGAGATCATGGTTTCACCACCACGCCCGACAGCGGCGGAGATGATAATGGGAAGGGTGAAGCCGTCTTCCTCAAAAACATCCTGGCAGGCGACAAGGGCGGCTTTGGAATTCAGGGCATCAAAAATGGTTTCCACCATGAGAATATCCACGCCTCCCTCCACCAAGGCACGGATCTGGCGCTTGTAGTCCTCATAAACCTGGTCAAAGGTTACCGTACGAAACCCCGGATCCTCCGGATCAACGGCCGCATTGTTGAGGCCAACCGTCATGGGGCCGATTGCACCGGCAACATAGCGCTGTACTCCTGTGGCCGCACTTACTTCATCACAGGCAGCGCGGGCGAGCTTGGCGGACTCGATGTTAAGTTCATGAGCGAGCTCCTTGAGAAAAGGGTCATCCAAGACCTTCTGGTAAAAATCAGGATCCTTACGTCCCTCGCCAGATTCACGGGGGTCCTCCACGAAGAACTCAGACTGCGCAATCGAGGTGGCCGAGAAGGAATTGGTCTCGATGATGTCGGAGCCCGCTTTGAGAAAACGGTGGTGGATATCACTGATGACGTCAGGTCGGGTGAGGCTGAGGATGTCACCGTTGTTGAGGATATCCTTTTGGGTGTCTTTGAAGCGTTCCCCGCGTGCGTCCTCCTCGCTCAGTCCGTAACCCCGGATGGTGGTGCCCATGGCTCCGTCGAGCATGAGAATGCGTTCTGTGAGGACAGTAGTGAGTTCTGCAGTAGCGTCGGGACGTGGCATGAAAATCAATGAAAAGATGTGTGCTAAGCGCAGGGATGTGGAGGGCAGCTGCTCGGCACGCAGTGAATAAAGATTGAGTGGCGCAAGGTTAAGGATAAAAGCAGGAAAAACAAGAACAAATCTACATATCTTGATTTGTTGATTTGTTTGTTTGAGCGGGCTGCTTGTCACAGACTATGAAGAGAGTTCGCAAAGCATTAAAAATACAGTGATTACAGAGCCCGGAGAGCAGAATAATGAGGCACCCCCAAGTCCCGGGGAGAAATCTGCTGCGTCCCGCTTCAAGCCCATGAAAAGATGGCTGCTCGTTTTCATGGTATTTGTCATTTTGGCACTCGCTCTCATCAAGGCCTGCCTGCCTGCCATCGTGGAGAGTATCATTTACGATCAAGTCGAGGCTGCAGGATTCCATGATGTGGAGCTGCGAGTTCAGAGAGTGAGCTTGAGCAGTAGCTCTCTTAGACTTGTCTCAGTGACAGAGCAAGATTGGTGCGTTAGTGCCAGCCGTGTGCTGGTGAAATATGCGCTGCTTGATTTAATGGCAGGCAGGCTCAAAGGGGTGGTTATTGAGGGCATGGAAGTGGATTTGAAACTTCCGGAAGGGGAGGCATCGGGGGCGG
>Ga0213863_10002509_pt1 | contig 13022 bp, 9 predicted proteins | sample PICome_8_FD_160128 | JGI IMG/M metagenome (GOLD analysis project Ga0213863, IMG submission 160128) | Coastal seawater microbial communities near Pivers Island, North Carolina, United States - PICO497 | ecosystem: Environmental > Aquatic > Marine > Coastal | place: USA: North Carolina | collected... | reverse complement strand
GACGCTTGAGCTGAATATAATTAGCATACAAAAAGTTATAAGTTACTTCATTGTTAAATCCATATATCATAGACTGTTATTCACGTAATTATGGGCTAGTTTGCAATCTGGGGAAGCAGATGGCGGTGTCATTAAACACACTAGATAGTACATCAGATTGTCTAGATTGATTTCTCTAACTTATTAACATCTGAAAAGAATTAACAAATTTGATTAAATCTTTTTGATAAAACAAATTGCAGCGCCAAATGTTGTTAAAAATCCAGCTAGAGGCAAGATAGTTACAGCATATTTTTTTGGCATATAATTTTCTTTGAATTCAATACCCTGAGCAGTAAATTCAAAATGCCACATTTCCCAGTATTTGCCCCTCATTCCTCCTACAAGTTCAAACCCATAAATAATTAGAACAATTCCAATCACTATAATCATTAGTTTCCAAAACTGACGGATATATAAGGCCAATCTACTTGGAAGCTTTTCATAAATTAAATTCAAAGCAATATGTTCATTGTCTCTTGCTGTTAATGAAAGAGCTATAAACATTAACCAAATATTACTCAAAACAGTTAATAAATCCCCCCAAACGGGTGGATTTGCAAATACATATCTCATTACAACATTATAGATTGTAAACCCAACCATCAAAGCTAGAAACAGTGAACACATTGCTTCTAAAATATGATGCACAAAACGATCAAAACTATTTAACATTCTCAACATGGCATTCAATCAACTCATCAACTGTGGAAGAAACATTGTCAGTTCTGGAATGACAATGATGAAAAATAAAAGTAAAAATAACCCTATCAGATAAGGAATTAGTGCAACAGCAACCTCCTCTAGACGCACTTTTGCTATTGTTGCAGAAGTGAAAAAGGCTACTCCAACTGGTGGTGTTACGGAACCAATCAAAAAGCCTACGATAACTACTACTGCAGCTTGAACTTCAGGGAACCCTGCTTTGGCCATAACATCAACTAATACTGGGCCAACAATTATAATATTTACGGCAGAATCCATAACTGTTCCGAGAAGAAAAATGAAAAGAATGAGCGCTAGTATAAAAAGTATTGGGGAACCAGTAAGACTTAATAGCCAATTCTCAAGATCACTTATTGCCCCTAATGAGGTAAGCAACCAACTAAATGGTCCCGATGCAGCTATGATAATGAAAACCATCGCCGAATTACGAAATGCCCGACGAAAAGCACCAGAGCATTCTGTCCATTTAATAGTCTTATAAACAAAGACGCCGGTAAATAGTGCAACCAATGCTGTGATTGCACCAGCTTCAACAACTGAAGCAATTCCGCCCATTACTGAACCAACCAAAACCACAGGAATAAGTAAGGCGAATGAGGAACGGTATAATTCTTTACCTGCTCTTCGCACCGAAAAACGTTCCTCACTTCTTTCAAAATCATATTTTACGGCAAAGAAGTGATTTATTAGCATTATTACAGCACCAATAAGAAGGCCTGGAACAATTCCTGCTGCAAATAACGCTGCAACAGAAATTTCCGTGGCATTAGCAAGTACAATCATCATGATGCTAGGTGGAATTATACCACCAATGGTAGAGCTTACGCCCGTGACCGCCGCTGAAAAAGCAGGCGGATATCCAGCTTTTTTCATAGCAGGTAATACTAATGCGCCAACTGTAGCAGTATCTGCAACGACAGAACCATTCATTCCAGCAAAAAACATACTCACTAGCACATTTACTTGAGCCAAACCACCACGCATTCTGCCAATCAATGCTCTGCTCAACGCAACAAGGCGATCAGTAATAGTCGCACTTGTCATTAACTCGCCAGTCAACATAAAAAAAGCAATTGCAGTTAATGGAACAGAGTCAATCGCGTTAAACATTTGGCTTGGGATAAGTACTAGAGGAACCGCGTCAGTAACCAAAATATAAAAGAAAGGTATTAAAATTAAAGTAAATCCTATTGGGGCACCACAAAGGATTAGAAGCAGTAATAACACAAGTAGAAATATACTTACCATAATAACTCACATATATGAAAATTAAATTGATGAAAAGATCATCTAGTGCTGAGAAATAGCCTAAATGATCTTTTCAAATTATCCTGGAAAACTTTTTATAGTGCTCCAGCTTCTTCTAGTTGAGCTACAAAACTATCCATTCCTTGCTCCAAAAGCACTCGTCTAGCTACATCAGGCTCAAACGTACCTTTAGCGTCTAACCAAGCACCAATAGCTCCAGCTCTCCATTGAGTTAACTCAGCTTCAGTAGGTACATACCATTCATTCGCAGATGCTTTGATGATATCCTCTCCATTTTTAATCCAAGCGTTATCTAACTCGTTTACTTTTTCTCCATAAGCATCTGCAGCTTCATGTAGCCATTCACGCTGTTGATCAGACATTGCATTGTACTGATTTGCATCCATAGCTAAAATATTACCAGACCACATTCCGCCGATTTCCGTGAAATACTTTGCAACTTCATGCAGCTTAGCTACTTCCTGCCACGGGCTAGCAACATACTGACCCTCAACTACTCCAGATTGAAGACCTTGATATAATTGACTCCAATCGTAAGGCGTTGGAACTGCACCCCAATTTTTAACGAGCATAAACTCAACCGGACTCTTTGTAGTACGCCACTTCAGGCCCTTCATATCGTCAGGAACTCGGACAGACCTAGTTGCATTTCCAAGCTGCCTAAATCCACCACTCGAATATACAGATAGGCATATATGACCGGCATTCTCTAGGGCTAGTTTGCATTGCCTTTCTGCCAACCAATCATTTGATATTCGCTTTGCATCTTCGAGTGATTTGAAAATGAAAGGCAAATCAAAGATTGCTAACTCTGAACCAAAATTACCGTAGTTTGCAGTGGAGCTGGTCCAAAGAGCAATTAGGCCTTGGTTAGCCTGCTCACCGCATTTTTGCTCCGCACAAAGTGTTTTTTGATAGTACGGCTCTATAGTAACCTCTCCACCAGAAGCTTTTTCCATGGCTGGTATTAATGCTTGATCAATAGCGTCGCCAATAGGCATACCTAGCCTACCTGTAGTCCCAAGTTTAAGCGTTAAATCTGCTGCAGCAATCTGCGCAGAAAAAGTAGTTATAGACGCTAAGACGAGCGCCTTAAAAATGTGTTTTGTACTCATGAATTAAATCCCTCATCAATTAAGTTTCATATTTCCATCATTCATCGCAACCCTTGCCAAAGAAAGAGACAGATGCTTAGAATGAAAAGGACAGATGGTTTTACTGAAGACATTAAGTTTCACAGTTGATTATTATTGTGTTTGAAAAACTGCTTCATAAGATACAATCGCAGTTTTTATGATAGATGGAGGAGGTACTGTTGAGTTCAACTACACCACGTTTTTTGAAACTTCCTGATGCTTCGAGCCTAAGCCTGAGGGATCAAATCTGTGAAGTTATCAGCTCAGCTATAATCTCCAAATCATTAGCTTATGATCGTGCATTACCATCATGCCGAGACTTGGCAAACCAATTCGGTGTTTCAAGAAATACAGTATTTGCAGCATATAATAAATTGATTGATCTAGATTTTCTTGTCGCCCGAAATAGATCAGGCTATTTTATCAATCCAGAAATGGCTAACCTAAACAACCTACAAAATAAGCATAGAACTGTTGACCAAGATGAAATACCTTGCATTGTAAGCTTTCCACCAAATGAACTTAGTCCTGTGGTTAATCCATTGGATTGGAGTTCATATCCTTATCCATTTATCTATAACCAAATCGATCCAGACCTTTTTCCAGTGGCTAGTTGGCGAGAATGCACTAGGCAAGCTTTAGGCACGACAAAAACTCCGATTTGGGCCAGTGACTCAGTTGAAAGTGATAGTCCACAATTAATCCAGCAGCTTAGGCAGCGTTTACTGAATACGCGAAGTATTTACGCAGAGGAAGATGAAATACTTATAACTTTAGGCTCACAAAATGCTCTTTTTATTTTAAGCACTATTTTTTCTAAATTTGGCAAGCCCATTGCACTTGAAGATCCTGGATTTTTTGGTGCACGTAACGCTTTTCGAATGTCAGGAAGTAAACTTATTGGAGTACCAATTGATGGTGATGGCATTATCCCGTCTAAAATACCAAACGGTTGCCAATTAGTTTTTACAACTCCAAGCCATCAGTTTCCAACGATGATTACTATGAGCATACCTCGTCGAAATGAATTATTAAAAGCGGCCAATGAGAAAGATTTTCTTATAATTGAAGACGACTATGAAGCAGAGATGAATTATTTCTCTCAATCTTCTCATTCTATGAAGTCGATGGATACAAGTGGTCGGGTTATTTATGTTGGTAGTCTATCAAAAACACTCTCACCGGGAATTAGATTAGGTTTTATTGTTGCACATAGGGATATTATTCGCGAAGCGCGAATTGCGCGCGGTGTAATGATGCGCCACCCCCCTACTATAGTACAAGAAATTGTTGCGTTGTTTTTTCAACTTGGGCATTATGATGCCCATTTAAACAATATCGAAAGACGATATCAAAAACGCTGGCAAGCAATGGATATTGCTTTAGGCAAACACCTTCATATGTTAAAACGCACAGAATCCAAAGGTGGCACTTCATTTTGGCTTACAGGTCCAGAAGGATTCGACGCATCAATCCTGTCCAATCGTTTAAGGGCCAAGGGAGTACTAATCGACCGAGGTCAGGATTACTACTTAAACAATAACGAAAAGCGGAACTTTCGACTCGGGTTTGCTTATGTGCCTGTTTCCAAACTGGAAGATGGCGTCAAAATAATAGCAGAGGAAGTTCGGGCATTATTATGATTGCACAGAACTATTTAAATCGCATCTGTCCCTTCGAAATGCTCAACCTGTCTCTATTCAAGCTCCTAACGTCTCAGCTATTTTGGATTTATAACTTCTTTACTAAAAAACAAAACTAGGGAACCAACCACTTGACTGACCGTATTGAAGCTAATCCAAATATACATCCTTTCCATTTTGTAGTTCCTGCTGACAATTTAAGAAGTATAATGCTCCGTGTTGCAGATTTTCCATGGCATGAAATGCCTGATGATGGAGGATGGGACTACGGTACTAATCTTGATTACCTCAAAGAGCTTTGTTCATATTGGGTTGATGACTTTGACTGGCCAACACAAGAGGCCAGAATAAATTCTTTTGCAAATTATAAAGTGATGGTTGATGGAATTGATATGCATTTCATCTATGAACGAGGAAGTGGTGAAAACCCAACACCTCTTTTAATTAGCCATGGCTGGCCAGGTTCTGTATCTGAGTTTTATGATCTAATCGAGCCACTTGCGCACCCTGAAAAATTTGGTGGCAATGTAGAAGACGCATTTACCGTAATCGTGCCATCACTTCCAGGTTTTGGATTTTCTGGTAGGCCATCGCGACCTTATGGACCTCGCAAGATGGCTAAAGTACTAAACACATTAATGACAGATACTTTGGGATTCGAAAGTTATCTCGCACAAGGTGGCGACTGGGGTGGAGCAATCTGTTCTTGGTTAGGCTTTGATCATGCATCAGCGTGTACAGGTATACACATTAATGTATTAACAATGCGTCATCCTGATGGGCCTCAGACAGATGAAGAAAAAGCTTGGGAAGCCCAATTTGATGATGACCAAATTATGCAAAATGGATATCGCACACAACAGGCGACACGCCCACAAACTTTGAGCTATGCAATGATTGATAGTCCTGTTGGACTTGCAGCATGGTTGATTGAAAAGTTTCATGACTGGGCAGATGTAAAAACTGGTTGTATTGAAAGTGCCTTTTCAAAAGATGAATTACTTACAAATATTATGATCTATATCACCACACGAACATTCAATTCAGCATCTTGGATTTACTATGGTCGACGTGAAGAAGGAGGCAGAATTCTATCAGAAGATGGCCAAAGAGTCGAAGTCCCTACTGGTTGTGCAGTCTTTCCTGCAGAAATGCTAAATTGGCCTCCTCGATCATATGCAGAAAGAATTTACAATATTCAACACTGGACAGAAATGCCACGTGGCGGCCATTTTGCAGCAATGGAAGAGCCTCAAATGTTACTGAATGATATACGAATATTTGCCCGTACTCTTCGCAATAAAGGCACTACAAACTCATCAAAAAAACTTGAAAAACATACATAAACAATGGAGAACACATGACACTTACGCATGCTGAATATAAAACTATTGCAAACAATATTCGCCCAAATGGACAAGCTTTTATTGATGGTAAATTTTGCGATGCAGCTGATGGTGCAAAATTTGAAACTACTAACCCAGCCACGGGTCAAATATTAGCGAATGTAGCTCACTGTAAGTCTGCAGATGTTGATCGTGCAGTTGCTGCTGCGCGGCGCGTCTTTAATGCTGGTACTTGGAGCCGCGCAGAACCTGAAGAACGCAAGGAAGTATTATTAAAAGTCGCAGCTTTAGTTCGTGAAAATGCACACGAACTAGCAGTACTTGAAAGCTTGGATACTGGGAAAACGATAAATGATTGTATGGACGAAATCGGTGGTGAGGTTGTAAATTTTTTTCAATGGTATGCAGAATTAGCGGATAAAAGTTTTGGTAAAATTGCTCCAACTGGTCCAAGTGCATTAGCAATGATTGTTAAAGAGCCTGCAGGTGTAGCTGGTGCTGTTTTACCTTGGAATTTTCCTCTCGTAATGGCGGCTTGGAAAATAGCACCTTCACTTGCTGTAGGTTGTTCCGCTGTCATTAAGCCTGCTGAACAAACACCCTTAAGCACAATTCGATTAGCTGAACTTATGCAACAGGCTGGTGTGCCTGATGGTGTTATCAACATCTTGCCAGGATATGGTGAAACCACAGGTAAGGCGATAGGTATGCATAATGATATAGATACTGTATCTTTCACTGGTTCCACTGAAGTTGGTCGAATGTTTATGCGATATTCCGGAGATAGTAATTTAAAAGGTGTCGGTTTAGAAATGGGTGGGAAAAGTCCATTCATCGTACTTGAGGATGCTATATTAGATGATGAGCTTATCGAGCATGCTGCTATGTCTGCATTTTGGAATGGTGGGCAGAACTGCTCAGCTAATATGCGTCAGTTAATTGCTGCACCCCTTATTGACGAATTTACTGGCCGCATTATTGACCGAGTGAAATCTTTCAAACTTGGTGATCCATTAGACCCGTCAACTGATATTGGATCAATGATCACCAAAGATCACAAAGAAATGGTTATGAATTACATTCAATCAGGTCTTGCAGAAGGTGCCGGAATGTTAATTGGTGGAGACAGCGATTTCCCAGGCCACTTTATCAAACCTACCGTCTTTGAAAATGTAACCCCTGAAATGAAAATTGCTCAAGAAGAAATTTTTGGTCCAGTACTGGGTATAATTTCAGTTAAAAATGCAGATGAGGCTCTAAAAATAGCAAGTGATACAGATTATGGATTACACGCTACTGTATTTACACAAAACATTGACCAAGCGTTACATATGGCTCGTTCACTTCCATGTGGTACTGTTTCCGTTAATGGCTTCTCTGAGGGTGATATCAAGACACCATTTGGTGGTTATAAACAATCTGGGTCACTTGCGCGTGACAATGGAACAGAGGCTATTGAGCAATATCTTCAAACAAAAACAATTTGGGTACAAACTAAGAATACTTAAATTTGTAGACTAGAAATAGGAAGGTTTTCAGAAATTGATGAAGATGTGGATGCAATACATTTGTTGGTGTCTGATTATGAGAAATGGGGCTCATAGACAGCTTTAGGCGGACTTTGGAGCTCACAGTAATTGAACATCGGATACAGGCGTTGGAGGGTGATATTGAAGGCACTGCATAGAAGGCTTGCTCAACTTAAAGCAAAAGCTCCTCAAATACTTAGTTCTGAAGCAGAAGAAGAATTTAATGAGCTGATATCATATCTCGATAGCCTGGCATGTCGCAAAGCTGGTGGTGATAAAACTGCACAAATAGAAATTGAGGCTGTCTCAGCCCTATTGAGGTCCAAATGAAGTTTGATAAAAGATTAGATACTCTTGAGCGTAATTCTCATATTCATGAATACATACCCCCTATTATTATTCACACAATTGTTGAACCAAGTGAAAGCGGTCCAAAAGAGATTGGAATATTCGCCAATGTGCTGTTGGAAGGTAGCTATCAAAGAATTGATCTTGAATTGGGCAAAACGCATGATGAGTATGAAAAGCATCTAAATGAATATCTTAAGTTTTAGCTTAGAAATCACCTAATACGCCCAAATTTAATTGGTTCATATCCAAGTTTATGTGAATCGTATTCGCTTGCTTTCACAGCGCCAATTACAACAATTTGTGAATTACCCTTTTAATAACCACTATTTGGCTTCAACAATCCATAAGCTCTCAAAAGAAGAAGCATTCTTCCATTTTCGAGTAGCTGAAGTGACTTCACAATTTCCTATTTCAAAATTTCGCCACATTTCAAAATCATCATCTTTAATGACATGAATTCGTTGGCAATACTCAGAATACTTACCTACTAATCTATTTTTGCTGGCTATTCTCAATTCAACCTCAATTGCATCAAGCTCTCTTCCATTGAAAATTGCTTTTCCATAGTCAACTTGTTCAATTCGCTGCTCTGTTATTTCCCAGCGTTCAGCTGCAAGTTTTTGGATATCGGAGATTATACCATCATATGAGGAATACCTTGTCGATTGATCTACAAAACTTTGTGAGAGGTATTCTTTAATATATCCTGCCTCATCAGCAGGATTTTCAAATGCAAATTTAACAGCAGAAAATACCTGAGCCTGCAATTCATCTCTTAGTACCATAAAGCGAAGGCCATTTTTTTCACGAAGGTCTAGCTGGCGTACAGATGCAAGTTCTGCTTTGCTTTGTTGTGCTTGTTTATCTAATTTTTCTTTGTCTTTAATACTTTGTTCTAATTTTGCATTTGCATCTGCGCTATCCGCTAAAGTGGCATCATATGATTTTTGTGCAGCCTCAACTGCAGATTTAGAAACCCAAATAGGCATGAATTCCATGTTTATTCCAGCTGTTTCACCTGCAAGATATAAACGACCTAGAGTTAAAGCCGAACCATATACAGAGCCACACTGGCCTCTTTGAAGTGATTTAAATGCTTCTTCCGCATTATTTGTTATTTTATTAAAGCCTTTCCATGGATATGAAAGTGCTTTGAGCAAACTCGCACTTTGTTCCAATTGATCAACATGACCTTGTTCAGAGCCACCTATGACAGCACAAACAGATGAATCTTTTGTGTTTGTTTTAAGCAATCCATAACCAATTCTATCACCTGCTATGACATCTTTTTTGATTGTATCTTTTAAGAAATTTAGCTGATTAAAGGCTGTATCCCGTTCTGATTTTGGGACTTCGAGAACTTGCTGTAATTTATCTAACTTAATAACATTGAAAACTGTGTCTGAAGTAATCTCGTTTCCTTTAACTACAAATACATCTGCTGAAGCACTACAACTTGATATTAATTTACTAAGATCATTAAAAGTTGTGAATATCTTTCCTTGGAGAACGTAGTAATCAAAAGCATCTAATTTATTTGACGCGCAATATGTACCTTCAGATTGCTCGAAAGAAAATTCACCATCTAAATTTTTATAAAGTTTAGTTGCATCACCCGAAACATTTGCGAAAAGATAAATACTACTTGAATTGTAAAGACTATTAACAATCTCGTTCGTTTGATTTTGAGCAACAGTATCCTTTATGCCGGTTGCAGAAAAAAGTCTTTTTGTTTCAGCTATCAGCTGTTCTAAACCATTTATTGTTTGAATATTCTTATCCCCAAATTTTGCATCTAACGAAGCTATCTGAGCTGCTTTTTCATCTAAGACATTTTTTTGCGCCCATTCTCTTAAAACAATCATATCTTGAACAGCAGTTTCTCTTAGTTGCTCTAAACGTACTTGTTTTGCTGCTACTTCAGCTAAACGGATGTCCTCCAAATATTTTTGGAATAACGGAAACTCACTAGTATAACCTCTAAACAACTCGAATGTTTTGCTTAAATTTGAGTTCCATTTTCCAGTTGTAATATCACGTACTTTATTAAATTCAGTAGCAAAATTCAGACCAAATTCACTTGGATTTTCTGATACAAAAGTCATTAACTGGGAAAGAAAATATTTTGCTTCTTGCTGATTAAAAGGAGAAGTATCAATTGTTATTTTACAATCTAACCCACGGCTCTTAACTTGCTGAATTAATTTAGGCTGCTCAAAATTCCATCGGCGAATACCATCAGAAATTATGGTCGCTTTTTCACAAATAAGATTATCACTACATTGTGTTATATCTGTTTTGAGGCAAGCAGTTGAGGCCAATTCAGAAGCATCGCCATCAGTTGAGTCATTAATTCCTGTTGCGGCGAGAAGTCTTTGTGCATCATCTAATAACTGTTCCAAGCTATTTATAGATTGATTTCCTTTCATACCTGTTTGGGATTCTAATGCTGCTATTTGAGCAGATTTTTCATCAAGAACATTTTTTTGCGCCCATTCTTTTAATATAACCATACTTTGAGAAATTGATGCTCGAAGTTGTCCAATGCGTTTTTTTTCTGCTGCTTTTTCTGCAAGCCGAATATCTTCCAAATATTTTTTGAAATCGACAAACTTTGAAACATATATTCTAAAAAATTCAAATTCTTTACTTAGTGATACATTCCATTCACCATTTGCAATACTTCTAACTTTGTTGAACTCCGAAGAAAAACTTAAATCAAATTTTGATGGGTTTTTAGATACAAAATCTGTTAATTGAAGGAGAAAATATTTTGCCTCCTTTTGTGTAAAAGGCGTGTTACCAACTGTGATTTTACAATCAAGTCCACGACTTTTTACTTGTTTAATAGCTTTTGGGTTATCTAAATTCCACCGGCGTATGCCATTTTGCAAGATAGTGGCTTTATCACATACTGATGCATCTTCTTTTATACGACTCTTTTTATCTGCCAACTTTATTTCAGCATCTGCACTTCTTTGTAGTTGATCAAATAAACTTTTTGAAAAGTATGATGAAGCTAATTTCATTGTTGCTGATCTGTAGTTATTTAGCGCTTTACATGATCCTTTTCCAAAAAGACCATCTATGCCACCTTTATAATACCCTAATGTTTTGAGATTTTTTTGCAGTGATTTATAGGTTTTAGTATTTAGCTCTAACCCAGGAACAAATAAGTCACATAATTTTTTTAAATTACTTGTTTGTACTTTATTAGCTTTTTTTGAAGACCCTCTTTTTTCTAAACTAAACTTATGTGGTGGGTGGTACCTTGAACTCCTACTCAAAAGTGTAAGTTTGCCGTCTAATTTTCCCATAATTTTAAATGAAGAATATTGCATGGAATGCCCATCATTTTGCTTCACGGATAAGGATATTATTTTCCCATCATTATCAATTGAACCTTTAAGGCTGCCATTGTGATACAATTTACAAAACTGATGAGCATTTCCTCCACCATTATTAAACATAGTACCTACTATGTTGCCATTCTTTATCTGCAACTCAATTTCAATTGGTAAGGTTCTTGGACAAACAGAGGCAGCGCCCATCCTAAATTGAAACTTACTATTATATCTTCCATCAAAATCATTGTTTGCGCTAGCTGAGACGACATTAAAAATTAAAATAAAAAACGATAGAATTGATAATAATACATTTTTTAACATTAACTTTATCTCCTGGAATTTAAGACACACTAATTACTGTAAATAATGTGTCAATAATTAACTAATTTAATAACTCTTCAATATTATCGAACTTTTTTCTTTGAACCTCGCTATATCCTAGGTTTTTGAATATTTCGTTATTACCTAAGAAAATACGGTCATGGCATGTATACATATAAAAATTTATAGCTGATATTTCATATCCAAACCATTTTGGAAATTCAAATGTTTCTATTGGGGATTTTGAACCGAAAACTGCTGGCTTAATTGGACTACAATAAACCATAATTTTACTTAAACTTTTCTCCCATTTTATAGGAAGATTTGGTGAATATGAAACAGGGTAATTTGGTTCTTTCACGTGATTGGAGCTGCCATAAATATATGAGATTTCATGTAATTCATCTGTACCCTGATTATTTCCTAGCCTTTTGATAGTTTGTATATTTGCCCAGGAACAAGCACCCATGTTGCATCTCAACTGAATAGGCTCAGCAAGCATAGCCTGTACTTTTGCAACGTTTACGTCTTTGTCTACTTTTGCATACGATGCGTGAGGCATCAGTAGCGTGAGGATGGTTATTATGCTCAGTAGTTTTTTCATTATGCATCACGCCTAGTTGTTTAATATTTAATTATGATGAGCGTTTTACAATATTGCAAGCTAATCACCTGAACTATTGGATTCAAAAAATATTTGTGCTTAAAATCATTTTGAGTTTAAGGAATTTGAATTTTGTTAGAATTAGGACTTCCAGAATATATTTTAGACACTAACTTTGATGAGCTGGAAACTTCTCTTAATGTCAAATCGATTGCAGATGATTGCAATGACTGGGATGAAAATAATAATCATTGTTTATATACCTACAGAGATATTACCCAACTTGATGAGCCTATTATTTATGTTGGGATAGGAAAAAATAACCGACCAAAACAACATTGGACCAAAAGCCACAACGATTTGCTAAATGAATACATTGAATTTTGGAAATTATCTAATGTTGAATTTGAAGATGTATGCACGATCGAGTTCACAGGCATAAAGCAACGACAAGCTGCTGCACTAGAAACACTTATTGTAGATACATTTAGCCCTGAGTGTAATTTAATTAGGTATTGGACACCATTTGGCGCCTCTCAACTTACTGAGTATGAATTATTAAAAATAAGAGCTTTTAGTAATCCAGTTTTGGCAAAAGATTTTAATGGAGCTTTGCGTTTGTTTATATCTGCTAAGTCTGCAGCAAATGCATTAGGTATATTAAGAAACTCAATTTTGGAAAAAGTTGGCAAAACCGAGAGAGGATATAGT
>Ga0213863_10002508_pt1 | contig 13028 bp, 12 predicted proteins | sample PICome_8_FD_160128 | JGI IMG/M metagenome (GOLD analysis project Ga0213863, IMG submission 160128) | Coastal seawater microbial communities near Pivers Island, North Carolina, United States - PICO497 | ecosystem: Environmental > Aquatic > Marine > Coastal | place: USA: North Carolina... | reverse complement strand
CACTCCAATGTGTCATTAATATTAATATAACCCCTGATTTGTGAGCCCGAGCCATATACTAACAAAGGTGTTTTAGCAACAGCTTGTACAATAAACCTATTTAATACAGTCCCGAACATATCATCGTAAGCAAAAGAGATCTGATAGTTATTTTCCTCTATAAAATCATTATTCATAATTCCATAGACAGGGCCTTGCATTAGATCTGTTACTTTAATCTTATTCATTCTCGTATAGAACCATAGTAAGTCAGTATCCATTATCTTTGACGTATGATATAAACTTGATGCTTGTCTTGGATACATAAACGTCTGTTCTCTATTATTGTGTTTTATATTCAACCACCCTTCTTCGATATCAATATTTGGAGTACCATATTCCCCCATCGTGCCAAGTTTGATAATATGGCAATTGATGTTAATATTTTTAACACACCAAATTAAGTTCATGGTTGTGTGGAGGTTATTTTCAATTGTGCTCCATGCTTCTTTTTTACTAATCATAGAATATGGGGCAGATGGGAGTTCTGCAAAATGAATCACAGCATCAGGTTTAAATTTTTTAAAGAGACTAGATAACTTATTGAAGTTACAACAATCCAGATTTGCCATACTTACATTACATCCAGCTTTATTTAGTTTTTTTACTTTAGTTGAAAGTGTTGGTGATTTCACCAATGGCTCGCGCTTCATTTTAGTCATTATTCTACGTTTGATATAACTATCAACAAGCATTAATTTATGCTTTTTAAATGCTAGGTCAACTGCAGTTGGCCAACCTAAGTATCCATCTGCACCAAGTATCATAATTTTCATTTTTTTTAACTCTTACAAGAAATCTTTATAATTATACTTTTTCAAAAACCCATTGTACCATTTAAGTGAACTTCTTAATCCATCTTTTATTTCTGTATTAGGTTCCCATCCAAACATTTTATTCAGTTTAGCATATGACATGAACTGATGTTGAATCTCACCAGTTAGTTTTTTGCCAATGTATGATTTTTTAATTGAATCATATAGTTCCTTGTTGTTTTCAATCATACATATACTCTTGATAATTTCATCAACTCTAAAACCTTTGCCAGTACCAGCATTAAATATTTCACCAGAAAGTTTATTATCATTATATAAATAATAACCAAGACATAAATATAAATCACAAACATCTTCAACGTATAAAAAATCTCTTTTATTTTTCCCATCACCTCTTGGTATGAATTTTCTATAACCAAAATTCGCTAACATACAATCAGGAATTAATGCAGTAAAATTTAATTGCCCTGGCCCATAGATGTTCGAAAATCTTGTAGTGATTACGGGTAGATCAAAAAGAGACGTAGAATAAGACTTAGTAATCAAATCTGCGCAAGCTTTTGAGACATCGTACGGAAATCTAGGTCTAAGGTCATAGGTTTCTTGGTATGGTAGTTTTTTAAGATCATACTCCCCATACGCTTTATCAGATGATGCAACAATTATAGATTTAATTTTCTTTGACGACCGCAATACTTCTAGTAAGTTATATGTGCCCCTAATATTTGATTCGAATGTGCCAAAAGGATCATTTTTAGCTATATTAACATCAACTTGTGCAGCAAGGTGAAAACAAATACTTATATTATTTTCTGATACAACTCTCTTGACTTGATTATAATTAGATATGTCAATCTTGTGATATTTAATTTTATCTAGCAACCTCTCATGTTTTAAAAACTTATCTTTTTTTCTATCATTACTAATACCTATCACATTGGCTCCTAGCGAAATTAGTAATTTCACAAGGTTTCCGCCAATAAAACCATTTACTCCAGTTATGAGAACAGTTTTTTTACTCCAGAATTTTTTACTTATATATTTTTGAGATATTTTCTTTTGCATAATCAAGTTCAGCCAATGTATTAATAGTTATATGTATTCCTTTATGCTTGTACGCTCTTAGTTGTTTATCTTCAACTAATTGATTTATAACTGAAATTAATTTCTTTTTTCTATTGAGTAGATGTCTCATTGAGTGATTAAAATAAAAATAACCTATATTTATAGAGTCATTTAGGATCGGTTTTTCTTTAAAAGATCTAACTAAGCCGCCGCTGTTAATCTCTAGTAACCCAAAAGGTATCGAAACAGGATAGGAGGTCACTGTTACACAGTTAGGTTTCTCTTTATGATATTTTATTAGCTTTCTAATGTTCACATTTGAAATAGTATCCCCATAGCATAGTATAAAATCATCTTTCAGAGATTTCATGCAATCTTTTATTCTATACAATATATCTACATCACCCGAATTTATAATTGTATAATCAATTTTTTTGAATGTTTTTCTCATAAATTCTTCAATTTTTATAGACTTATACCCTGTGGCAATATAAAACTTTTTAATGCCTGACTTTACTAAATGATTAATCACATGATATAAAATTGGATAACCATCAATTTCAATTAATGGCTTTGGTTTATCATTGGTTAGAGGTCTCAAACGCATTCCTTTTCCGCCACATAATATAATAGCTGCTGGTATTTTATTTTTCATCCACATAGTCCTCTGATAGATATACTTTATATAAAGAATAAGCCATAAATACCATAAACAATTTAGATATATTTGGCGGGTAATGCAGCATGGATAAAAAAAATATTATTGGAACTGCATAATATAATTTATCAGATGTGAATATTTTTGCAAATGGATAGATTAGAAATATAAATAATGCAAAAATAAAGCCAATTAAGCCATATTGCTCAACAAAAGTTAATAAATAATAATCTGAAGTTAGGTATTGATAATCAGAAATTATCATTGATGATGTGTCATGGAATAACGAGTAAGTTATTCCTTTGCCAGCTAGAATATTTTCTGGATTAGTCGAAAAATATAATAAAAAATTATTTAGTGATCCACCAGTTATAAATCTTTCTGGAGCACTCTCTTCTGCAACGCTTGTTAAAAGTATGAAGTAACCATATATTGATCCAACAAATTTTGTAAACTTTGGATAATCAGTTTCAAGGTTTAGATCTATGATGTATGCATAGAAAGATATGGTGAGTATGATGGTGATGAATATTGATATTAGAGAAAATATAAGCATTAGATAATGTTTTTTTTGAATCATATAAATAAATGCATAAAATAGCAAAATAATATACGCGCTTTTTGATGTACTTGCTATTATTGCTATAATGCATAAAATTGACCAAAAGTTTTCTTTTTTATCTAAAAGATAAACTAACGTAATAACATGAAAAATACCTAGCAATTGTGGCGAGCCTATTAATCCCCAGACTCTATACATACCTAAGCTCTTAACACCAATCAAGTTTTCTGAGACAACACCAGAATTAGCATAGCTAATCTCAAATAAATATCTAAATCCAAGTAAAGAAAAGACTTGTTCAAAAATTGTATACAATATAGCAAACTTTATTAATCCGACTAAGAAAATCTCAAAATTAATTTTATTTTTATAATATAAAGGGATAAATATTAACGGTAATAAATAACCTAATGTGGATAATCTAAATTCTAATAAATTATAATAAAATATATCAAAAAATGAATACTGTAGTTCTAGTGGTCTAAAAATTGATGCAGTAATTAGATGTAATATAAGATAAAGCAAAAATGAGTAATATATTAACTCATTATTTGAAAAACTCTTTTTTGTCTGGACTAAATAAATGGTTGAGAAAAATAACATTAGGACTATCAAAGAAAATTCAAAAATAGCTGCGATAACAGGAGATAAACTCCTAGCAAGATTTCCTAACAAAAGGAATAACATGCTAACCTTTAGTAGAAAATAATAGTTAATATTAATAGAAGTCATAGTATCCTTTAATTTTTTTTGACAACTCTTTCAATGTGTCAGAAGCTATCACTTCAATTCTTCTCATCTTAAATGGATGAGTATTGATATTGTTGAAACCCTTGATACTTGAAGCTGCAGATACATAGCCTAGTTCCCTAGCTATTGATATTGTATCTTGATCAAACGACCCATGAGGGTATGATAGAGTATTTACATCTTTACCAATCAACTCTCCTAATACTATTTTGCTTTTTTGTAGCTCAGTTTTCTGTTGTGTCTTATCTAGTGTTGACAATTTTCTATGACTATACCCATGCGTTCCAATAATACAATCATTTATTAGAGATATATCTTTAACATCTTTTGAAGATAAATAATCATTTTTATCTAAGTATCCTGGACTTATATATAATGTGAAAGGTATATTCTTTTTTGTCAAAACATCTACTGCATTTAATGTGTCTTTATAGCCATCATCTATAGTTACAGAAACATTAATTTCACTAGATTCAGTATTATTAATATGGGTTATCTCAAAATTATCAGTTACATATTCCATATGTTGACTAAATTTTTTTATATCTATGCTTATACCATATGTATCATGTTTTAGATTTGACCCAAATGCATGGTATATTAATGCCCTATTACCTTGTTGATGGTGTTTCTTAATAAGATAATAATATATTTCACCTAATAAATACTTAGAAGATTTCTTTAAAAGACTATACATTTATATTTAGAAGTATTAACTAATATTTTTATTTATTTTGTTCTCTTCTTACTATCATCAAATAAAGCAAGTATAAGAATGAAATAAATACGCCTATTATGCCGCCCATTAAAACAATGATTTTTCTTTTTGGAGTAAACCTCATTGTTGGAGGATTTGCAGGTTGATCAATTTGAGCTGATTTAACATCGAATGAATTAACAACAATATTCTTTAAACCCTCAGCTTTTTGTTCTAAAGCTCTTAGACCGGGAATAAATGCTTCAAATGATTCCCTATTAGTAAGGACATCAATTTCTGCACGTAATGATTTAGTACCATACAGGTAAAGAGGTGTATCTGATGAAATATTTTTATCGCCACTCAATACTACATTTTGAGAATTAGTTGAGTCGGTAACTCTGTCAACTATATTTAGTTTTTTTGCAATTGAAAATGCTTCTTCTAATCTCTTTATCCTATCTTGAGTTATTCTTTTAGCAAGAAGACGCTTACCATCAATTTCTGCAATCAAAGAGTTTCTGGTGGTACGTATTAGTTGATTAACACCCTCTGTAAAATCCTCTGCTGTTTTTTGATTTACCATATCTATATACTCATTAAGTATTGATGCAGCTCTTTGCGGATCTGTATCTATAAATGTTAATGTTAAAAATGACTGTGACCTTATATCTCTTGATGTTGTTTTTGACGAGAGTTCAAAAGATAAGTTTTTGTGAAAATTATTTTCGAAAGAAAGATCCTTGTCAAGCTCATCAAATAATTTTACTGCATTATCAAAGAAATATTCTCTTTGAAATTTTCTTGACTGAACATTTCTAATAAAAGAATTATAAATATCATCTGGTTTAATAGGTGTCTCTTGACTGAGCAGATCACCATCAGAATCAACAATATTCAACGGTTGTACATATTTAGTCTGAGGCGGTAATATATAAGCATATGCTTTATAATAATTTGTAGCTGATAAAGAATATATTATAGAGAAAACTATAGCGGATGCTATTATACTTAAAACAATGTTTTTGCTTTCTATTAATAGTTCAATAAAGTGATTAATATCTAGGTCTTCTTTCATATTTTAAATTATTATACAAAACCAGTATATCAGTCATATTAACTGCATCAACTATTTTGTTACAATATACGATGTGATATAACTCATTTATTTTCTTTATTGGCTTTTTCAAAATCTTTATGACTTCCTATGTCTATCCATTGTTCATGTAATGGAAAAACTGCTATAGAATTTTTATTTATATAATTTAATATTAAATCTGTCATATCAAACCTTCCCTCCTTTTGAATAGATTTAATTACACTAGGTTCGATTACATATATACCAGCATTTATAAAATATTTTTTTATTGGTTTTTCATGAAGGCCGATCAACCCTCCATCTTTAATATCTAAGGTCCCATATTCAAGAGGTATCTCATATTTAGCGCTACATACGGTGATTTCTTTTTTTGATTTAATATGAAAATCTAGTAGTCTATCATAATCAATAGATGTTAAGACATCACCGTTAATTAATATCACTGGTAAATTATTAGAATGTTTCTCAAATAATTTTAGACAGCCTGCTGTACCAAGGGGTTTTGATTCCTTGAGATATGTAATATTTGCATTAAATTCTTTACCATCCTGGAAATAGTCTAATATATGATCTGCTTTATATAAGACTGATATGTATATATCACTTAAACCATAAGATACCAAGCTATCAACAATTCTATGCATTATTGGCTTCTCTTTAATCATGAGTAATGGTTTTGGAGTTTTAAGAGTAAGAGGTTCGAGTCGAGTTCCTTTGCCACCAGCCATTACTATAACTTGATTATTCATAGCCCGATGAGTCTTTAAGCTTGACTCCAAGCCAATTACTTTTTTTTGATTATTAATTATAACAACAGATACTTTATCAATTGCGATTAACCTATTAATTTTATCGAATTCATCTTTGTGAGCACATTTTGGAGATTTATTCATTATTTCGATACATTTTGTCGTCAATGTTGCTTCTTTTAATAAAGCTCTTCTTATATCACCATCCGTTATAGTTCCTAGAAGTTCTTTTTTATCATTTACAATCATGATCAATTTAATTTCGCATTGATTTAAATTTTTAATAGCATCAGCCATAACAGAATCAAAAGACAACATATTTTTTTGTATAGATTTTTCCATGATGTTTATAAGTCAGAAAAATTAGATAATAGTTTTAATCCATTTTCGCCACTTTTTTCAGGGTGAAACTGACAGCCAAAACTATTATTGTGTTGGACGATAGAGATAATATCTATGCCATTATAATCGCACACTGCAATAGCATCTGATAGATTTTGAATATTAGCCATATATGAATGAACAAAATATGTTGCTGTCCCATCGATAATATTCTTAAGAAGACTGCTATTTTGATTTATAAAGATATTTTTATTCCACCCAATATGAGGAATTTTATGCTTAATGTGGTCTTTGCCAATGTTTGGTATTTTTTGTATATCTCCTTTAATTACCCCTAAACCTGCATGTTCGCCAAATTCGTAACTTTTTTCAAACATCATTTGCATCCCTAGGCATATTCCCAAAAATGGTTTCCCAGTGTTTATATGATTTTTAATTGGAGTGATTAATTTTTTTAATGATAGTTGAGACATCCCATTTCTAAAAGATCCTACGCCGGGTAAGACAAGATGATCATTAATTTCATCATCAATATCATTAACTACGTTAACGTTCATTCCAATATATTTAAATGCCTGACAAACATTATAGATATTGGATAGTCCTGAATCAATTATGCTTATTTTTCTCATTATACTCTCTAACTTTAATGTTATGTTCTAGGAATACCTTGCGTATCTCATGCAACGTATACTTCTTATAATGAAGAATATTTGCTATAGCTACTGCATCAGCTTCAGATTGATTAATCACTTTAACACCATCTAATGGTGAGCCCATGCCTCCAGAAGCAATAACAGGTATGTTTACAATTGAAGATATATTCTTTATTAATTGATTATCAAAACCCTTACATGTTCCCTCCATATCAATTGATGTAATCAGAATTTCTCCAGCACCAAGTTTCTCAAGTTTCTCTGCCCATTGGATAGCATCAATATTTGTTTTTTCTCTTCCATTTTCCACCATTACTTCCCATGATGATCCATTTTGTTTAGCTTCAATAGAAGCAACTATACATTGTGAGCCAAAACGTCGTGAAGCTCTTGTGATAAATTCTGGATCTCTGGTAATTGCGGTATTAATTGCAACTTTCTCAGCACCAGATCTTAAAATCTCATCGATATCATCAAGATTCTTAATACCGCCGCCAACTGTAATCGGTATAAATATATCCTTAACAGTAGATTTTATTATGTCATGAAGGTTGTTTCTACCATATAAGCTCGCAACAACATCCATATATATAATTTCATCAGCTCCAGCATTGTAGTATAGCTTTGCAAAATCATTTGGGTTTCCCATGACTCGCAAGCCTTCAAGATGAATACCTTTAATTAGGTTTTGACCTTTAATATCTAACCTTGGAATAATTCGTATATTACTAGACAAAGTTCTACTTAATAATGTTTCTTAATTCCCATTTATTATTTTTAAATGACCATATATGTGGAGACCTAAATGTATCACAAAGTTTCATAAAATAATCATGGTCCATTTTCGGAGATTCGAATGACTTAAATGCTAGAGGATGCTCTTCCTCGTTTATTGATAGATACTTATATATTTCCTCACTAAACCTATCAGGGAATTCATGATCAAATTTTTTGACAAGTGCAACACCTTCCTCACGATTGATATCACCAGATCGAATTTCTTGCGCTGCATCATATGTAGCTCTACCAATACCAAACTTTATACCCGTAGTGTAGTAATGAAAATCATCAATTTTATCGTCTATACTATTATATTTACTATACGTACCAGCTGTACGTTCTGGCGATGCCTCAAAACCACCTTTTTCATGAGCTAAGTAATAACAAGATTGTGGATGCCAGTACATATACCAGCCAAGATCATGGAATTCTAAATTGGCCTTACTTAATACAGTTGGATCTTCAGGGATATATATTGAAAGATCCTCTTTGCTTATACCGAAAGATGAATTCAATGTTTCCATGTCAAGTCCACCAAAAAAAAGATTATCATTTTTATCTGACGATGAAAAATCCATATCTCTTTCAGGGGTTTCAAATCTTGATTGAGGACCCGTTCCATACTCTGCATCTGACTCACCGTAAAAAACTAATGGTATCTTCAATCTTGCTGCCATTTTTGGGGCAAGTGATTTTTGACCAACAATGAAATTTTGAAATGGGTGTAACAAATTATCAATTGATAATCTTGTTAATAGTCTATGTACTCTAGAATTCGGTGTGATTAAATGATTATCAAAACCAGAGCCTATCCATCTTTGAAAATTTCGCCAACCCCAGTCTGTATATATATTAGGAGCCCATGTGATAGTTAATGGATTCATCCCATATTTATATTTAAGCAGATAAGACGCATAGAAACTATCTTTTCCGCCTGATCCAGGACATATACAGTCATATGATCCATTATTACTCTTATATTTTGCACATAAATCTTTTAACTTTCTCTCTCTTTCTTCCCAATCTATCTCAACTTTTTTTTGAGTAAATGTTGTATGACATGCAGCACATACACCATCATCATAGAAGTCTAAAGACTCTTTTTTTGATGAGATGTTATGCTTATGCTCTATTTCAGATTTAGGCATTTGATTAGTCATTACACATTTCTTACAAAACTTTATATTTTTTGGTAATCCATATTTTACTGTAGTAGGATTATCTTGCTTAAACTCCGATAAATCTATAGATGCAGGATAGTTTATAATTTTGTTTGTCATTTTTTAATCTCTTTTAAATTGGTTAATTATTAGCATATACTCATACCACCATCTACAAATATATTTTGACCGGTGATATACGAAGATGCGTCTGATGCTAGAAATAAAGCTGCCCCAACTATCTCCTCTTTTTTGGCCATACGATTCAATGGAACTTTATTGGAATAATTATTTATGAATTTTTTATTTTGACCACTATATATTCCTCCTGGCGACAAAGTATTTACTCTAACTTTATTTTTTGCCCAATATGAGGCTAAATGTAATGTTAGACCAACTACTCCAGCTTTCGATACAGTGTAGGCTGCGGGTGTATTGATAGTTGTCCCAAGGTATTCTGATCCTTTATAAATTCTTTGATCTGGTGCCATAATAGAACTATATATAGATGATGTTTGAATAATTGAACCCTTATTTCTCTTGGCCATTCTTGTACCAATTTCTTTTGCAACTATATACATACCATCTAAATTAGTGTTCATTATTTTTTGCCATGTTTTTAAATTATATTTTTCTAATGGCATAAAGTATTCTTTAAGAGAATCTGTTTTTGTTGCAGCATTATTAAAAAGGATATCTATTTTACCGATATCTTTTTCAATATTAATAATAGTTTTTTTAACTTGATCTTCATCACTTACATCGCAAACATATCCTATACATTTTACTTTATATTTTTTTGTTATATTTTTAGATAACCTGCTTAATTTTCCTTTATCGAGATCAATTAGCGCAATATTTGAACCATTTTCAGCTAAAGCTGATGACAGTACTTTACCTAGGATACCGGTTGAACCTGTAATGACAGAAACTTTGTTCTTTAAGCTAAAAAGATCTTTATATTTCATATTAGTTAAACTTTCTAAATACTGGTTTAATGATATCACCATCTAGATATTCGTCTACACCATTATCTAGAGCTTTTTTTATGATAGGAAAAACTTTTTTCAAAGCATTCTCTGTTATTTTTAATTCTTTATTGCCATGATGATAACATATTGCAATCCATGGTATGAGTATATTGTGTTTTATCATTTCTTGAGCAAATAAAGTTCTTAAAGGCATAGATACTTTGCCTTTATCGTCCAATAGTGTATATGCAGGTGAACATGATGGACCTTTAATTATGAAGTTCTCTTCAATTCCATATTTTTTTGCTAGAGAATTAAATAGATTTATCAGATCATAACCATATTTCCATATGTGTTTAATAACATCGTTCTTTTTCATAAACTCAATAGTTTTCACAAAAGCCCCTAAGCTTGACATCTCTGCTCCATGAGTTGTTGATAGTAAAAATGTCCTCTCTTGGTCTTTGAATTCAATTGAGCCAAGCCGCATGATTTTTCTTTTACCTGCAACACAAGCAACCGAATAACCATTGGCCATCGCTTTACCAAATGTGCATAGATCTGGCTCAACCCCATATAAATATTGAGCTCCTTTCATATGCCATCTAAAACCAGTAATCATTTCATCTAAGATAAATATGATTCCATGTTTTTTACATAGATCTGAGACTTTCATTAGATAGTTTTTTTTAATTTTTTTTGACGATCTACTGCAGACAACTCGCCCGCAACAGTCACTATTCTCAGATACTACAGCTGGACATACATTTGTAGCAGGCTCCATAATAACGCATGCTATCTTTCCAGGATTTTTCTTTATCAAAAGTTCTAATGACTTAATATCATTATAATTAAATTCTTTTGTAAGATTTTGTATACGCTTTGGCACTCCTTTTTTGATAATTGTATTTCCAATAAACCAGTCATCATAAGAAAAAAAAGGATGTTGTTTACATCTCGCAATTATATCTCTGCCTGTATAGGCCCTCGCTAACTTTATTGCAGCGGATACTGCTGTAGATCCATTTTTTGTAAATTTAACCATATCCACAGATTTTATCTCTTTAATGATTAATTCAGCTGCTTCTAATTCAATCATTGAAGCTTTAGTGAGATTATTGCCCTTTCTAATTTGATCTACCGCGCCTTTATCAATAGATCTTTCTGAGTATCCAATATTAACAGCTCGAAGAGCCATTCCATAATCAAGGTATTTATTTCCATCTATATCATAAACGTAACAACCTTTTCCTTTTTCTAGAATTTCAGGAGCATTAGATGGAAATTGATCATATCCTTTTGAATAAGTATGTGCACCACCTGGTATTGATTTCAAAAGTCTTTCCTGATATTTATTTTTTTTCATATTATTTATTAATATATTTGTTAAAAATTTGTTCTACTAAAAAAAAATCTAATTCTGTATCTATTTCATATGATTTCCATGCAGGAACAATATAACCCATTGTTTTTTTATGATAAAAAGATTTATATTGCATCAAATCATTAATCTCAGATATATACAAGCTCCCATCACAAAAGTATAGTTTCTCTAAGTCTTGTCTTCTTGACATCTCAATATTCTGATTATTATCAAGAGGTGTTATTAAATTTTTATCATTAACTTTAAAGCAAAATGCAGGATGAGTTGAGCCTATTTCAGAAATACTAACCAATGATGATAGGTTATCTTTGTTATTTAAAAGATTCTCAATTGCCGAGTCAATATCAACTGTTTCAGTTAATGGTGAAGTAGGCTCAAGCAAAATAACATAATCATATATATCATTTTTAGCATGGAAAAAATCAATAGCATGTATTATTGCATCAAAAGATGTGCTTTTATCATCTGCTAGAGAATCTGGGCGTAAAAAAGGAGTAAGTGCACCATGATTCATTCCTATTGTCGCATATTCTTTTGAATCTGTACTCAATACTGTTGTATCAATATATTTTGATTTCAAAGATGCAGTGATAGGATATGATAATAGTGGTTGGCCACTAAAATTTTTTATGTTTTTATTTGGTAAGCCTTTACTATTTTTCCTTGCAAGTATAACTGATAATATTCTTTTATTATTTAGCATCTGATAGTTCTCTTTTATAATCTCTTATCCAATATTCTATGCCAGCATCTATATTTATTTTAGGTTCCCAATTATAACTATTGCGAAATTTATTGGAATCTAAGACCAACATAGTGTCATCTTGTGAAACTGACTTGACGTTATATGCTCTTTTGTTAATTTTAAGTTTAGCGGCAAAGATATTGCATAGCTCTTTGATTGAGGTTGCCTCTCCTGTGCTTATGTTATAAATACCAGATTTTATATCTGTTATGTAGGCTATAATAGCTGAACATATATCACTAATATGTATAAAATCTCTAATATTAAGAGCATTATTTATTTCGACAATATTATTCTGACTCATGAATTCTCTGTAAATATGATTAAAGATGTTATTAGTCATTCCTGAGCCATAAACATTTGATAGTCTTAGTACGCCTCCTGATTTGTTAATAACAATCTCCTCACAATGAACTTTGCTTCTTGAATATCTATTAACTTCATCTAGGCTATCTAATTCAGTTATAGGTGATTTATGATTTTTACCATATACATAAGAACTGGAGATATATACTAAATTGGGGCCAAATAAATCAGCTAAATATTTTGTAAGTTCAATTTCACTGTCATCCATTGTGCTTATAATATTATTACC
>Ga0213863_10002507_pt1 | contig 13031 bp, 5 predicted proteins | sample PICome_8_FD_160128 | JGI IMG/M metagenome (GOLD analysis project Ga0213863, IMG submission 160128) | Coastal seawater microbial communities near Pivers Island, North Carolina, United States - PICO497 | ecosystem: Environmental > Aquatic > Marine > Coastal | place: USA: North Carolina | collected... | reverse complement strand
TCTATCTTGAAAGCATTAAAATATTTTAAACCTATTTGGTAACCGTACTTGTTTTTCCAACTTTTCTTACCACCAGTTATATCATTCAGTGAAAATTCATCTAAAATAAACTGACTGTAAATATTAGCGTTATTACTTAATTTATATTTCCCTGAGAGACCAACTAAAGCATTCCCAGCACCTTGACCTGTTTCAAATTCTAAGGCACGAAAAAATATTAATGGGTTTAGATAATTGATGTCAAACCCTCTATCGTTAGAATTAGTCCACATTACAGATTCAAATAAGCCTAAATTAAAACGCTTGGACACATTCCAACTTAAATAATGATTAGCCATATATTTCGTTAAAAATGCTTTGTCCTGAACAACTTCTGGCCTCACATCTCTTAACCACATCCAAGTATTGGTGTATTTAATTTTCCAAAACTTTGTGTTTAATTTTAAAAATGTAGAAGGACTTGAGACATCACTTTGAAGCAATGATCGATAACCATCACCAATAAAATTTTTACCATGACCGAATTGAATATTTATAAATTTGTTGGGCGTGTAAGATAGGTAAGCTTCAGCAACGGGATAATCATAGGCATCCTTTTTAAAACGCTTTCCAATCCCACGTCCTGGGATAATTGCAGGATCTGGGCCAAATGCCCTCAAGCTTTCAGCGTAGTTATTTATGTAGTGTGCAAAACGCCCTTGACTTTCATAAAATGATGTTGAAAAACTAAATTGTTTACCCAAGCCCCCTTGAATGTAAACCCCTCTTGTGTTGTTGAAGGTTGTGGAAAAATCTGCAGCGTTATCCTTTCCTGCTTGTAAATCAAAAATTGGATCAAAAGTAAACCAATAATCGTCACCTTGAACTTGCACCAAGTGCTCATTAAATAATTTTTTACTCCACCAAGAAGTCCCTTCTTTATATGTCTGTAAATTAACCTGTTTTAAATCATAATATCGTGCTACATCTTGATAAATATATGGCTTAGCTGCTGTGTGACTATTTAAACCAATCATATTTAAGTGTCTGTCAAATTTCGCATATCCCTGATGCGTAAATGGGATATTAAGTTGACTTGAAAATTCTTTATTCTGGTATGTTAGAGTAGCCGTATTAATCGACTCGAATTCATATAAATTAGAACTTTCTTGCTGAGTTTTTTGAATGAGTTGATTTGTTGAATTAATTAGTGGGATTTGAATATGATAAGAATACTGCTTGAAAGTTGTAATACCATTATAAGTGGCAGGCTTTATACTAGGCAATAGAGCGAAAACACGCTTAACCTCCTCTTTAAGTTCGTCATAGAAGGCATCTATGTATATGACAACAAAACGACCCTGAGCGTTCACTTCAAAGAGCACAACCACTTCTCCTTTATAATTGTTTTCATCAACATTATTTGGCACTACAAAATTAGTAGAAATAAATTGCGATAATTCATTGAGAAAGCAATTCTTTAAATCAGACACTATTTCAGTATCACAATTCGGAAAAACTGGTGGTTTTTCGTAGTCTAAAAAATCTTGAGAATAGCCACATAGGTGCATTATAGAAAACACCACAAAAATCGAATACTTCATTTCAACGAAAACTAATAATTATTGAAAGATACTATTTTTTGGTTACAGAAAACAAGAAAATTATTGATCACTGCGATTAAATTTAGTTGCCTTATTTTTCTTTAGAATTCAACTTCAAAAACAAACATATTGGTTAAAACTGAAAAATCTCACTGTCCTAAAACAGTGAGATTTTTATTTCAATATATCTATACAATTAATCTTGAACCTGAAACAAAATTGGTAAAGAGTAAGGAACTATCACAGCCTTTCCTCTTTGTTTTCCTGGTTTCATTTTTGGTAATAAGTTAATTACTCTAGCAGCTTCTTTTTGCAGCCTTGGATGTGGTGCTCTTGATCTCACACCAGTGACATTTCCACCTTTATCAATCTTAAAAATAACACTAATTCTTTGCCGTCCAGTAAGCCCTAAATCACCGGCTATATCTGTGTTGAATTTCTTCTGAACAAATTTTGTGATTTTATCAGACATACATTTTCTCTTGGTATCGTTATTCCCTTTTTCACATCCAGGAAATACAGGAACATTTTCAATAACCGCAAAAGGCACTTCAATATCTTCTTCTACTTCTTCTACTTCTACCTCTTCAATTTCTACAATTTCTTCTTCCTCGTCTGTCTCAGTAGATTCAATAACTGTTTCTTCTATTTCCTCTTCATCCTCAACAATTTCAATTACTTCAGGAGCAACTGGAGGAGGAGGTGGTGGTGGTGGTGTTTGAATTTGTTCTGTAATTGGAATCTCCTCATCATCTAAATCATCCATATTGACCATCCCTATATCAATATCATCCTTATCATATGTTTTATAATTAAGAGTACTGTATGTTACAAATAACATTAGCGCTAAGCCAACAGCAAAATAGACTGAACCATTTCTGCTAACGTCTGCTTTTGGATTTTTTTTAGGTTCCATATTCAAATTGTATTTTTCAAGATTGGTAAATTAACCAATAATTTGCTAAAAAAGCAAGGGTTTATAAATTTTTAACTTGTGTTTTATTTCTAATAGAAATTATCACTGATACAACGATAATCCCACAACAGTTTGCAATAAAATCGTTAAAATCAGGGGTTCTCACCTCTGTTAGAACTCCTTGTAATACTTCAATAATGATGCCATAAATCACAGCAATGAACGACGAAAGAACAAGTGCATTTAAAAAATTATAAGAACACAATGTTAGGTACCACACTAAACACAATAAACCGTAGGCAAGAGCATGAGCATACTTATCGCTATTATCAATATCAATCTCGGGTAAATGACTGCTTTTCACGAGACTCATTACCCCTAAAAATAAAGAATAACATATCGTTGCAAAAAACAAAATCTTTCTAGGCACCAATAAGATTTTTATAAGCCTCGGCAGATAATAAATCCTCTAGTTGTGAGGGATCACTCATTTTAACCTTTATCATCCAACCACCTCCATATGGATCTGTATTGACTTTTTCCGGCTCGTCCTCCAAACTATCGTTAAACTCGATAATTTCTCCAGAAACTGGTAAAAATAAATCAGACACTGTTTTTACGGCTTCAACTGTTCCAAAAACTTCTTCAATATCTAAGTTCTCATCAAGAGTATCGACCTCAACATAAACAATGTCTCCTAGTTCACTCTGAGCAAAATCGGTGATTCCTACAGTAATGGTATCACCATCTACTTGAATCCATTCGTGGTCTTTTGTGTACTTTAAATTTAATGGAATATTCATATTAGGATGTGTTTAAGTATTTAATTAATTAATTTCCAAAATTGTAACGTAATGTTAGACCGGAACGAACGGTTGTTTGCGGAAATGCCGTTGAAATTGCATACTCTGAAAAGGCATAATCAAAATAAAAGATTCCGGTTAAATTCTTACTAAAGGCATAATCTGCAGAATACTTCAAGCTCCAAATAGTCTGTCCTGCAGTTACCTGATTATTATCTAAATCAAGATATCTAATTATTGTTTTGTTGTCTCTTAAAGACAAATCCGCTTTCATGTTAAGATCACTCTTAATCACTTGTCTAGGTCCAGCTAATTTTGAATTTATTCTAAGATCTTTAATGCGGTAACCCAAACCAATAATATACTCATTCCCTTTAATCTCAGTTAATAAATTATTATCAAAACTCATTGATAATAATCTGTCTTTTCTTACCTCAGCTAAAATTTTAAGTGAGTTTTTCATTTCCATATCAAGTTTAAACAAGGGACTAAATTGTTCCATTAAATTGATATTACTGTATAAAATTTCATTTTTAAAATTCCCACCCTGATCTATATCATTAGGATTATCTACATCATAATCTAGGTTGGTTCTGAACTGATTAATGGTATATGTCGCGTTATAGCCATGAGTCAAAGAAAAACGACTGAAACGCTTTTTAAACCACTTCATTTTCATAAAACCGGTGTACTTTAACGTCCAATTTGGAATTGGAATATCTCTCAAAGCACCTAATTTCACATTACTAGCATCTTTCCCAGTGTAAGCAGACAAAAAGGCCGGTAACAATACTGCTTGATTAGACTTACCGAAACCACTTGGAAAACCATCGCCGTCTAAATTACTTGGATCATTGATGTCAATCCCAGCTCTTGATGCCAACCTGTTAGCAATTGTTAATCTATTAGTTCTAAACGTTTCAAAAGTATCAGAACCCGATTCATCACTTTTACTAAAGGCTGTTTTGATCAATGATGTAGAAATATTAAAGTTTCCAAACGTATTTTGAATTTGTGAATTGTAAATATCGCTTAGACCATCTCCATTGTTATCTATGGTATTAAAATTTTCTGTGAAAGTATCAGAATAACTTCTCCCTCCTGTCAAATCAATTTTTAAATCTCTCACAGGCTCAATATTTACAGAAAAATCTAAATTTTCATTGTGTACCTCGGTATACTGTTGATTGAACTGAGGGAAGACGGTTAACCAGCCATTTCTAGCTGCCACTCTTCTTATATCTCTTTGACTACCAAAGGTATAACCAAAAGAAGGCTTCATCGTTCCAAAAAATCCTGGTGTCTGTAAATATCCTGGTAGGAAACTTCCGTTATTCTCAGTATAATTCACCTGAACACGCTTAATCATGGTCAATAAATCAATAATTGTATTATACGTTTTATTAGAGTTGTTTCCGGATTTTGCCGGATTTTGTTTTGATCCTGAACCTGGCACCCCCTTTTTAGAGTTCTTAGTATTTGTTTTACGAACTAAACCGATATATCTATACAGCCTGGACATATCTAAAGAGGTATTCAAACGGTGATTATTTGAGTTTTGAATAGTATTCCCTAAATCAAATGTCTGACCATCCACAGTCAGGTTTCCAAATAAATCTGAACCTTTCTGCCATTGAAAATCACCAGTATAGGCATAACTTGCCTTTAAAAAGGTTAAGAATGGCACTTTATTAAATGGCAGTTCATAATTAAGTTCCAATTGCTGATATTGTCTATTTGGATCGCCCACATCAAAAAAACCGTCCCAAATATCTAAGTCGGGATCTTGGGCTCCACTTAAATCATCATCGATAAAATAATTTCTTACAATATTATTATTGGAAGCTGTGAAATTAAAACTCAACGCATCTGTAATATTGTAATTAATTGTATACTGAAAATCAAAAGTATAATTTCTTCTAAACAACTCTTCTAAACCTATATTCCCACCTCCTAAATCTATTTCTCTAAATTTTTGCTTATTAAATTGTCTTAAAAAATCTGCGTTTAAAGAGATGCTCGTTGGCAACAAATTAAAATTAAAATCTTTAAATAGTTTTAAATATTTTGACCTAAAAAGTGAGTCATTCTTTTTGAAAGGCTCTATCCTCACAGGGCTAAAGTTATAATTATAATTAGCACCTACTCGTGCACTTTGGTCAAGAGCATCCTCAATTTCGTAATCTCGATGTTCAGTTTGATTAAACGAATAATTAACAGTCATATTTTCCACGTCGTAAAAACGTGGTTTTTTTTCTTCATTTGTCCTGCTCTTTTTAACCCCAATAAAATTGACACTTGTACGTTTTGTGTAAGATTCAGATTGCTCTTTTATGGCAGTCCTTTCTTGAGATGTTTCTGCAGCGTCAATTCTGCTTTGAAGTGTTACATCCTTGTATTGTTGGTCATATTCGGGAGTAATTAATTCCTCACTTTGACCGTAGTTAAATGGTAATTGAATTCCCCATTTCTTTGGAAATAATTGCCCTAAATTGATGTTTGTCACGAAGTCATATTGCTTAACATCTTCTCTACTTCTCTCATTAGGACCCTGCTCTATTGTTCCAAAACCAGAGGTGCTTTGTTTTCCTGTTGCAGAAATATCCATAAAGTCTGCAATATTAGAATCCATATTTACAATAGCGGCCCAACCACCCTCATTATCCATATCTGATAACCGAAGTTCATTGAACCAAACTTGGGCACAAACCTCTTGCCTCACACCATTTTTAATACCAACCATTAAGGTTCTGACATCTCCAAAATTTGGATTTCCCTTTATAGCGACACGTTGATTCCCCAAAATGTAAGGAGTAAACTCTGGAATTGCATTAGGCTCAAGTAACCCATCAACAACATTATAAAAAGTAGCATCCTCATTACTAAGTGTTCCATTGGTAATACCAAGTGATTTTATTTGCTCTAAAACTTCTATGGGTAAATTGATTTCATTGATATTTGGCCATACAGTAGCAGGATCATTTGAAACACCTGGAGTAACTTGTAATGGGATTTCAATTTGGTAATAGTTTTGAGTAAAATCATTTCCCATCCTAATAAAGCCGATAGCATCACCATCAGCTAATCCAGGAGTAGTTCCCTCTTGTGCATGGATAAACATCCGTAACTTTTTGAATTGACGCATATCAACACTGATATTCTTAAAAACAGCTCTTGAATCTTGAGACTCCAAACCACAAGCATTCACCAAAAGTGATTGTTCATTTTGTCTAACAATCGTGTTATTATTATTAAGTTGTTCTCTCTCCACTCCTGGAGGAGACACATAATTTCCATCATTTTCTAATAACCCAATAATTCCAACAGAAAAATCTGTATTATCGTTATCGTTATTTACTTCTTCATCTAGAGCAAGTTTATAGCGTCGCCAGTCGCTCCTTACCAAATCCAATGACGCAAATCTCAAAATGGTATTTTGAGTAAATTCTTTAAGGTATAATCTTGTAAATCTTATGGATCTAAAATCCGTTATACCTCCCACCTGGTTACTTGGTTCCGTTAAAGGTATTCTGAACTGATACCATTTTGTAGTTGCATTATCCCCATTTGGAAGCGTGACATTGTCTTCCTTTCTGTCTACTATAAATCCATTGTTCAAATCAGCCAAACTTGAAGGAGTGATGTCCATTTCATACTCAAAATAACTATCAATAGTGTTCATGGTATTATCCCTATTGATATCTTCAACGTCAGGTTGTGTCGTAGAGCCTCTGTTTGTTTCAGTAAAGGTGTCTGGCGAGTTACCCTCAAGCCCATTATATTGTTTGTAACGCTCAAAAATATTCCCCTCGGTATTTAAAAAATATGTGTAATTGTCCTTCGCAGGATCTTCTATCCCCGCAAAAGCTGAAAATACTGAGGCCTCCTCAATATCATCATAACCATCATAACCAACATCTTGGTTTGCTCTTTCTTGTCCAAGTGTTGAAAAAGCATAAATCAAAGATTGATTTTGTGGCACAACACTCGACCAGACAGTTTGCGGCAATGTACTTATATCTCCACTTTCAGGAAGACCATTTTCATATTGTTTTCTACCATCTTTAATAATGTCTTCAGAGATATTACCAAGATTAATAGTCAACTTTCCTCCCGGGTTAGTAGGGTTATTCAAAAATGGATCTAATAACCAAAATTCAATGTATTCTACATTTGCTTGTTCAAAATCTGTTGACGTTAGCTGCCTAGTTATTCCAGCCCAACTGTCTTGGGGATTATCAAGTACGTCATCTGTCTCATCAGGATCCATGTTGTACGGGCCTCTTTCCGTTGGATAATATGATAAATCTAAAGTAGGTATTATTGTGGCCTGACCTTGAATAATATCTGTTTGCGGAAAAATTTCATCAATAAAAACTCTGCGAGTATATAAATCAGATAAGTCATCATCTGAAATTCCTGTTGGTTTGCGACTACTGTAAAAAATTGGATCAATAGTATACCAATTTAAAAAGGCTCTGTCAAAGCCATTTTGGATACCATTATCATCTTCAGGACCTTCGGAATAAACACGCCCTAAATCTCTTGGTCTACTCGCAAGAAACCATGATTGTGGCGTCAGTAATTCAATGGCATTTTGTGTTCCTTCAAAATCATCCACATAAGAGGTGGCTTCTCCCTGAAAATTTGTTCCTTTTGGCGAACCAGGTAATAAGTAAGCAAATTCTCCTCGAATAGAAAAATTAGATTGGACGTCGGTATCGATGCTTGGTAGTTTATTTGCTAAGCGTGTTAAAAATGGCACCTCTGTAGAGTAATTTCCATTCAATCCAAAAATCGTGTTGTTAATTGGTTCACTATTATAATTGGCTTTTTGAGTAATAGGACGTTCGTTGAGATTTAAAAAAGTTCCACCAACAACAAAATTCTCATTGAATTGGTGCTCAATATTTAAGCCCGTAAACCGTCTTGTTTGCTGTCCAAATTGCGCATTATTTTCAACAGACACTTGAATAGGTGTATTAGATGCTTGAAGCGCAGGATCAAGAATTTGAACTGTTCCAATTTGATAATTTACTGTATAATCTACCCCTTCCACCAAAACACGCCCTCCAGCGGTTACCTTGACAGAGCCTCTTGGAACGTTAAAAGCGCCAATCGGTATTCCTGAACTTCCTGATGATTTGTATCGCCCTTTTATTTGAAACTTATTTTTTTCTCCGTCCTCTAAAGCTGCGGTCTTAGTTTGTTTATAAAGTTTATCATAAACATACTTTTCTTGATTGGCATTATACTGAGTGATATCATTATAGTCGGCGATATTATCAGACGGATTATTATCAATATCTAACACATCAAATAAGTATTTTCCAAAAGGCTCGACATTCGTAAATATTATTTTTCCATTTTGTTGTATCACAGTAATCCCTGGTACAAAATCAAAAAACCCATCTCCATTTGCTTGTGGGTCGTTGTTGAAATTTAATTTATCTAAATTAAATACGCGCAGTAACGGAGTTTCTTGTAAGGCTGTCTCATTTGTTTCAGGTACAGGGAAAGGCGTTCCTTCAACTGGGGTTATATAGTTTAACGGAGAACTTTCAGTGTAAAATATGTTCAGCTTAAAATCCTCACGATCTAATTGAAAAGCTCCTGTATTATATATGTTTTTCATCATTAGGTCCCAAATAGGCTGGTCAACATTAGTGACAGCGCTTTTAAGCATTTTGGTTACTAAATTATTGTTATTAATTACCGTATTCCCTGTACCTGCATCTATTGAGCTGTCGGTCGCATCAACACCATCATTAGCAAATTCTCCAACTTGATAAACTTCGTTCCCAACGGTATATTGATAAGCAACTGATAAAATTTCATCGTTTTGTAACCGCTGATTTAGAGAGATATATCCAAGCTGAGTATCTAAATTATACTCACTCCCCTGAATTAATTTTCGTGCATTTTCTAATTTACCATAATCAAAACCTTCGTTAACACCTGGCACCAAAATCCCTGATTGAACAGTGGCGATATCTCTCACCGCGGATGTCAACTGTGATCCTGCACCACCTATATTAGTTGGGTCAAAATCATTATTACCATTATCAGGAAGAGCATTGGGCCCAATATTAACATTAACAGTGGAGCCTAAAATATCTGACTCTCCTAAATCTTGAAAAGCAACAATATTTCGTACGTTTTCTGTCTGATTTGTCCGATTTGTCACCCAAACCTCAATTCTTGTAATCTGAACTTGTGAATTAATAAAAGGATAGTTATTTAAAGCCTCATCATATTTATTTCTAAAATATTGTGCCAAGAAAAAGTGACGATTTTCATCATAATCAAGACCAAAAAACTCAAACTCTTCTAAAGTTCCACCACCTTGAGAGACCACAGTTCTCGTTTGAGATTGTTGCTCAGAGAAAACTCCTGTTATCGTAGTTTTTCCAAATTGCAATTGCGTTTTGACTCCAAATAAGCTTTGCGCACCTGAAATAAGAGAGCTATTTAATGGCATACTGACATTACCAACTTCAATTTTCTGAATGATGTCGTCCTCTGTAGGGGTGTATTCTAGTTTTATTAAGTTTTGAAAATCAAAGGTAGACTGCGTATCATAATTTGCCGTAACCTGTAATCTTGTTCCAACTTTCCCTAATAAACTTAAGCTAATTCTTTGATCAAAATCAAAGGTGAAATTACTTCTATTTCTTGGAGAAAAGGAAGGGTTGTCCTGCTTAGTGTAAAGCACCCCAAGGTCCATTTCCACTGATCCCTGAGGAATTACCTCAATAGTATTTCCTCCAAAAATTGTTTCAAAGAAATTTGAATCAACGTATAAATCAGGAATTAAATTTTTTTTCAAATCTTCAGCTCCTTCTTTTTTTCCATCAGTAGCATCAATTTTCTGTTTATAATAGTTTCGTAAATTTTCCTGTAAGACCAACTTTTGATATTCAGTTGGCGTTAAAATAACAGGATAATTAATATTAAAACTACCAACAATTTCATTGTAAATATATCTATCTGTTAACGCATCATAGGTGTACTTTGAAACAATACTATCTGGATTTGGTAAACTCAAATTTCCAAATGAAAAGGTTGTTGAAGTTGAATCACGATTGACTTCAGTTGTTTCTTGAGCTACAGAACTTGTCTGATAAATCAACACAAAAGCTAAAAGTAAGCGTACTTGAATAAACTTAGAAAGTGTAAAGTTGGTTGTCTTCAAATTCTTTATAGATTTTTTAGGGCCTCTTTAATGAGTGTTTCTGCATTTGCTTCTGGCTGATTATTGATTATTTTATCAATAACTTTTTCAGCTTGTTTTTTTGAAAAACCCAAAACCTCTAAAGCAGATAACGCTTCATCTTTATTTGTATTGCTTTTTAGAACACTAACTTCGTCAATATCATATACTTTCAAAACTTTATCCTTCAACTCAATTATCACCCGTTGCGCTGTCTTAAGTCCAATTCCTTTTACAGATTGAATCAATGTCACATTTTCTGATGCAATTCCTTCACGAACTTGTTTTGGTGTCAATGAAGACAACATCACTCGAGCAGTACTAGCTCCAATTCCACTAACAGATATAAGTAACCTAAAAATCTCACGCTCTGCCAGCGATGAGAATCCGAATAAGGTATGCGAATCTTCTTTAACTTGAAGGTGGGTATACAAACGTAAATTTTCATTATCAGGAATTTGAGAATATGTATGCATTGAAATATTGATTCGATAACCAATACCTTGGCAATCTATAACAACATCAGTAGGGTTTTTCTCAGTTAATTTACCTTGAATATGTGTAATCATGAAATACGTTTTATTCGCGTTTCAAATGTAATAAAATTATTTACAATATAACTTGACATATTCTTAATTCAAGCCTGCATTTAGCTGCTCCCGCTTTTGTTTTTTTTGAGCATCAATAACAGCAATTGCAGCCATATTGACAATTTCATCAACACTTGCATCCAGTTGTAAAATATGAGCAGGTTTTTTTAATCCCATCATTATTGGACCAATGTTCTCGGCCTTATTTAATTCCTTTAAAAGCTTGTAAGTAATATTAGCTGAATCAAGGTTTGGAAAAATCAAGGTATTAACTTTTTTTCCTGCCAACTTTGAAAAAGGAAAGATGTCTTGCAACATGTCATTATTAAGAGCAAAGTCTGTTTGTAATTCGCCGTCGACAATTAAGTTGGGATAATATTTATGTAAATATGCTACGGACTCACGTACTTTTTTGGAACTTGGATGCTCTGACGATCCAAAATTAGAAAAAGAGACCATGGCAATGACCGGTTGAAGACCAAACATTTTTACTGTTGTTGCAGTCATATTTGCAATGGTGGTTAAGTCCATTGAATCAGGATTAATATTAATTGAAGTATCACTCAAAAACAAAGGCCCTCTTTGAGTCATTAAAAGATTGGTGGTTGCCGCTCGTGTCACACCTTTATCCAAGCCAATTAGTTCTAATATTGGTTTGACCACGGTTGGATAACTTCGAGAATATCCCGAAATAAGAGCATCTGCATCACCTTCATTTACCATCATTGCAGCAAAATAGTTGCGTTCTCTCATCAGTTTTTTAGCTGAAAGTAATGTAATTCCTCGTCGATTTCGCTGTTTCCAAAACACTTCAGCATATGAATCTTTTCGTGGTTCTTCTTCGTCGCTTTTTGGATCAATAATACTGACGTTAGCATCAAACTCAATTTCTTTCATCAAGGCCTTGATTGCTTTTTTTCGACCTAATAAAATAGGTTCAGCGATGCCTTCATCATATACAATTTGGGCTGCCTTTAGTACTGCTAATTGATCTGCTTCTGCAAAAACAACACGCTTTGGATCTAATTTAGCTCTACTGTGCATCAAGCGCACAATTTTATTATCACTGCCAAGTCGACCTCTTAATTCATCCTCGTAAGCCTCCCAATTAGTAATTGTTTTTTTTGCTATTCCTGTTTGGATAGCAGCTTTAGCGACAGCTGGTGGCACTACAGCAATTAATCTAGGATCAAATGGTTTTGGTATGATATAATCCTTACCAAAAGAAAGTTTTGTTTCTGAATAAGCGACATTTACCTGCTCAGGAACGGGTTGCTTGGCCAGTTCTGCTAAGGCAAGTACTGCTGCCTTTTTCATTTCTTCATTAATTTTTGTCGCTCGTACATCAAGTGCTCCACGAAATATGAATGGGAAACCAAGTACGTTATTTACTTGATTTGGATGATCGCTTCTACCTGTTGCCATGATTATGTCATCTCTCGTATCAACTGCTAATTGGTATGTGATTTCAGGATTAGGATTAGCCATTGCAAAAACGATTGGTTTACTCGCCATGGTTAATAACATTTCAGGTGTTAATATGTTTGCCATTGATAATCCAATAAAAACATCTGCGTCTATCATTGCTTCCTCTATCGAATTAATGTGTCTTGACGTTGCAAATTCTGCTTTTTGAGAGGTTAAGTTTTCTCGATTTTTCCGAATGACTCCCTTACTATCTAACATGACAATATTTTCAGGATTTGCACCAAATGACTGATAGAGTCTTGTGCAAGATATTGCAGCAGCTCCAGCACCACTGACTACAATTTTAACATCTTCAATATTTTTATTGTGTATTTCAAGAGCATTTATTAACGCTGCTGCAGAAATTATAGCAGTCCCGTGTTGATCATCATGCATTACTGGGATATCTAACTCTTCTTTCAGTCTTCTCTCTATCTCAAATGCCTCAGGAGCTTTAAT
>Ga0213863_10002501_pt1 | contig 13039 bp, 12 predicted proteins | sample PICome_8_FD_160128 | JGI IMG/M metagenome (GOLD analysis project Ga0213863, IMG submission 160128) | Coastal seawater microbial communities near Pivers Island, North Carolina, United States - PICO497 | ecosystem: Environmental > Aquatic > Marine > Coastal | place: USA: North Carolina... | reverse complement strand
ACACAATCGCATCCCTTTTCAATAAAGGATAGCAAATCAGGCGCAGGTTCGGCCTCGGTAACCCCCTGCAGAACAACAGACTCCACCTTGGGCTCACAGCGTCGACCGACAAAGTAAGACTGAAAGTCCAAGTCGCCTTCTGGCGTCCTTAGAATTGTGCGTATCGACTGCTCTGACGCTGGCACAATCTGCAGGCCTTTAATCCCCAATCGCTCAGCAAGATCTGTGGTCACCTGCGCCAGACTTCGCCCCGCTGCAAGTCCGTCACCACGCAACAGATGCATAGCAATGTCACGATCTCCAAGCTGAAACCAGCTAGGCCCACCTAAGCGCTCAACCTCTGCGAGCACTGACCAGCTTTCATCGCTTCGTCCCCAACCGCGCTCTGGATCAATAACGTCAGACAGCGCGTACAAAACACTATCGGTGTCTGGACAAACCAAAAGTCCGAGATGCTCAAAGTCATCCCCTGAGTTAGTCAACACCAAAGGCTCAACCTGATCTAAAAGACCATAAAACCCCCGGGCCAATCTGGCTCCACCGCCGCCACCGGCAAGGAGCACTGCTCGCAGCCGCGACTTCATCTAAATAAATCTGCCGATTGAGGCCGCAGTAAAGCCCTAGAATTGCGCGCCCTGCCTGAAGAACGAGGACATCCTCGAATCCATACCACCGGATTACCCTCGGCCGCCTCTCCCTGTACTAAGGCCGCTGCTGCAGCAAGCCCATCTGCGGTAGCGGGCTCCGTCACTCGCAGCTCATTTCCATAAAGGTCGTGACCGCCCACTTGATTCCAGAGCGGGTCTAGTCCTGCAACGCCTATGGCATGTCCTGTCGTTCCCAAACGCCAAGCGCGGCCCATACTATCGTTAATGATCACCGGGATATCAAAACCATAAGCTTGCGAGAGCCCTTGGGCGAGACCAGCAGCACTGACATCGGGGTCGCTTGGCCACAGTAGAACGTGTTCGCCCTCACTCTGTGAAATATTCGAAGTATCAATCCCGGCATTAGCAAGTATGTGTCCGCAGTGATGCTCGGCTATGATTAGACCAGGGCGTGAGCGAATAATTGCCCTCGATTCTGACAAGATTAATTCAACCAAGCGTGCATCTTTGCCAGTCTCAGCAGCGAGGTCATAGGCCGCCTTACTCGGTGACACTCCAGCCAGGGCAACCAGTCGATCTTCGACCTTTGACACGACCTTTTGGGCGATTACCAAAATATCCCCCGCTTCAGGCATTAACGCTTGTGTCGCCGTCGCAGAAATGATGAGGGCAACAAGATCTTCACCTGACGTCACCCTAGGCAATTGCTCGACCGCTCTCAGAATAAGGGCTGGCGCCATTTGGTCGTCAAACTCCGGTCAATCGAATGCCCGCATGCGTTTTATACTGTTTGTTGATGTTGATCAGTACTGAGGTGAGGGCTTCAGCAGCCGCCGCATTATTGATCATGCCCGCATGAAAGCCCTTAACATCAATGGTTTCGAGCATGTCGATCACCTGCTGGCGAGCCTCTTTATTGTTGCCAGTAACAAGAACATCGCAATCGATAGTGTTATCACTGTTTAGGTGCGCGGCCGCTACGTTTTGCATGGCACTTACTACCCGAACATTCTCACCCAATGTTGCTTGAGCGATCTGACCCGCACTACCCCCTTCGGGTAACTGAACCCTCGCGACTTTGGGTGGTACCAGAGGTACCGTTACGTCGACAACAACCTTGCCCTGAACCGCCTCATGGATGCTCTCAAGGGTGGCGCTATGGGCTGAGAAAGGGACTGTGACAAACACCAGGTCGGCCGCAGTTGCTGCGTCAGAATTATCGGCACCAGAGACCTGTAAAGAACCCCAGCCGGAGGATTCAGCCAGTGCTTTAAGCGATTCAGCCGCCACCTGAGCCTGACTTTCATGACGCGACCCGATGATGACTTTAAAACCTGCTCGTGCCAATCGACGGGCTAAACCCGCACCGAGATCGCCCGTGCCACCGACAATGCCCACCGTTATTGCACTTTTTTCCACGATAAAAACCTCTCCCTGTACTGCTGTGGTTGACAAGCGCTAATGGCTTGAAGTTGTATAGTGTCACCAAGAGACTTGCTGAACACAAGTAAGTTTAGCAAACTCCGACTCAAGACAGACGATAAAACCAAAATCATAACGAGCTAGACCCAAAAAGACTGCAACTAGCAGTGCGACGGCAATACGAGTTAGCAAAATATAACACCCGCTCGACCTAGACTCGCCATCTTGTGACATTTGATGTGCACTGGACGCCAGGCTGGATCGATCTAAAATATCAACAGCACTGCACCAAATACTGCCGCGATTTTCATGAGGACAAGAGAATGCAATCATCACAAACCACTGATTTCGATGCCATCGTCGTTGGCGCCGGCTTTGCGGGCGTAGCCCTTACCCACTATTTGCGTGAAGCAGGCTTATCACTGAAGGTTTTTGATCGCGCCCCCGACATTGGTGGCACTTGGGCCTGGAACAAATATCCCGGCGCAGCAACCGATAGCGAAGGCTACTACTACTGCCTAACTTTTTCTAAAGAAGTGCTAGAAGAATGGACTTGGTCGAAACGTTACCCCGGGTGGCAAGAAACTCAAAACTATCTGCGTTTTATTGCCGATAAATTTGATATGTGGCCCCATATGCAATTTAACACCGAAATTACCCGGGCAGAATATCAAGCCGATAGCGGAATTTGGGTTGTAACGACCGGCGACGGCGCGACCCACACCTGCCGATTTTTTATCAGTGGCATGGGCATGATTTCTCAACCCCAGATTCCGAATATTCCCGGCCAAGCCAATTTCAATGGCCCCTGCTTTCACTCTTCTCGCTGGCCTGAAGGACTCGAATTTGCAGGCAAACGCGTTGGCATTATCGGCGCCGGTGCTACCACCGTACAGATGCTTCCCGAGGTGGCAAAAACAGCCGCGAGCGTCACAGTATTTCAACGCACACCAAACTTTGTGATGCCCGCGATGCAAAAACCAATGACGCCAGAGTGGGAAAAAGAAATTAAAGAAAACTATCAGGAAATTATCGACAAATGCCGCAATCACGTCTTCGGCATGGGATTCAACCCGCCCTCGGGCAGAACGGTCGCCGAAAGTACGCCAGAAGAAGTTCAGCAAGTCTTTGAAGAAAACTGGCATGGCAGCTTCCGCTGGGTTTTTGAGACCTTTGACGACCTGCTGGCAACCCCTGAGGCTAACAAGGCCGCTGCAGACTTTATTATTGAAAAAATGATCAAAGCTAAAGTCGAAGACCCTGAAACGGCAGAGCTACTCACCCCCAAAGGCTATCCACTATTTGCCAAGCGCCCGCCCCTTGATCACGGCTACTACGAAGCGTTCAATCGCGATAATGTGAAGCTCGTCGACATCAAAGACTACGAGCCGATTGTCGAAATAACCGAAACTGGTGTTCGCACCACCCAAAATCATCACGAGTTTGACATTATTGTGCTGGCCACAGGCTTTAAAGCCTATACCGGCGCATTGGAAGCCATGGATATCGTTGGCGAAGGCGGCCAAATTCTTCGTGATAAGTGGCAGGACCAGTCCAGTTCAATTATGGGTGTGGCGGTTGCCGGTTACCCGAATTTTTTCATGGTGACGGGCCCTCAGGCCCCCTTTGCCAACCTGCCAACATCTATTGAGCAAAATGCCCAATGGATTAGTGCGTGCGTTAAAAAGATGAACGCTGAGAACAAGCAGGTTTTTTATCCCAGTGCCACCGCTGAAGAAGAATGGACTAATTTAACCGCTGAAATACATGGGCAAACCATGATGGCAGAAGGCGATAAGGTAAACTCCTGGATGATGGGAGCCAATCGCGAAGACCGTAAAGCGCGAGTGCTGATCTTTTTTGGCGGAGCCCATGTGTATTACGACAAGCTCAAAGAGTCGTCTGACGCAGGATTTCCCGAACTCGATTTTGCCGATAACGCTGCCTGAGTAGCGCCAGACTTTGACAATGACAATGACGATCCCGGACTCGTGGCAACGCCAGTCCGGAACGCCTAACCCTCGCCGATCCTGACAGCCTTGGTAGAGCACCCTATTCCAATCCCCAGTGTCGATAGTAACAACCCTTTATTATGGGGCCCCTCAAGCAGGCTGGCCCACAGTCATGAAGCTGCTGTATCCAAGTTTTTAGGGTATTGAATAACCGCCGTGCCTTTTTCAGGTTGCTGTGCTGGCCTAGAGGGCCTAAAAAATTCAGGCCGAATCCTGGTCGCCAACTACAGCCAAACTGATGTAACACCGTATTTTTTATGCGTGTCATGCGGGTGTGATTGCGCTCATAAAGTTATCAGCGCTCGAGTGCTATTACGGGCGGGTCTTTAATACGGATTCCGCCGAGTGCTTTGGTTTTAGGGATGGGACGGTCCGGCAGATACGATCCTGCTACAGGAATACCGGATTACTGGAATCCACAGCATCAGGTCAGCAGGGTCACTAAGCGCCTTAACTCGATTGCCTCCACGTCAGTCTACCGATGCAAGCCCACACCAACGCTTTAACGCAACAGCTCTTCCAGCATATTTAGGTTGGTCAATCGTGAGCCGCTCTAGCGTTGTGAGACGCAGGTGATCCCAGACAGATAGCTCGTGACAAAGCTCAAAGCGTGTTCGCAACGCCTCTGCTAATGCTTCGCTGTCAAAATCCAACAGCGCCAATCTCTCTGTTTGCCGACGGGCGTATAACGCGCCGAGCTGTACTGCGCGATCCACAATACCCAAGGCGTTGTTGGCCACGCGAGAGGCAAAAATGCCATGGCCCGAGGCCTCCGTTAAAATCTCATTCTTATTCCACTGTGTTAGTGCGCTCACAATTTCCGCGTATTGAATATCTTCATTGATGGGCCGCTCAGGATTTAAAACAGCAGGCGGCGCCTGTAACAGCGTGTTTGTCTGGGGACGCTGAGTCTCCAATGCCAGCAACAGATCTAGCTCCACCTCAGAGATCCGTCGACCAATAATCGTGCGCTCTACCGTGGGTACCGAACCATCGCGGAAGGTACTGCCTAGTCTGAGACACGTGACGCCCCACCAAAGAATGTTAAACACCATCCACCAGTCAAAATGCTCTCGAGGCACACACTGACCACTGGCCGCCTCGTAATCGGCAAGCCAATTTTCCAGGGTGGCGAAGCCGCCCGCCTCCAAATCATAATGACCAAAACGCCAGCTAGGGATGCACAAAAATGAAATATCCCGCAGTGGGTCGCCAATATGGGCAAGCTCCCAGTCGAGGACTGCGGTCAATCCAGCCTCGTCTACCAAAAAGTTACCCATGCGAAAATCCGCATGAACGAGGCGATATTCTTGAGGATCTGGGCAATGGCGCGTCAACCATCCAAAGGCCAGTTCGAATACAGCATTGGATGACCCAAATTGCCGATAATAACGTTCCTGTTCTTCGAGGAGCTGACGCGGGGACTGAATGGGTAAAGTAACGGGTAAATCTGCAGGATCGATGCTATGGATATGAGCCAACTCTCTGGCACACTCGCCGCTGAGCTTGCTGAGAGCCTGAGAAAACTCAGGCTTGTAGAGCAATCGATTCGGCAGTGCTTCGCCGTCGATACAACTCATAATAAATCCCTCACCCAGACCGCTATTTGGGGGTAACTCGGCGATCACCTCAGGGACTTTAAGCCCAATCCGATGAAGGTAATCAATGAGGCCCGCTTGGGTCGCCATTGAAATCGACCCCACGTCATTGTCGGCGCTATGACTAGTCGCCGCTTCGGGTGTCGATACAAAAGGCAAACGCCGCAGTACTAAAGGGCGGCCGGCATAGCAAAAACGCCAACTCTCCATGCTAGCGCCCCCAGAAAGCTGCGTGAGGTCAGTGACAGATCCAGAACCTAGTTTAGGGGCACAAAGCGACTCTAATTCTTCTACTTTTTCGAGCATATCTGGCTCCCAAAACACTGCTGATAGCGACTAGCCCGTGAGAGCGACTGGCCCAGCAGGGAAATTTTCGTTAACCCCCGTCTAACTAACGACGGCTATACACCTCTGCGCCACCAATGAAGGTGCGCTCAACAACCAATTCGCGAATATCGATGGGATCCAGAGGACTCCCGGACAACACAACCAAGTCAGCGAGTTTCCCCGGCTCGAGAGACCCGATGTCCTCATCCATAAACACTTGCCAGGCGGCATCGATGGTAACAGCACGCAAAGCCTCCATGGGCGCTACCCGCTGATGCTCGCCCAAGACTTCACCGCCAGTCGTCCTTCGATTCACTTGGCTCCAAATGACTTGCAGAGGGAGCATGGGCGTAACGGGTGTATCCGCATGGGCGCTGTAACGAACCCCAGCGCTGAGCGCCCAGCGCGCTGGACTCATGTTAGCCGCGCGTTGCGGTCCCATAAAAATAGCTGAGTGACGATCTCCCCAGTAGTAGGTATGACTTGAGAAGAAACTCGGCGTAATGCCCAACTCGGCCATGCGCTGGATTTGATCCTCACGAATCATTTGTGCATGGATAAATAGCGGACGCACTTCGGGCCATGGCACAGACTGTTGGGCCGCCTCAATCGCATCGAGCGCATCCTCTGCTGACGCATCGCCGTTAACGTGAATGGCATATTGAACCTTCTGACGATGTAATCCAGCTACCTGTCGAAACAGCTCGTCCCGAGCCACCGATGGATAGCCTCGATAAAGCGCATCGCCTTTGTAAGGCTCGTAATAGGGTTCACTCAAATAACCGGTGTACCCCTGAATGCTGCCATCGGCGATAATTTTTACCCTCGGTAATGATAAGCGACCGGCCGCTAGGGTTTCAGGTCGCCATTCCCCGGATAAAACCTCCTCTTCAACAGCCTCAAGCAGCGGAAACAATGCGACCCGCTGAGGAAACACATTCAACTGGCTCAAGGGTCCTAATAATTTCGCTAAACTCAGCGGCATACCACCCGCTGAAGCCGTAGTCACACCAACTTGCAAGTACTCTCTCGCCGCGTAAGTCGTCATGCGAATACCGTCGGTTAAGCCAATATCGAGCGCTTTAAGCAGTGCCTGTCGAGCGGCTGTCTCTTCAAGCACGCCGTTAGGTCGGCGACCATCAGGAGAACTAAGATCTCTTTGAATCACGCCCCCGTCAGGGTCGGGGGTCGTTTCATCAATACCCATTTCCGCCAAAGCCGCTGAATTAACCGCATAGAGATGCCCAGAAACGTGGCTTATTGCGATAGGTCGGGTTGCAGAAACTTGATCAAGATCTGCACGAGTGGGGTGTCGTCCTTCAGCTAAGAGCGTGTCGTCATAGCCAAAACCGGTTAGCCAACCCGAAGGGCGCGCCTCATGAGCGTCTTTAAGGCGCTCTAGTAACTGGGACATAGTCTCAACATTGCCAATCGGTGGACTGTTGAGGTCGGTGCTAAAAACAACCTGACCTGATCCGGGGAAATGCCCATGGGCATCAACAAAGCCCGGGATCAATGTCCTACCCCGCAAATCGGTGACGACGGTTCTATCGGTTACCTCAGCCAATACTTCTTCCGTTGAACCTAAACGGCTAATTTTTGCCCCCCGTACACTGAGAGCCTCTACCACATCGTTGTTAGCGTTCATGGTTAAGATTTGGCCGTTAACGAAAACCTGATGCTCGGGGGGTTCTGGCGGTCGGGTAGCGATTTGAAAAAGAATGTACAACCCTAATAAAAAGGCTGCCAAGACCGACAGGCCAACGCGATAGGTCATAATTTACCTCAGGTCGTTTTAATAGTGGGGGGGTGGCGCATCGATGGGCGCGGAATCAACTTCGTCAAGACGGGCACTTTGACTTTTAATTTCTCCGTGAAGCATACGCAGCTGGTTTTGCAGTTCCAAAATCTGCTGTTGCTGACTAGCCATAGCCTTATCCAAACCTGAAACTGTATTTTCCAAAAACGCAATCTGAGATTCGAGATCGGTTTGTGAATCACTCATGTTCATTGGCTCCCTCGCGTTGCCAGCGTACTATACCCCTGCCATGACTGGAGGTCTCCTGTGAGTAAGAAAAACACGCAATCACGTCTCGTTTTTTCCACAGACGGTGGGCGCCTTTGTCTCCAGTGCCAGCGAAAACTACCCAACTGCGTATGCGGCAAAGCCGCGCCGCAACACGAAGGGGACGGTATCGCCAGAATACGCCGTGAAACCAAAGGTCGAGGCGGTAAAGCCGTCACGGTAATTGAAGGCCTACCTGTTTCCCCCGATGTTTTAAAAGATATCGCAAAGCGCCTGAAACAGCGTTGTGGCGTCGGTGGTGCGGTCAAAGACGGTAACATCGAAATACAGGGAGACCAGCGGCCTACGTGCAAAGAGGCACTGGAACAATTAGGCCACACTGTCAAACTGTCGGGGGGCTAACCCCCCGCCTTTTTAGTACATTGTGTCAGGACATCGTGATCAGCGTTTTTTGTCCGGTCGCCTTGCGACCGTAGCTTTGCACCGCCGACAATTTGAGGGCGTTTTCCAATGCAATACGATGGGAGTATGGACTGGCAAAGGTGGTCTTTAAGCCTGAAAGAACCCGCTGCTGCATCGCAAACATTCGCTCAAGGCCCGCACGCTGCAAAAAGGGCATCAGCAACCAGCCACTCACACTCCAGGCAAAACCATAGCCTCGCGTAAGAGCTGTAGGTGCTGGATCTAACATGCCGTAAATATAGATCTGCTTGTGTTCGTCTGATCCATAACGACTCCAAACGGGCATACGTTTTTGAGCAGCGACTTCCATCGCTGTCAAAATTTGGTTGCTGAGCATTCCTCCACCAATGGGGTCAAAGGCAACAGTCGCTCCAGTGGCCTCTATGGCCGCCGTTAAAGCTTTTTGAAAATGCTCATCTGAGGAGTTTAAAACATGCTCGGCGCCCAGCCCCTTTAACAACGCGACCTGCTCATCGCTGCGCACAATATTAACCAGCGGAATATCATCTTCAGCACAAATTCGGTGCAGCATTTGTCCAAGATTGGACGCCGCCGCGGCATGAACAATGGCCTTATGTCCCTCCATTTTAGCGGTCTCCACAAAACCGAGGGCTGTCATTGGATTGACCACACAAGAGGCACCCTCCTCTGCCGTGACATCATCTGGAAGCGCCATACACTGCATAGCAGACATACAACGGTACTGAGCAAATAGCTCGCCCCCAAAAACCCCTACGCGCTTACCCATTAGTGCCTGAGCTTCGTCATTTGAACCCGCAGCCACCACCGTGCCCGCCCCTTCATTACCCGCTGGAAGCCATTGGCCCACTCGAGTCTTCATGGCGCGCATCATGGCGTCTGGTACCGGCAAACTCACTGCAGGAAAACCATTTCGCTCACTGGCTGTGGCTGTATCGGTATCTAATATGCCAAACATCAATCCCAAATCTGACGGATTAATAGGAGCTGCCTCAACCTTGATCAAAACCTCATCAGGTCCCGGATCGGGAATATCCACTTCAAACAGCGCGCATTCAATCGTATTGTTTTCATGCACACAGGACTGCAGTTGTAGGCTTTTCATAGCCAACCTCGCTTAACTTAAGGGTGAGTAGTGAGTTCATTTTGCCGCAACAGCTCGGGCTTGCGACCAGCCCTTTGGTCATAAATAACCGCGTAGGCGAGCACATTTTGAACGTATTCGCGAGTTTCCTTGAAGGGCAAACTTTCAATCCACTGATCCGTAGGTACCTCGGAGTCCACCCAGCGACGGACGCGGTGTGGTCCCGCATTGTAGCCAGCCAATGCCTTAGGACGATGCTGCGAAAAACGGTCCAGCAAACCGCGGTAATAATGGGCGCCTATCGAAACGTTGTATTCTGCCTGGTGCAGCTGAGTGCTCCGAAAAACAATTCCCTGTTGCCGCGCTACCATCTTTCCCGTACTCGGCATCACCTGCATTAATCCCAACGCCCCCACCGGCGATCGCGCCAACGGGTCCATTGCACTCTCTCGCCTAGCGATGGACATTAAGTCAGTAATCGAGACTGATTCTGCCTCTGCGTAGGCCTGAAAAATAGGTTGAAACGCCTCTGGAAACCTGAGATCCAGCTCATCCCATGCCCCTGCACTATTGGCTGCATGGATCGCGTAATAATTCCAGCCTCGCTGCCTTGCGATTCGCGCCGCGGCAACTTTCTGTGAGTCACTCAGACCCCCGATCAGTGTATGCCACTCCAAGCGGGCCGCATCAGCTTCCTCCAAAGCCAGTAGCTCTATGATTCTCGCAACGGCGGGGTCATCAAAATCATTCTCACTCGCTGAGACGGCGGCTGACAATTGATAAGGTCGCTGCAAACTCTGAGCCGCTAAAAATCCGTAGTAGCTGCGTTTTTTAGCGAGTTCTTCTAGGTTTTGTTCGGCCGCTTCTTGTTCTCCCAGATTCAGCTGTGTTTTGGCCAGCCAATAACGCCATCTATCGTCTTGTCGAGCGACACTGCTCAGCCACCCCAGGCCCTCGCTCACCGCTATCCAATCTGTTTTTTGAATGTTTTGCCGCAGATAAATCTCTGTCAATTCATCATCTCGAAGCCGAGCCAGGGTCTCAACAATCCATGGCTGTGGCGCAGCACTTTGGGCAAAAAGACTATGGCGGACAATGAGTGTCTCCATGGCCTGCAACTGTAAATCACTAAAAGGCTGTGAACCGCGGGTTTTTTCGAGTGCCTTTTTGGCTTCGCCAGGATTCACTCTCGCAAGCCTGCGTATGCCAACCGTTACTAGCTGGGCGTGATGAACATCGGGGGCATGCACACTTTTGTCAGGAGATCGGGGCGTCGATAGACCGCACCCAATTCATCTAAAAGCAGTGATAATTTTGGCGAAGCAAAGCGCTTTAAGTAACGAATGAGATGAGGCGTCCTCGCATCAAAGGCTTTGAGCGCTCGGGACCAAACCAACGCATCATCGGGGCCAGGCCCCTCACTCATCCAGCGCTCAAAAAGAATATCGCAAGCTGCGTCTTGAGACTCCCCAACGTTCCAAAGCGCCGCCGCGCCCTGCCACGCTTCATCGACATCTCCCACCGTCCGCTGGGCCCGGTAGTAGTAGCACTGTAACTCAACATCTCGAGGCACGCTCTGAGCGACACTCAAAAATGCGTCCCAGTGACGATCTCGACCTTTGTGCAGAAGGTAGGCATGACGAAACTTATCGTAAAGCGGCGTTCCTCTAGCGGCCATTAAAAAGGCTTGCGCATCACGAGGCCCCAAACTGTGTATTTGCCCAATAAGCGCCTCATAATCGAGGTATTGAACCAAAGGATAATCGGCCAACTGCTCTCGAGCAGCTCGATATCGAGGCCCCATACCGGTTCGGAGTTCAGTCAGAGCATCGTTATAAAGCAAACGTTGTGACAACAGGTCTGGTCGGTTATCGGCAAAAGCCACCGAAGATTGAATCGGCATCGTCGACGCCATCACATAGGTTCCACACCCGCCAACCACACAAAGGGCTATCATCAGAAGCCCAACACCACGTGTCACAGTACGATTTACCTTAAAATAATGGCCAACCCCATTAGCATGGCTGTTGGCACTCCCAATTTCAAATCCCTGGGTTAGCATAGGGGCTTGATCAATGCTTGCCTACAAAGGTTTCAAAAAATAGTGACAAACAGCGCAGTACGTCTCACTCAATACAGCCACGGTGCTGGATGCGGTTGCAAAATAGCACCCGATGTTCTTGGCGAAATACTTTCAGGTAGCCGAATTAATCCAGATCTATACCCTGATTTACTGGTGGGTAACCACAGTCGTGATGACGCCGCAGCTGTGGATCTCGGTGATGGCCGAGCCGTGCTGACAACGACCGATTTTTTTATGCCCATTGTTGATGACCCCTTTGACTTTGGTCGGGTAGCCGCCACCAATGCCATCAGCGATATCTATGCGATGGGAGGGCGCCCCCTGGCTGCCATCGCGATTCTAGGTTGGCCCGTTGATAAGCTGGCGCCTGGTATAGCCGCCAAAGTCGTCGCAGGCGGTCGCAGCGTATGCGCGTCTCTAGGCTTTCCACTGGCAGGTGGGCACAGCATTGACTGTCCAGAACCCATTTTTGGGCTAGCAGTCACCGGTGAAGTTGCCATAGACCATCTAAAACGCAATAGCACAGGGTGCGTCGGTGACAGCCTGTACCTGACAAAGCCTCTGGGCATTGGAATTCTTACTACCGCAGAAAAACAAAACAAGCTTCAGGACCATCATTTAGGGATAGCGACTCAGCTTATGTGCCAACCCAATCAGATCGGACAGCAGTTAGCTGCGATCCCGGGCGTCAATGCCATGACTGATGTCACTGGCTTTGGCTTGCTCGGTCACTTACTGGAATTTTGCGAGGGTGGCAACCTCAGCGCACAACTTCATAGACCTGCGGTGCCCCTCATAGAAGGGCTATCGGATTATCTCGCTCAAGGATGCACACCAGGGGGGACAGCTCGAAACTTTAACGCCTGCCGTGACCACACGACTTCTACTGCAGCACATGATCAAGCGATCTTTTGTGACCCTCAAACAAGTGGGGGCCTCCTCCTGGCGGTTGCTGCTCACGGAACTGATGAGGTAGAAAAGCAGCTTAAAGCCGCGGGATTACCCCACCATAGCATCGGCAAATTAGAACCGGTCACCGGGAATCGCTGCCAAATTCGACTCACAGGCTAATCATATCGTGCCGTATATCGATGATTTTCCCGCACTATTTCGAAATCAGATGCCGCTGATCGATACTCGAGCACCGATTGAATTTAATCGAGGCAGTATGCCAACGGCGATTAATTTACCGCTCATGAACGACGCTGAGCGCGAGTCAGTCGGTCGATGCTACAAGTACGATGGGCCGGAAGCAGCAATTGCACTGGGGCATCAACTGGTGACGGGCAGTTTGCGTGAAGCTCGTATTGCGGCATGGGTCGCATTCGCAAAAGCGCATCCACAAGGCGCACTGTTTTGCTTTCGCGGCGGAATGCGCTCGGAATTGTCGCAGCAGTGGTTGAAGAATGCCGGCATCGACTACCCGCGTATTCGCGGT
>Ga0213863_10002498_pt1 | contig 13053 bp, 13 predicted proteins | sample PICome_8_FD_160128 | JGI IMG/M metagenome (GOLD analysis project Ga0213863, IMG submission 160128) | Coastal seawater microbial communities near Pivers Island, North Carolina, United States - PICO497 | ecosystem: Environmental > Aquatic > Marine > Coastal | place: USA: North Carolina... | reverse complement strand
CCAACTCAATCTCAAAGACGGCCGAGCATCATAACCCCCAACTCACAGGTCAGCAAGACTGATTTCGATATTCCTTGCTTGACTCACGATAAGACACACATGTACCGTAACTTTCCACGACTTAAACATCTTTTCACTTTTGATCATATTAGGGAGCCCTCAATGGCCGTTGATAAATTCCCCATCGAAGCAGGACATATCATGTTGTTCGCCAGATCCATCGGAGATGCAAATCCCATCTATTACGATGAATCCTATGCAGAAACAACCGAACCGGGTGCAGTCATTGCACCACCGACTTTTGTTCAAGCCAGCGCTCAATTCGATCCTGACTACTTTTTGCGGCCCAAAATCGGTCAGGAATGGTTTGGATCAGCGAAAGGCCCAACAGGCATCACCGAAAAAAAAGGTGGGGGCGGCGGTGGCGGCGGTGGCGGTCTTCATGCCGAGCAGCACTACGTCTATCACAAACCTCTCAAGGCCGGTGATACCCTTACCGCAACGGTAAAACCAGGCAATAGCTGGGAGAAAGAGGGTCGTCGAGGCGGTAAGCTGATGTTCAGCGAGTCGGTAACAGAATATCGAGATCTCTCCGGAGATCTCGTCGTTACCGCAACCAGCGTCGGCGTTCGTACAGAACGACCTGCCACCAGCTAATAGACAGGGAAAAGAACATGTCATTAAAAAGAAACGATTTAAATGTTGGCGATGTCTACAGCGAAGAAGTTTGCAATAACCTCTCAAGGACTCAAATAGTCCAGTACGCAGGTTCTTCGGGTGACTACAACCCTCTGCATTCCGACGAAATATTCACCACCCAGGTAGCAGGCTACCCTTCCGTTTTTGCCCACGGCATGCTCTCCATGGGCATGACCGGAAGAATGCTCACGAACTACGTCGGGGACGGCCGGCTTACGGCGTTTGGCGTTCGGTTTACCTCTCAGGTGTTCCCGGGTGCAACCCTGACCGCGTCAGCAACAATTGAAGCAATCCGCGAGGAAAACGGCGAACATTTCGTTGACTTATCCGTGTCGACCAAAGACAGCGATGGAGTCGAAGTCATCAAGGGACAAGCCTCGGCGAAAATCGACGCCTAAGGTCTACGCACCGCGGCAATCCGTTTTTGGCCCTTCAGGAGTTGGAGCCTCTTAGGCGCCTCCGATCAAGGTCTAGGATTGCCGAGGGATTGCGGGCGATCCTGAACGCTGTGCACCGTTTGGGCCACTGTCTTTTAGTTGGACATCGCGCGCGGCAATGCGCTAGACACTAGGCCCTCTCGACATAAAGGCTAGGCCCTGTGCTCAATGGACAAAAAGACCCCCTTTCTTCAAAGGGCAAGAGAATTTTTTGCCTCTTCCTGTTCCGATAGACCCAACTTCCGATAGATCTAACTTCCGATAAACCCAACTTCCAACAAATCCGCCCAAGGCGCCCTAACACACCTTCAGCCAGGCCACTGCGGCCAATCTTACAATTACTCCGGGATATTCCTGTCTTGGGACAGTCTCGCTGTGGGAAGTTTAAAAGGACCGACGCTGAGCCCATTACGTCGCGGCATGACCCGTCCTAACGATTTTACTCCCGAGATGTCGTGAAGGCCTCTCGAATCATGCCTGGCGTTAAAATTTGAGGAAGGATCAATGGTTCTTCCAGTCCCTCTTGGTACACCAAATAAAGCGGCACGCCAACGCGATTAAAATCCGCCAATGCTTGGGTAATCAATGGATCCTCTCGTGTCCAATCGGCCTTCATGTAAGTTATGCCCTCCGATTCAAATAGCGTCCGAGTGTCAGGCGTGGCAATTGCGACCGCCTCATTGACTTTGCAGGTAATACACCAGTCAGCGGTAAAATTGAGGAAAACAGGCCCTTTGGCTCTGGCAATCCTTAGCGCCTCGGCGGAGAACGCGATACTAGAGTCTAGCGCCTGAGCACCACCCCGCAATTGCAACGTATCTGGCCCTGAATTTTGCTCAGTGGGCTTAATGGCGGACAAACTGGCCATAGAGGAAACCCCCAGCGCGATCAAAATCACGCGATTCAACCAACGACTGAGACCAAAGCGAACCCAAATCCAGATGAGTATAGTCAGCAGCAATCCAGCAACAGCTGCAAAGGCAAAACCGTCAGCACCCGCCTGACGAATCAAGATCCACATAAGCCAAATCACGGTTGCATACATCAAAAATGCTGCACCCTGTCGAAAGCCCTCCATCCAAGGTCCAGGTTTTGGAAGCCTTGCCATAAGCGCAGGTATGTAAGTGAGCAAGAGCAGCGGCAGCGCCATCCCGAACCCAAGGCTCGCAAAGATTAACATTGCCATATATGAGGGTTGCACAAGCGCAAAACCGAGTGCTGCGCCCATAAAAGGCGCTGTACAGGGCGCAGCGACTACCACAGCCAAAACACCGTTGAAAAAAGCGCCAGAAGCCCCGTTGCTCGGAACACCCGGTATCGAAATTCCACCAGTCAGTTCAAAAAAGCCAGACAAATTAAAACCGAGCACCAAAAAGATAAGACTGAGCCCAGCGACGATCATTGGCGATTGCAGTTGAAAACCCCAACCAAGTTCCTCCCCGAAGTGGCGCAACACAATTAACACCGCAGCGACCAGCAAGAAACTTATCACCACGCCTAAAGTATAGGACCATCCTTGAAGCTTCTGGCGTGATCGCGAACCCGATGATTCCCTGATCAAGCTCATGACCTTGATCGACAATACCGGAAACACACACGGCATCAGGTTGAGTAAAACGCCGCCAAAGAACGCCAACAACATCGCGGTGAATACGTTCAGACCCGAATTCTCAGATTGAAAGCCTTCCACATCTATGGTCACAGCAGAACGAATCAACTCGTCCCCTACCCATTCTTCATACCAGAGCAAACCAGAATAATTTCTCGTAGCATGTGAGACGAACCGCGTCCAAACCGCGAAGCCCTCAGGTCCGAACTCAAAGCGCGGCGGCTGGGTCAGATCAACCAAGTCGGCTTCAAAGGGTAAAAAGTACAGCGCTTTGATTCTGTCTTGATCGAGCCCGGGCAGATCAACTGAAACCTTCAGCAACAGGGGCTCATCCCAGGTCGCCTGCGTCAGCAAAGGCAGAGCCTGCGGCAGTGGGACATTCTGAAACCGCGTATTCAATCCAGGATCAAGCTTGACGGTCTCAACCACGGGCACCGAGACTTGAAGACTCGCCTCCTCCGGAATACAAACGTCCGCACAAACAAGCCATCGCCCCGATACGGTTAACTCAACCCTCTCGACACCTGTCAAATCGCCGAAAGACAATACTTGAGTCAATAGAACGCTGTTCTTGTAGCCCAGATTTATTAGAGGCCCATAGGGAATCCGCTCAGGAATTGGCCAAGCAATTGCAGACGCACTCAATAGCCCTTCTGCTTGCCAAGATAACGAAACAGGCTCGCCGGAATCGCCTGGATTACGCCAATAAGTGTGCCAGCCCTCAGGCAGTTGAATTTCAACACCAATTAACAGAGTTCCGCCAGATTCCACGCCCTCGGCTGGCGACACCACTCTAACGTCCGCCTCTCCGGAGTTAACCCAGGGCGACTCTATCGCTAGCGCGTTGGAGACCATCAGCGTAAACCACGTGAGCAGCAGTCCAAATGACCTATGCAGGCCAGTGATGTTCAAGGACGCATTCCCCACAGCGCTGGCCCCTTTAACGCATCAAGCGTGGGTTCGATCCAATCTGTCCATTGACACAACTTTTGACGAGTTTCCCTTGGATCGATGAGCTCATGAACCGAAAAGCTTTCCATTAAAGGAAATGGGGAGCGGGCGCTCAAAAGTTTCGCCTCCAGTTCAGCGCGCTTCGCCTCTGGATCATCTGCCGCTTCGATTTCTCGGCGATAAGCCACAGCGACCCCGCCCTGAACAGGCAAAGCACCGATCTCGTAGGAAGGCCATGCCAGCTTGTAGGTATTCGGTGCAAAATGGGCAGCTGAGGCCACGCCGAAAGCTTTATGAACAGCAACCGTTGCCCAAGGCACCGTCGATTGCACTGCAGCGGCCACTGCACTCATTCCATAACGAATCGTGCCCAATGTCTCTGCATCCGGCCCCAACATGAAGCCCGGTTCATCCAAAAAATTGACGATGGGAACATGAAAGGTTTCGCAGAGCTCCATCATTCGCTTTGCTTTTTGTGAACCGCTTGCGGTCATTGCCCCAGCGTAATGACGACAATCGTTGGCGATCACGCCTACAGGCAGGCCATTTAGTCGCGCAAATCCAATGATCTGTCCTCGGCCATACTTGGGCGCAAGTTCAAGAAAGGAATCAATATCCATGACTGCCTTTATGATTTTACGCATCTCAAATGGTTTACGCAGATCTCTCGGTACAATCGACAGTAAGGATTCATCCGCTCGGTCCACTGGATCACTTGAAGACAAGCGACTTGGGACGTCCCAGACATTCTGGGGTAAGTAGCTTAAAAAAGTCCGCATCGCGTCAAAGGCCTCTTCTTCCGAATTTACGACCGCATCAACCACGCCACTTTTTTCGTGAACTCGATAACCGCCGAGCGCTTCTTTCGAAAGCTGCCTGCCCAAGGCTCGCTCAACCAGCGCTGGACCAGCAACCATCACCTGGGAAAGTTCTCGAACCATCACTGAAAAATGCGAAGCAGCCAAGCGTCCGGCTGGGAAGCCCGCAACGGGCCCGAGGGCGGCTGACACTACAGGCACGACGCCCATTGCATCGGCGATGACCTTAAAGCGCGGTTCTGCAAACACCGGAGATCCAACAGTTTTGGGTCCTGAGCCGCTCGCAGGCGCAACGCTGCCGCCACCGCCTTCAAGCAGTCGGATCAGAGGAATTTTAAAATGAAGCGCAAGCTCTTCGGCGTACACGCTTTTTCTCAAGCCCGAAGCATTTGGAGATCCCCCCTTGAGCGTGAAGTCTTCACCTCCAACCACTAATCGTCGGCCATTGACCTGACCAAAACCGACGACGTAGTTCGCAGGGCTGAAAGACTCGATCTCACCCGCCTCATTTTTTTCTGCAAACCCAGCGCCTGGACCATGCTCCACAAAGGAATCAGGGTCAAGAAGGCAATCGATCCGCTCTCGAACGGTCAAACGACCCTTCTCATGCTGACGAGCAATACCCTCTATTCCGCCTTGCTCCAAAGATCGACGCTTTCGCGCTTTAATCTCAGCGACTTCTTTCTCCCAAGACATCATCTCCCTCCCTACTTCTTAATCCTAACAACACCTCTTGCAGCAACCGGATTAAATCAGACTCATGGAACGACATAAACCTGAGTATTTCTCTACCTTGGCTTACCCATCAAGCTGATGGTCACCGCTCAAAGCCGCCTAATCTGGATCAAATCTAGCAAGACCTAGGAGAACATGCTATTTTCCGCCTACAAGTCAGGGTGTAATCGCGTTCGACCATCACAACAACGAAACAGCCTCAGGGTTGCTCGAGCCCTGTTGTACGAGGCTGCCAATTAAAGGATCCACATTATGCTCATCGCTGTCCCCACCGAATCTCTTGCAAGTGAACGGCGCGTCGCGCTGATTCCCGACGCAGCAAAGAAACTGGTAAGAGCAGGCATCGACGTCTGTATCGAACAAGGCGCCGGTCTCCGCTCAGGTTATTCAGACGCTGACTATGAGGCGGTTGGCGCAACCTTATCCTCTGATGGGAGCGAGCTGCTAAGCAAGGCGGACATGGTGCTGCGTGTGCGCAAACCTGATCTCCCCGACGTCAGTAAACTTAAATCGGGGGCCATCCATATCAGCTATCTCGATCCTTATAACGAAACTGAGTTGGTTGATGCGTTGGGTGCGGCCAGCGTCACTGCAATCAGCATGGAAATGATTCCAAGAACCACCCGAGCTCAAAAAATGGATGCGCTCAGCTCTCAGGCGAATCTCGCCGGTTACGTGATGGTGGTTCTCGCAGCACAGCAACTTGACCGCATTCTGCCGATGATGATGACGCCCGCTGGGACGCTCAGTCCGGCTCGGGTCTTTGTAATCGGCGCTGGAGTTGCAGGCCTACAAGCGATCGCCACAGCTAAGCGCTTGGGCGCCAGAGTAGAGGCGTTCGACACTCGCCCGGTTGTGGCTGAACAGGTTCAATCCCTTGGCGCTAAATTTGTTGAAATTGACTTGGGTGAGACAGGACAAACCAAGGATGGATACGCCATGGCGCTAACGCCAGAGCAGTTGGAGTTGCAACGACTCGGCATGAAAGATGTGATTAGCCAAGCCGATATTGTCATCACGACCGCACAGCTGTTCGGTCGACCCGCGCCTCGTATCGTAACCGCTGACATGGTCGCAGCGATGAAGCCTGGCGGCGTTATTGTTGACATGGCCGTGGACTCTGGCGGCAATGTAGAGGGCTCTGAGCCTGACCAGACCGTTAACATTGGGGGTGTCTCAATTATCGGTATGTCAAACTTGCCCGCTCAAGTTTGCAAGGATGCCAGTCAAATGTACGCGGCTAACCTGGTGAATTTAGTGTCTGAATATTGGGATGCCGAGGAAAAAACTTTTAACCTCAATATGGAAGATGACATTTTGCAGGGTTGCGTGATCACTCACGGAGGCGCCTTGGTCAATGAGGCTATTAAATCGTTACGTGGCGAAGGAGCTTAGTATCATGGAAATTGTTTTTCTCACTTTTATTCTTGTTCTATCGGTGTTTTTAGGCTTTGAGCTCATCTCAAAAGTACCGGCAACCCTGCACACGCCGCTGATGTCTGGCGCTAACGCGATATCTGGCATTACGTTAGCTGGCGCGTTTCTGGCTGCTGGCACGACCAGCAACGAAATGGCGAGCTGGCTAGGCGGTGCTGCGGTGGCTTTCGCCACGGTGAATGTGGTTGGCGGCTACCTGGTGACCGACCGCATGCTCAGCATGTTCAAAAGCAAACGGAGTGCGCAGTCATGAGCATCGATTTACTTGCAAATCTAGCCTACATTCTTGCTGCAGCGTTATTCATCTTTGGATTGAAGATGCTTGGATCTCCTGCGACGGCAAAACGCGGCAATCTTTTGTCTTCCACTGCAATGTTTATCGCAGTTGTTTCCGGACTAATCAGCGCTGAGGTTGTCAGCTATGAATTCATAATCGGCGGCATGATCGTCGGTGCAACCGTTGGCGCGCTGGCAGCGCGCTTGGTCGCAATGACCAGCATGCCCGAAATGGTCGCTCTATTTAACGGATCAGGCGGTGCATCCAGTCTGCTTGTCGGATGGGCGACGCTCTATCTTGGCACGAGCGAGACCTCAACATTTACAGCCGCTACCATCGTGCTGGCCATTTTGATTGGTGGCTTGACCTTTACCGGTAGCTTAATCGCCTACGGCAAACTCAGTGAACGCATCAATAGCGCCGCAGTCGTTTTCCCATTGCAACGATTTCTAAACGCCGGACTCCTCCTTGGTATCGTCGCCTGCGCAGTCCTATTCTGCCTTGAGCCTTCGGCGACGTCGCCATATCTCTATGCGCTTTTGGGCTTGGCGCTGGTACTGGGTGTTATGGCGGTTATCCCAATCGGCGGTGCGGATATGCCAGTCGTAATCTCTCTGCTTAACAGTTACTCAGGCATCGCCGCCTGCGCAGCTGGGTTTGCGGTGGGCAATAACATTTTGATCGTTGCTGGCGCTCTTGTCGGTGCATCTGGAATCATTCTCACCAATATTATGTGTAAAGCCATGAACCGCTCTCTCACGAATGTGTTGTTCAGTGGATTCGGTGCTGTGAAGTCTGCCAAAGCGGTTGAGGGCGAGGTTAAGCCTGTCTCCGTAGAAGATGCCTACTATATTCTTGAAGCAGCGTCGAACGTGTGCTTCGTGCCCGGCTATGGTATGGCAGTGGCTCAAGCTCAACACGTCGTTAAAGAACTCGGAAAAATCCTAGAGGCTAATGGTTGCGAAGTTTCTTACGCCATCCATCCGGTAGCAGGGCGAATGCCCGGACACATGAATGTTCTGCTCGCTGAAGCGGATGTTCCTTACGAGCAACTCGTCGAAATGGACGATATTAATCCTCGTATCGAGAACGTCGACGTTGCGATCGTGATCGGAGCCAATGACGTTGTAAACCCAAGTGCTAGAGAAGATTCTGATAGTCCAATTTACGGCATGCCAATCATTAACGTAGACCAAGCCCGAACCGTTTTCGTGCTTAAAAGGTCCATGGCTTCCGGCTTTTCAGGGGTCGATAACCCGCTGTTTTTTGGAGAAAACACTCGAATGCTTTTTGGAGACGCCAAAGAGAGCATCTCAGGCGTTATAGGAGAGTTTGGGTAGACCCCGGACCAACCCGCCGCAACCTCGAGAACTCGATGTCCACGCCTTACAGGCATTAGGTAATCAATACCGCGCTCAGCACGCATCACGTGCTGAACGCGGACTGAAAGTGATCGAAAGACCTATTCGTTTTTACGGATCTTGGGTCTGGACGGCAATCACTGCCCAAGGCTAAGGCACCACGGTGATTGCTTGAGGCTATGGCTCCTCACACCGCCTTGTGCAGCTTTGCCCATCTTTTGATCGTCGCGTGTCCTCTCTCATCTTCGAGGCTTGAGTCACTACCCCCTACTCTGACAAAACTTCAATCGTAACCAATGCCGCTGCGATCGGATATCCAAATGCCATGGTCGCTGGTGTGAAACTCGAGATCGATGCAATCATTGCCGCCGCATCAACCAGGTCTAGACCGCCTTCGACAGACGCCAATTGCTCTGAGTTCAGTGTTCTCATTTAATCTCCTTTTCAATGGTTGTTTATCGTTTTCTGTTTACCGCTTTCTGTTTACCGCTTTCTGTTTACCGCTTTCTGTTTACCGCTTTCTGTTTACCGCTTCCTCTTGACTACTTGCCTTTTATTGATTCAATTGAATTCGGTGACTTCGCATCGCACTGCCACCCCAATCGAATTACCGAGAGCATTATCCAATAAGACGAATACTGACTTGTAAGCAGTCCACTTGGTCCTGAGTAAGAAGCAACGCTGGACAATCTCAGTCATGGCTAGCGCAGATCCATAAGATGCTTAGGCCCGGCCGCAAGCACGTGCTACTCTTTCCACGGACGAACAGGAGGATCATGATGGCCGGATTAGATGAAACGCCAACGGCAGCACCGCTACAGTTAGACCCCGACGCTTTACAGCAACTTCGGTTGAAAGCTGAGCAGAGCGTTGCTGAGGATGGGCTTCCTTCTGTCCAGATTGCCCTGGCCTATCGCGGTAAAATCCTTGCATTTGAGACCTTTGGTGATGCTAGCAATGAAGCCCTTTATCCTATTTTTTCTGCCACCAAAGCCATTACCTCTTCGTTAGCATGGCTTTCGATGCAATCAGGTGATCTGGATATCAATCGATCCGTGAGTGAGTGGATCCCAGAATTCAGCACAGATGAAAAGTCCGCTGTCCTCGTTGAGCATCTATTGACGCACACCGCAGGATTTCCCAATGCCCCCTTCAAGCCGACGGATTACTGGGATTCGAAGCGCAAGCGCGCAAGATTCAAACAGTGGCGCTTAGATTGGGCTCCTGGGACTGCCTATACTTATCATCCTAGTTCTAGCCTGTGGGTACTGGCTGAAATACTAGAGACCATTCACGAACAAACATTTGCTTCAATGATACAAGATCGCATTACAGGCCCGATGTCCCTATCGGATTTTTGGGTTGGCTGCCCCGAACCCCATCAGCACCGAATTGTAGATATTTCTTATGTGGGCGATGGTCCTTCGGATGCTGATTACGCGGCCCGAAATATGTCCCCGCCACCGATCACCGAGGTTACCGAAGAGGCTATCACGAGGTTTAATACGACTTCAGTTAGGCAAGTTCCAATTCCAGGGGGCGGCGGCTATACCTCTGCAGCATCGCTGGCACTGTTCTACCAGGGACTTTTGGGATTCAATGGGGATTCCGAAAATTTTTCAGAAACGCCCTGGAGCCAATCCACCATTTTTGAGGCACGCAAGGTAAGAACAGAAAGGTTAAAAGATCCCTATCTGGGTATCGATGTGCTTCGCGGTTTAGGCATCGTTATTGCCGGTGACAAAAACCGTCATCTCAGAGGCTTTGGTCACCTTAACAGTCCTACCGCATTTGGCCACAACGGCGCAGGAGGTCAAATTGCCTGGGCAGACCCGGCAACCGGCGTAAGCTTTGTCGCTTTAACCAACGGTCACGATCGCAATCCTTTTCGGCAGGGCAGTCGCGGCGTCAGTCTTTCTAACAAGGCCGCTGTATGCTTGAAATAGGCGACAGCAACGCTAAAGCCGCCTTCATTATCGCTCTCATTGCAACGCCGACGCACCGGCTAAGGATTTGAAAGTCCAATGTGGCAGCGCAGCGTCTTACAGTGACGGCGCACGCCCCTCAGCCTATGTTGGCGTTATTTGGCCGAATCAAAACGTCGACGCCGCAAAAATTCACAGGAGCATGATCCAGGGACATTTCTTGTAGCGATGATTTCTTTGCGCAAAGCTCAAACGCAACTAACCCTCTCGCAGTTGAGCCCGCAGGCGGCTCAAAGCGAACCTCAGCCCCATCATTCATAAGAAGATAATGTCCGGACTGAGATCGTTGCACTGTTGTACCTAGTAAATAAGCCCACAACGCGGCCACCTGATCTGGCGCGTCGACTTCGATGGTACAGCTAAGCAAATCTCCCGCAGAACGCGCTCGTCTGCTCTGCCATCCAGGACCTGCCCAGACCCATTCATCAATGGGCCGCATTTCATCAAAAGAGACGATGGCTCCGCCAATGTCTTTGGGATGGACGTGAAACGCAGAAACCTCTGGTCGCTCGGTCTCCCAAATTTTTCGAAAGCCTCTTTCAGAGACACGATCGCTCACTGGTTTCAGCTGATCAACCTGAAAGAGCAGCATGTAGCCACAATCGCCTCCGCGGCGCATCAGCATTCTGCCTGCAGCCGTGTCTTCTTGAAACGGTGACACCACCTCAACAAATGAGTTACCCGAGGGGACAACAATATTCTTGAGTCCGAACTCTTCAACCCCTTCGTCAGAGTAGGCAGTTTCGAAGTTCAGCAGACCTTTTAATTGGCGCTCTGCTTCAGAAAGATTTGCTGATACCATAGCGACTTGTCTTAACCACATCATCAAAGACCTCTACAATTTAATTCAGTATACAAATCCCGACACGAAATTTCTTTTTTAACGCTCCGGAGAGCCTAACAATGAAACCTACGCAAACCTTAATTCGCCTGGTCGTAATTGCAGGTCTAGCGCTCGCACCTGCAAGCTACGCGGAAACCCAATCGACCTCTGAAAAAATCCAAGCTGCTTTGGATCATGAACGGCGTTCTGAACAGGAAATCGCTCGAGACAAAAATCGCAAGCCACTAGAAACGCTCAATTTTTTTAGGCTTCAAGATGACATGACCGTGTTGGAAATTATGCCTGGTGGCGGGTGGTATACGAAAATTTTAGGGCCTGTTCTCGCCGAAAACGGTCGACTAATTCTGGCCATTGGCGCCGAACGCACAGGAGAGCGGATTAAAGATCAACCTGGTTTCGAATCAACCACCGTAATCCCTTTCGATCGATCAAACTTTTCAAGGGCACCGGGCAGTCGCATGATGGATCTACCCGAATTTAGCCTAGGCCTCACAAAAGTCGACCTCGCTTTGACGTTTCGTAATCTCCACAACTTCACGCCTGAGGGACGCCGCAGCATTAACAAGGCCGTCTTCGACTCCCTCAAAAAAGGCGGCTACTACGGCGTTATCGACCACACTCGACGGCATATGCAGGAACACTCCTCAGAAGTTTGGCGCCGTTTGGATCCGGTCCTAGCCATCCAAGAAATTCAAGCCATCGGATTCGAATTAGTCGACCATTCAAACCTGCATTACAGACCCGATGACGAACTACGTTATGAGGTCGGCAGAAAGTCTGTCACTGGCAATACCGACCGTTTCACACTGCTTTTCGTTAAACCTTAAAAAGGCGATTATCCACACCACAACAGTGCAAAAAAAAGCCGGAGCAAGCTCCGGCTTTTTTTAATTTTTTCCTTTAGTATCCCTGTAGGACACCGTAGCGATCGCGATGGAAAGCACTGTTGCCCAAGGCATGCTCGCAAACTCTCGAGCGCTTCATAAAGAATCCAATCTCGTATTCGTCCGTCATGCCAATGCCGCCATGCATCTGAACGCCCTCGCTACTGACTAAATGATAGGTGTCATTAAGTCGCGTTTTCGCCAAACTCGCGAGCTCGGGCACTTCTTCGCTGTCCTCATCCAAAGCGGCTAAAGCCTCGAGTACGACTGATTTTGAGAGCTCCACCTCACAAAACATTTGGGCAGCGCGGTGCTTTAAGCCTTGGAAGGACCCAATGGGGACACCAAACTGCTCGCGCACTTTCAGATATTCAACTGTCCGCTCAAAACACTCTTGAACTCCCCCAAGCATTTCAGCCGAAAGCAAGATCCGACCTATATCAAGCGCCTTGTCCAATATCTGGGCGCCTCTTCCTTCCTCACCCAACAAAACACCCTCAGCGCCACTAAACTCTATATTCGCCGCATTGCGAGAATCAGCCATGATCGTACGCGTAACGCTCACGCCCGCAGCTTCACGGTCTATCAGAACCAGGGTCAAACCGTCTTTGTCTCCAGCTGTACCGCTTGATCGCGCGACGACGACAAGCTTGTCGGCGACATGACCATCAAGCACGAACTTTTTACTGCCAGTTACTGAGTAGCCCGAGGCCGTCTTCTCTGCAGTTGCGGAGCTACCGTAAGGGTTATGATGCGGAGACTCTTCGAGCGCCAAAGCAAGCAACATTTCTCCACCAGCGACTTGGGGCAAGATTGTACGTTTTTGTTCATCATCACCGCCGAGGACAATACAGCTTGCGCCAAGACCTACTGTTGCGATCAAGGGCGAGGCTGCCAACGTACGCCCGCACTCCTCAAGCACGACGCCCATCCCCGTAAAGCCGAAACCAAGCCCACCGTACTCCTCGGGAATGCATATTCCGGCCCCCCCGAGATCGACCATCTGGCGCCAAGTG
>Ga0213863_10002496_pt1 | contig 13058 bp, 19 predicted proteins | sample PICome_8_FD_160128 | JGI IMG/M metagenome (GOLD analysis project Ga0213863, IMG submission 160128) | Coastal seawater microbial communities near Pivers Island, North Carolina, United States - PICO497 | ecosystem: Environmental > Aquatic > Marine > Coastal | place: USA: North Carolina... | reverse complement strand
ACCGACATGCAGACGGCTTTCGTGTGGCACTACACCGAGGGCGCGTGTGGGCAGACAGAGGCAGCGCGCCGGGCGGGGTTCTCATTCCCAGCCAGTGCGGCGACCAAGATGCTCAATGGCGTGACGTTCCCGAAGGTAACCCGGGCTGTGCGCGTCAAGCAGGACGAGCTGAGAGAGAAGTACGCGATCACGCCAGCGAAGACTGGGGCGATGCTCTGGAGTATTGCCGAGACGGCTTTCGAGACGGGTGCGTACAACGCCGCAGTGTCGGCAGTGAAGGAACTCAATCAGCTCGCAGGGCTGACCATTCATCGCTCGCAGAACCTCAACATCAATGCCGACTTGCAGAAGATGAATCGAGAGGATATCAAGCACCGGCTGAACGAACTGCTCGGCGTAGAGGTCGAGATGAAGGACAAGGATCACTAACCTTGCCGGCTTCGAGGATTCAGGGAATGAACCTTGTTTCGGCCCCGCCTCCCGCCCGGCCCCTCGAAATTCTGCGAAAATCCCGATTTTGCGTGGTTTTGAGGGAATTCCCTTTAAAAACAATGACTTACTCCAGGCGCAGGGGTTGATCTGGTTGCGCCAAGACTGAGTTCCTCTGAGCAGGGGCGATACATCATGCGCCATGACGGCATATCGACCGGCTTATGTGCCCTCAGAGGGCCGTAGGAGCGCCCTCAGGCGACCCTTGTCGAAATCAAAGGAACCCTATGGATCGGGAAAAAAGGCCTCAGATCGCTTTAGATTTTGACCCCCACACCCCCCTTTTTGGCGGCCCCCAGTGGCGCGGTAGCTATAGCAGGGTTTTACTCACTCAGCGCGCAAAATTGTGTACGGCCTAATGTTGCAAGGAAGGAACCCTGCCCTTCAGATTTTTGTAAGGGGACAAAAGCCTGATGACGGCTGAGCAGGATTTTTTTTAGGAAGGACTGATACGGTATCCGTTATAAAATTTTATTTCTATTTTTTTTTCGCATAAACTGTCCCGATGGCAGATTCAAGAAATAAAGGGGCATCCTTCGAGCGCGATTGCGTGAAGCGCATCAATGCGTTTGCCGAAGAGCATGCCCTTGGTTTCACCTGCAAGCGTAATCTTGATCAATATCAAACCGCCGACCTGTGTGACATTCAGATCCCGGGCCACGCCATCGAGTGTAAGGCGTACAAGTCTGGCTGGTGGTACGCAACCGCGTGGTGGGATCAGGTCTGCGCGGCCTGTGGCGATAACGTCCCAATTCTGGTATACAAGTTTAATAATAAGGCGATCAGGGTGTGCCTGCCGCTGTATGCTATTAACCCAAATTTGCCGCGAGATAACTCTCGGACAGCGGTCATCACCCTCGACGAGTGGTTCGTGCTGTTGAAAGATTATTTTGACGCCCAGCAAGAGGCCGCGTAATGTCCAGAATTGATGATATCGACATCTTTGGCTACAACTTGGGTGGCTCAGTCGGCCAGATGATGGGCCGGCGTCCTGAGGTTGAGATTCCCGACCTAAGCCCAGCCCAGATGGCCAACATTGGGGCCGCATTTGCAGATCCCTTGGGCATGATTGACATTACCGGCGAGTTCCCTGAGTTCCCTGCGGGTGATGTTTCGATCTCCGGCATGGTTATGGAAGGCCCGAGGTCACCTAGCCTTGCTGAAAATCTGCGCGAAGGTAACTATGGGTCAGCGGTTCTTCAGGGAATTGGTGTGGTGCCCGTTGTTGGTGGCGCTATGAGGGCTGCTCGCGGCGTGATCAAGGGTGCTGATCGTCTTGAGAGGGCCAAGAAGGCTGGTTTCGACACTGATACGGTGTATTACCATGGTGCTGACGCGGATATTACAGAGTTTCGCATGCCGAGCCGCGAGACTGGCCAGACCAAAACGGTTGGCACTGGCGTATTCATGTCTTCGTCTCCCGATGTCGCTGGCTCTTACACTAAAACTGATAACTCAGTCATTTATCCGGTGTACATCAACAAATCTGAATTTATAAAGGTCAGGCCTGCCAAGTCTGGCGAGCCTTGGAGTTCGATATCCAAGGAAGGCCTGCTTGTCGAGTTCCCTGATGGCACCGTGAAACCTGCTTCTGAGGTTTTTGATTTTGGCCCTAAGTCAAAGGTCAAGGGTGAGAAGCTTCAAGAGTATTTGAACCAAACAACCACCACTGATGACCTTGCTAGGCGCGCTCGAAAGGCTGGCTACAAAGGCTTGATCATAGAGAATGTGGTTGATGCCTCTGTTGGCTCTGCCGGACTGTATCGTAACGAGGCAAAGTATCTTAAAGAGCAGGGTTATGACGTAAACCCGGCCCTTACTAATCAATCAGATGAGGCTAGAGATGCGTACAGGGATATTCCTGTAGACATTCGCCGAGAAGCTAGAAGTAGCGCGAAAGAGGCTCTTTATCAGCCATCGGACATCGTTGTATCGCTTGACCCATCCAATATCCGCTCAGTAAACGCTGAATTCGATCCTAAGCAAAAAAAATCGGCCAAGATACTCAAAGCCAACGGCGGTGCTGTGGATCTAGATGATATTGATGTTTTTGAAGACTCTACCGGGGACATCGAGCGGTTATTATCAAGAATGCCAACTGACATGGGGCCGCTCCAGATGGCGATCCCTGTAGAAGAAAATCTTCGATCTAAATTACAGAGACTAATATCTGATGCAATGGGCGGTGATAGGCAGGCGTATCGTCGTGCTAAGAAAATATTAGATGTTCTAGATTTCATTCCGGTTGCTGGTGATGCGACTGCCGCGATAGACACTGTCGATTACGCCAAGGCCGGCATGCCGGTAGAGGCCGGCATCGCATCCATCGGCTTAATCCCCGGGGTTGGTGGCATTCTTGCAAAAGGCGCTGGCAAACTGAAGGACGGCATTGTCTCCTTGAAGTCTTCGATTGAAGATCAGATCAGCCTGCCCCTTGGCGAGCAAAAGCGCCTTCAGGTGGGCTATTACCATCCAGCCGGCGGCGGGTTAAAGCTGAAAACCCTTCCTAAAGATATGGATTATGAGCTTTCGCCTTCAGGCGTTCTGGTTCCGAGCAAAACAATCAAGCCGGAAGATATGGAAGGTGGCCGAATAATTTTTGATGCAGGCGATAGAGCTGTCGCAGGCCAAAAGCTGGTGAGAATCAACGGCATTGATTTGGAGTTTCCAATTGACCTCATGGGTGGGCCGGAGTTCATGATGTATCAAAAGCACCTAAGAGATAATGGCGGAATTGGTTCGATTTGGGCAGGCGACAAAGGCGCAATAACGGCACTTGGCCGGCAAGCTGTTGGCGACGAAGAAACTTATTTTATGCCAACAATAATGACTCAGACGGGGTTAGATTTTAACACCATGATGTCTGATGCGTTAATACAACAAATTTCAAAAATGAAGATCACGAAAAAAACAAAAAAAGAATTTGACAAGGTGATCAAAAAAATCAGGCCAGAGTGGAAGGGAATTGACCACCCCGAGGCCCGTGAGCAGTTGCTAGGAAGCGGCCCCTTGCGTCACGCTTTTATAGACAGGATGGATAAAGCAGAGTTCCAATCTAAGGGATTTCCTGACGTAGCCCAGACCCGAGTTGCAATTACCGACCCAGCTTATCTAGACCTGCCATTTGCAACCGGCGGGATGACGATTGGAAGAGTAGATAAGAGCAACCCTATCCTAAACAAGAAGGGCGAAGTGGTCGGTTTTGAGCCGGTACAAAATCCTAATTTAACTCATGCCACATATAACACTCAGTTGTCGGGCGATTATATGGGCGGCTTTGAGGTTCCTATTCCCAGACAAATTCTTGCTCCTGATTTTTACAAACAAAGGCGAGAGATGGGGGTTGATCCTCAGGGCGATGCCAGATCTTTCCAACTCTCTAAGCCTAGCCAGCAGGCCACTCCCGAATGGGTTGACACTGTCAGCGAGTACATAGAGCAAGTTAAGGCTAATCAGTAGGTTCTATATCAAGCACCTCTCTTAGCTTCAGGTATACGTGATTTAACCTAAGCTCAGTCTCAAGCTTAAAAACGTCAGGCTGATCTTGCTCAGATTCTATTGCGCTATGAATAAGATCTACGATCACATCAAATTGGTGCTGCTTTTCGCTCATTGACTTTCCCCTCTAGAAAACTCCGCCTTAATTTTGATCGCCACCTCTTCGTCCTGATCTAGAGCCTCAGCCAGAGTCTCTTCGATCATGTCTTGAAGGGCGTCGATGTCGCTTAACTTCGTCACGTCAAGTTCGATTAATACCGTTATCTTTTTCATCGATGCCACGCTCCTGCTTCCACAACCTGATGATGTAGCCGGCCTCTGGGCCAGCGTCATGCTCATTATGCAGGACATGGCGGTATAACTTCATGGCCTTTTTGCTATTGGCTGGTAGCTGCATCCGCAGTGCGGCCATGTCGAGTGACGAGAAATACTTATCCATCATCACCCACCAGCCCGTCGAGGTACTCGGTCAGCCGGCTATCCTTCATCGCCTCAAACGCCTCGCCGAATATCTCAGGCCGGCCAAGGCGCTTGGCCTCTGCGATAATATCTTCACGCTCGTTGACCCCGCGCTGCCAGACGCTATGGTCATCCGAGTAGTCGAAGTACCAGTCGTGCTTGGCGATCATCCGCTTCAGCCGTGACAGGCCATCAAGCTCCGAGATCTTATCGGCTTCTAATCTGTGGTATCTCATTCTTTCTCCTTGCCGCTTACGCGGCTTGTTTTATTGATTGAATTTGCGGGTTTACCAAGGTGCGGCGAAGCTCACGATAGATGGACTTGAACGCTTCGCCGTGACTCTTACGGTAAGTCTTCTTGAGATAGCGAGTCGATGGGCCGTACAGCATCTGGACATGATGCGCGATCTCATGGGCGACAACTGCGAACAGCACCAGCTCAGGGTCATGCGTTTCAAATTCGCCAATGACTGGATCGGCAGCGTAGGCCGAATACTCTGTCATCTTGTAAGACGGCTTTCTGAGATAGCGCATGTCGATGCTGATACGCTGAGGGCCACCGTAGCTTCTTTGCCCTTTGTGCTTGGTTTGCACCGACAGGCGCTTTAAAGCTTCGGCATAAACAACAGGCTTGCCTGCGTATTCAAGCTCATGCTGCTTCTTGCAGATTTCCTTCAGGCACTGCTTGGCGAACTTGATCACCAGCTTGTGCTCTTCGGGGGTTACGTTTGAACCTCTTTTAGATCGTACACTCATCACACTTCTCCATTGGTTGATTTGACCATCTTAGCATGCCCCGTGTCCACATGCAAACCCCTGCACATCGAAATAAATGTTTGCACATCGACACGTTATGCCCTAAGATGCAATTTCACTGACAGGAGAAACGCGATGAACGATCAAGGGGCAGCTGCCCAAGCGAAGAAAGTTTTTTACAACCGGGTGCGGCGCACTTGCCTGAAGCACGGCATCGACATCGTCTATGATGGGATGCCAAAGGCGGTATTCGGGATCAAGCTGCTCAAGGATGGTCAGGTGATGTTCTCCGACCGGAGCAGCGACAGCAAGCCCCTGAACATTGACTGGCAGAGGATGCACGAAGAGATGGCTGAATATGGTTACAAGGGGGGTGTAAAGTGAGCGGCAATCCATTAAAGCAGGTCAACAACATCTACGGCTACGTGCGCGTATCCACCGACGAGCAGGTCAAGTCTGGCATCTCGCTTGAGACCCAGAAGCAGCAGATAACTGACTTCGTGCGCGAGAAGTACAACCGTGAGGTTGATCAGTTCTTCGCCGACGAGGGCGTGTCCGGCACCCACGCTGTCCTCGACCGACCCGCAAGCCGAGACATGACTGACGTGATCGACCGTCATGACGTGGTGATCTGCACCCGCCTAGACCGGCTTAGCCGATCCAGCTCCGACTTGCTCGGGATGATTCCTGTTCTGCAAGAGATCGGTATCACCCTTTATTTTTGCGAACAGTTTGGCGAGATGCCGATTGTCTATCCTGACGCTGGCAGGTCTAAGGGTTTGGATGCTAAATTTGACATGAACTCTATGGCCAATCAGATTATGCTTATGGTTTTGAGCGCGGTTGCCGAGATAGAGCACGCGACGATCAAGGATCGATTTGCTGCCGGCAAGCTGGACTGGGCATCTCGCGGCTACGCCATTGGCGGGTCAGCGCCTTATGGGTTCCGGCACGAAGAGGTCAAGACCGGCAGCAAGACGCGCAAGAAGCTGGTAGAGATACCCGAAGAGCAGGCGGTTCTCAAGACGATTTACAGACTGCACAGCCGAGGCCTTGGGCCGCGAAAGATCGCAAAGCAGGTCAATAGCCTGCACGATATTCTGCCGCTGACGCACTCGAAGGTTCAGCGTATACTGAACAGAAAGTTTCAGGGTATCCCTAACGCGGCGTAAGCTTTATTATAGGCACCTGATTGGAGATCAATATGACGGCTTTAGAAGACATTCAAGAGGCGATTAAGACGATGGAGGCATCCCTAGCCACAGACTTTATGACGGATTCGGTGCGCGATATTATGAGCACCGCCGTCCAGCTTCTGAAAGATGCTGAAGCCAAGATGGCCGGCTGATGTCTCAAGAAGGTTGGGGTCGCGGAACATGGGGGCTAGGCGCTTGGGGCACCCCGCTCTACGTTAACGTCTCGGTTACTGGGCAGCAGGCCGCTGCGGCAGTCGGCGCTGTAACGGTAGACGCCGGCGCGGTGGTCAGCATAACAGGGCTGGCGATCACCTCGGCAGTTGGCTCGGTCACCACGGACGCAGAAGCAAACGTAACACCGGCAGGTCAGGCAATCACGTCAGGCGTTGGCTCGGTCACCACGGACGCCGAGGCCAATGTAACCCCGGCAGGTCAGGCGATAACTTCAGCCGTAGGCTCGATACAGGTCGTAGCCCGGGCAATTATTCAGGTTACCGGCCAGTCCATCACGTCAGGCCTTGGCGCGCCAACAGTTGACGCAGAGGCTAATGTTGCGATAACGGGTCAGGCGATAACCTCCGGCCTTGGCACCATAACGGTCAGGACGGTAAACAATGTATTTGTTACGGGCCAGCAGATAAACTCTGGCCTTGGCATCGTCACCACGGTTGCCGGAGCAATCATAGAAGTTACCGGACTGTCAATAGTTGCAAGTGTAGGCGATACTCTGGTATGGGGCGAGATAGACACGAACCAAGACCCGAACTACAATTCGGTAAGCACAACACAATCACCCGGCTACTCGGCTATCGACACCAGTCAGTCAGCAGGATATCAAGAGATTAATGCTGGGCGGGACGCCGCCTAACAAAGAGGATAGAACATGGCTACTTTTTTAAATTTTCTCAGATTGACCGAATTGGCGACTGGAGAGGGATCGGGAACTTGGGGCACAACCACAAACCAATCGCTTGAGTTAATTGGAGAGTCCTTAGGCTACGCGACTCAGCAAGCATTTAGTTCAGACGCAGACGCAACGACCACCGTTGCCGATGGTGTCAGCGACCCGGCCCGGGCAATGTACTTTAAGGTGACCTCTGCCGGCAGCCTATCCGCCACGCGCACCTTAACGATTGCGCCTAACACCATCAGCCGCGTCATGTTCATCGAGAACGCGACCACTGGATCTCAGTCAATTGCTATTTCTCAAGGCTCTGGCGCGAACGTCACGATCCTGACCGGCAAGACGGCAGTCGTTTATCTCGATGGCGCAGGCAGCGGCGCGGCAGTCGTTGACGCGATGGCGGGTGTTGATCCGGGTGTGACCGATACGCTTACAGAAGTATTGGTTGCAGGTAACACCTCCGGCGGCACTAATATAGAACTTAGCACGACAGACAAAGTCCAGTTCCGTGATGCCGCGATCTACATTAACTCAAGCGCAGACGGACAGCTTGATATTGTTGCGGATACTGAAGTCCAGATTGCTGCTACTACCATTGACATCAACGGAGCTATCAACGCAAGCGGTGAGATCATTGCTGCCTCTTTAGACATCTCAGGCGACATAGACGTAGATGGTACTGCTAACCTTGATGTCGTGGACATTGATGGTGCTGTAAACTTAGGGTCAACTTTTACTTTTGGGAATGCTGCTTACATTATAGGAAATTCTACTAACGGAATTAGGATTAACAAGTCAGACGATAGTGTTAATTTATTTAAATTTCTTGATGATGGTTCTTTCCAAACAGTTACTTTAGGAACTTCAAACTTGCGGCTTGGTCTTAACGCAGGTAACAGCATTGTAAGCGGTGGTAATTATAATACTGTCGTAGGTGATGAAGCAGGTACTGCGATTACTACGGGTGATTACAATGTTGCTGTTGGATACAACACTTTATCGTCTAACACTACAGGCGCTCAAAATACTGCGGTTGGTAGAGAGGCGGCAAGGGCTAATACTACAGGTACAGCTAACGTAGCTATCGGACAATCAGCTTTAGCCGCAAATACTACTGGTGGAACTAACATTGCTGTAGGCGAGGACGCTTTAGGCGCAAACACAACAGCTTCTAACAACACAGCAGTGGGTCATGCTGCTTTAGCCGCTAACACCACAGGTACAGGTAATGTTGCAGTGGGTAGAAGTGCTTTAGATGCAAATACAACCGCTTCTTATAATACAGCGCTTGGTTATAATTCTTTAACCGTAAACATCACAGGTGAGCAGAATGTAGGTGTGGGTTCAGGTTCTCTTGCGGCAAACACCACAGCGAGTAGCAACACTGCCGTTGGTTATGATGCTTTAGTTTCAAACACTACAGGCGCAAACAACACTGGCTTGGGTGCTTATGTTTTAGATGTTAATACGACAGGCGCGTCTAATACTGCCGCAGGCAAAAGTGCTTTAGGAGGTAATACTACTGGAAATTATAATTCAGCGTTGGGTCACGGAGCTTTACTGAGTAATACCACAGCAGATAACAACACTGCCGTCGGTTACTTGTCTTTAAACGTAAACACTACAGGAACTCAAAACGTAGCCGTGGGCGCTAATGCTTTAGACGCAAATACCACGGCAAGTGAAGGCACGGCAGTAGGTTGGAACTCTTTAAGCTCAAACACTACAGGAGGTTCTAATACTGCTGTTGGTAAAAGTGCTTTAGCCTCAAACACTACTGCCACTAACAACACAGCCGTTGGTACAAGTGCTTTAGGCGCAAACACTACAGGCGTGAATAATGCTGCTCTTGGTCGAGGCTCTCTAGACGCAAACACCACAGCATCTAACAACACAGCAGTCGGTTATGCTTCTTTAGGTGCTAACACCACAGCCTCTAATAACACAGCAGTTGGATCCGACGCAGGAGCCTCAGTAACTACGGGCGATTCTAACACCCTTATGGGCGAAGCTGCTGGTGACGCTCTCACCGTTGGTTCGGATAATATCGCCCTTGGAAGAGATGCCTTGGGCGCGGATACTCAAGGTTCTTCTAGTATCGCAATTGGTAGAAATGCGTTAGCCAGTCAGAATTTTACTAGCGCAACCGCCGCATACAACGTGGCAGTAGGTAGGAGTGCAGGAGCCTCAGTAACCACAGCCACCCATAACACCCTTATTGGTGGTCTTGCGGGTGATGCGTTAACTACAGGGGCTTCTAACGTAGCCGTTGGTTATGGTGCTTTAACCACCGATGATGTTGGTCAGTGGAACGTGGCAATTGGTAGGGATGCGTTATCTTCTCAAAACACTGCATCTGCCGCTAACACGTACAATACAGCCGTAGGTGGGGCCGCAGGAGCCGCAATCACTACAGGCGTTCAGAACACTCTCATCGGTGGTCTTGCTGGTGATGCGATTACTACTGCTAACAGCAACGTAGCAGTTGGTAAGTCAGCTTTAACCGCAAACACCACAGGAGGGGCTAATACGGCAATAGGTACTTCAGCCTTAGACGCAAATACTACAGCAATAGGTAATGTTGCAGTTGGTTATGATTCTTTAGGGTTAAACACCACAGGAACTCAAAACGTAGCAGTCGGCGCTTATTCTTTAGACGCAAACACCACCGCATCTAACAACACGGCACTTGGCTATAACTCTTTAGGCGCAAACACCACAGGCACACAAAATGTTGCAGTGGGCACAAGTGCTTTAGACGCGAATACTACAGGCGATAACAACGTAGCAGTTGGAGTGGGTGCGGCTGGATCAACAACAACAGGAGGTGCTAACATAGCTATTGGCGTTAGTGCTTTAGCTACGAATACCACGGGGTCTACTAACGTAGCAGTAGGACAAGATAATCTTTACTACAACACCACAGCAAGTGATAACACAGCGGTGGGCCATAACGTTCTGGTTCAAAACACCACAGGTACTCTTAATACAGGGGTTGGGGCTAGAGCCCTTCATTTAAATACTACAGGAAGTGGTAACACATCTGTAGGGGAAGATTCTTTATACGCAAACACCACAGCAAATGACAACAGTGCTTTTGGGCAAAATACGTTAAAGGCAAACACCACAGGTACAGGTAATGTTGCAGTGGGTAGGAGTGCTTTAGCGGCAAATACAACAGCGGCTAACAACACAGCAGTCGGTTACTTGTCTTTATTAATAAACACCACAGGCGCTCAAAATACTTGTATAGGCACCCAAGCAGGTGATGCTATTACTACTGGTTCAGAAAATCTCCTTATTGGTATGCGAGCAGGTTGTCATAACATTGACTTAGCTACAGGCAGTAGGAATATTTTACTTGGTAGTTATATAGATGTCCCCGCCACAGACACTGATGATGCTATTGGTTTAGGTTATGACGTTAGTGCTAATGGAGGTTACACAACTGTTGGCAAAGGCACTGCTGACATCAGAGCGCAACACGGTGTAGCAACTTGGGCAACAGTATCAGACCAACGCTACAAGAAAGACATTACAGACTCTACAGCAGGTCTTAGCTTCATTAATGCTCTACAGCCTCGTACCTTTAAGTACAAGACCCTTGGCGAACTACCTGAAACCTTTAGAGCCTACAAAGCTGACTCAACCGAAGTCTTTAAAAACTCTGACACCAACCACGGCTTTATCGCCCAAGAAGTTAAAGCAGCAATTGATGCAGATGCAAGCATTAAAGATGGCTTTAAACTTTGGGACGATAGAGAAGATGGTTCTCAGGAAGTAGCGGAAGCTGCGCTAATACCTGTGCTTGTTAAAGCCATCCAAGAACTATCTGCACAAAACGCAGCATTAACCGCCCGTATTACGGCACTAGAATCTTAACAAGGAGATAAACAATGGAAGACAGAACAGCAGAAGAATTAGCACAAGACTACTCAGCAATGGGTGACAGCATTAGTCTCATTACAGACGTAATTGCAGGCAATGCTATGGCAGAAGAATCTGCCGAGGACCGTCAAGACTGTGTTGATCGTAACACTCAGCACCTAGAGCTTATGAAAGCTAAAGAAGATTGGGGCAGTGAAGACTTCACCGCTACTGACGCAGCCATCAGCGCAGGTAATGGCTACACCGCGTCTTAAAAGACAGTGAGCAACTAAAGTTATGGACGTACTTGACGCGATAGGGGCTATCTGGCCCTTAGCATTAGGCTTCGTGACTTTAGTTATAGTCCTAGCCAAGATGCACGCAGATATTGAGCAGATGAAGGAAAAGATCCGCACTCTATTTGATCTGTGGAACAAGAAGGACAAATAGTGGCTGCTCAGATATCAGACGAGACCAAGATCGAGATACCGTTACGGAACCTCATTGCTATTATTGCAGGGGTCGCCATCGCGGTAATTGGTTATACGGAAGTCACTAACCGTATAAGCGTCTTGGAACGTCAAATAACTATCATCGAATACGATGTGAATATGAACTCTGAGTTTCGCATCAAATGGCCGCGTGGGGAGTTGGGTGCGTTGCCCGATGATTTGCTTCAGAACAGTCAAATCGATGCGTTGCAGAAGGTGGTTGGTCTAAACACTAACTTCCGTAACAACTGGGCACCTCCACAAGAAGTTCAAGAGGCGATCCGCACTAACCACGCCCAAGAGATTAGGCTAGGTTATCTTGAAGGAAGAGTGCTCGATCTTGAAAAAGATGGCACAATACAGTAACGCTTTAACTAACTAGGAGTAGGTATGAGTGAACAACAAGAGCAGCAACCCGTAATTCTGACAATTGACGATCAGGAGTATGACGTAAATGAACTTGGCAACGACACCAAAGTACACTACGTCGAAGTGGTTAACTTGCGTAAGCAGCTTGGTGATTTGCAGAATCAGATTGCGGCAGCACAGCAGCAGAGTATTAATCTACAAGTTGCATTAGGCTTTCGAGAGAACGCTCTGCGCGAATCAATTCAGGTTGTTGGAGGCGGCTGAAGGATAATGGCTCAGACTGACGCCAACAAAGCTTTAAAAAAGATTGATATTCATGAGGCGGAATGTGCCTTGCGATACGAGTCAATTAAAGAACGGCTAGACTCCGGGTCACAGCGTTTTGACAAGTTAGAGCGTATGATTTGGGGCATCTACCCCGTCATGATTACCTCATTAATAGCCATTGTTGGCTTGGTGCTAACACAATGAAGTTTAACGCAATAAAAGGCTTGATCGGTACTCTGGCACCTACTATTGGTCAGGCTCTCGGTGGGCCTTTGGGCGGCGCTGCTGCTCAGACGATTGCGAGTGTCCTTGGCTGCAAGCCTGACGAGAAGAGTATCGAACAAGCAGTTCAGACTGCATCGCCAGAGCAGCTTGCGGAAATCAAGAAAGCTGAACTCGGTTTCAAAACAAGAATGAAGGAGCTGGATGTAGATGTTTTTAAACTCGAAACAGAAGATATCCAACACGCTCGCTCGGCGTTTAAAGGTGATTGGACTCCAAAGTTTATTGCAGTTGCGTGCGTATTCTTTTTTGGCGGCTACATTGCTTTGGTCACGTTACAAGACCCCGCTGCTAACGATGACGGTATTGTTAACCTTGTTCTCGGTTATTTGGGTGGGATTGTCAGCAGTATCATATCTTTTTACTACGGCGCTTCCCATAAGCATGACTAATGATGCGGTTAATTAATATGAGAGTTCTTAGCGAAGAGGGCATATGCCTTATCAAAAAATTTGAAGGGTGCAAGCTAGAGACTTATCT
>Ga0213863_10002493_pt1 | contig 13063 bp, 12 predicted proteins | sample PICome_8_FD_160128 | JGI IMG/M metagenome (GOLD analysis project Ga0213863, IMG submission 160128) | Coastal seawater microbial communities near Pivers Island, North Carolina, United States - PICO497 | ecosystem: Environmental > Aquatic > Marine > Coastal | place: USA: North Carolina... | reverse complement strand
TGTTGTGACATCAAAAAGTGTATAAGACAGCGTAATCGTACGAATGTCTTTAGGAAGATCCTGATCCACGACAAATTGCAGCGGCATCTCAGTAGAGGCCATACCGTCGAGGGGTTGCTGATTAAAACAAAAACACTCAGTTTTATGAAAATAACCCGCTGCGCGGGAAGGCGTTACGCTGGGGATGGCCTGAGCAATCATAGGCAGATTGGTCGGATTCTCAGCATAAAAAATAGTATCTGTGGCAGCACCAGGGTGCACCGTAAGCTGCGTCACCTGAGGGCGAAACCCCCAAGGCATACCGTCGTTATTGGTGGCTATAAACTGAATCTTCACCTCACGGCTTGTGTCAACGGCAGCAGGCACAGCGGTGTATGCCGTGTTTGAAGTTTTTCCGTTAATACCTAAGGCATCACAAAGCACGTCATAAAGCGGCACCATCACCACAAACACAAAAGCAAACATGGCGCAGGCAACCACCGCTAATTTTATTGCGGTGTCTGCGCCAGGATTTCGATTTAGCCTTAGCACTGGTGCAATCCCGACTAACCGTGTGCCGGACTGGCTTCGATCTGGGGCGGCACTTCAAAGGTGTGGTACGGCGGCGGCGTGGGCAGCGTCCACTCAAGCCCTTCAGCACCATCCCAAACCTGCTCATCAGACACCCTTTCGCCCGCTACAATCGTCGCAATAACGTTATAGAGGAACAGTATTTGACTGGCGCCGTACACAAACGCACCAATCGAGGACATCATGTTGAAGTCAGCAAATTGCAGGGCATAGTCCGGTACCCGGCGTGGCATGCCCGCCAACCCTACGAAGTGCTGTGGGAAAAAAGTGACGTTAAAGCCAACAAAGCTGATCCAGAAATGCACCTTGCCCATGGTCTCGTTGTACATACGGCCGGTCCACTTGGGCAACCAGAAATAGACCGCTGAGGTCATGGAAAATACCGCTCCCGCCACCATCACGTAGTGGAAATGCGCCACTACGAAATAAGTGTCGTGATATTGGAAGTCAGCCGGTGCGATGGACAGCATCAACCCGGTGAAGCCGCCAATAGTAAACAGCACTAAAAATCCGATTGAAAACAGCATAGGTGTTTCAAAGGACAGGGCTCCTCGCCACATCGTACTCACCCAGTTGAATACCTTTACGCCCGTCGGCACAGCGATCAACATGGTGGCGTACATAAAGAACAGCTCACCCGCAACCGGCATGCCCACGGTGTACATATGGTGGGCCCAAACGACGAAGGAGAGAATCGCGATAGCCGCCGTGGCGTATACCATTGAGGCGTATCCAAACAATGGCTTGCGAGAGAAGGCCGGGATGACCTGAGAGACCACGCCAAAAGCAGGCAGGATAATGATGTACACCTCAGGGTGCCCAAAGAACCAAAAAATGTGCTGAAACAATACGGGGTCACCGCCACCAGCAGCAGAAAAGAAACTGGTGCCAAAGTGAATGTCCATGAGCATCATTGTTACCGCACCGGCCAATACTGGCATCACGGCTACCAGCAAAAATGCTGTGATAAACCAGGTCCATACGAACAAAGGCATCTTCATGTAAGTCATGCCCGGGGCGCGCATATTCATAATCGTGGCGATGATATTGATCGATCCCATAATCGATGAAACACCAAGAACGTGAATTGAAAAGATAAAGAACGTGACTGAAGGCGCTGCATAGGTTGTAGACAATGGCGCATAGAACGTCCAACCAAATGCCGGTGCCCCACCCTCCATAAACAACGTCGACGCAAGCATCAAAAACCCTGGAGGCAGAATCCAGAAGCTCCAGTTGTTCATGCGAGGTAGCGCCATATCTGGAGCGCCAATCATCATTGGGATCAGCCAGTTAGCGAGCCCCACAAAGGACGGCATAATGGCCCCAAATACCATAACGAGACCGTGGAGCGTGGTCATTTGATTAAAAAAGCCTGGCTCTACCAGCTGCATACCGGGCTGGAACAATTCCGCCCGAATAATCATGGCGAAGGTGCCGCCTAAAATAAACATCGCAAAGGAGAACCACAGGTACATCGTGCCGATGTCCTTGTGGTTGGTGGTAAATAGCCAACGTGACAAACCCTTAGCTGGGCCGTGATGATGATCACCCATCGTTATATCTCCCCTTAACCTTGCTTGTGTAGCGCGACGTCAGATGGCTGCACCACGTCACCTGTATTGTTGCCAAAAGCATTACGCTGATAAGTGATGACAGCCGCCATTTCAACATCTGTCAATTGTGCACCAAACGCTTGCATGGCGGTGCCAGCGACACCTTTGATACCCACATCAAGATGCACGCCAATATCGCCCATGGCTATTGAACTACCCGAAATCGCCTTACCCACACCGCCTTCACCTTGCGCACCATGACAGGCCAAACACTGGGTCTGATAAACCGCCTCACCCTCTGACATAAGCGCGTCGAGACTCAAATCTACCGACGATGCAGCCACTTGGGCAGCTTTGTCGGCGCGCTTAGCTGACATCCAGCCCTGAAACTCATCCTGAGTTACCGCGTGAACAACAATCGGCATAAAGCCATGGTAGGAGCCACAGAGCTCTGTACATTGACCCCGATAAATACCTTCCTGATCAACCTTGGACCATGCTTCGTTAATGAACCCGGGAATCGCATCACGTTTCACCGCAATTTCAGGCACCCACCAGGAATGAATCACGTCATTGGCAGTGATGAGAAAGCGAACTTTGGTATCAATAGGAATCACCAGGGGCTCATCTACCTCCAGCAGGTAATGCTCGCCTTTCGCCTCAGAGTTATAAATTTCTTCTTGGGGAGTGGCCAGATTGGAAAAGAACGAAACATTCTCTCCCTCAGCATTAAGGTATTCGTAACGCCACTTCCACTGATGCCCGGTTACCAGAATATCGAGTTCAGCATCGTCATTGTCATAGACTTCCAACAGTGTCGAAGTCGCAGGGACAGCCATGCCAATGAGTATAAGAAAGGGCACGACAGTCCAGGCGATTTCAACCTTAGTGCTTTCATGAAACTGTGAGGGTTCGAATCCTTTGGATTTGCGGTGGTATACGATGGAATACAGCATCACCCCAAACACGCCAATGCCGATCACAATGCAGATGATCATAATCAGCATATGGAGATCATAAATTTCGGCGCCCACTCTGGTAACACCAGGAGACATATTCACCTGGTTCTGCGCCAGGACCGACATAGGTAGCGCTGAAAGTGCAGCCCCAGCAGTCATTAAGCTCTTCTTGATCGACATCACAGCCTCTCCACAATGACGCAGGGGCTGGCGCCGATAGTGTTTTCTGATCGCACAAAGCTGCCACCACGCTAAGCGTGGGCGGTTTGAAACGACCAGTGTTCCCCCAAATCTGTTCAGATACCCCAAGTCGTACTGAGGCATTCTCACTATGGCCTAATTAAGCCGTTTGGCCAAAGCGCCGCGAATTATAAACCAATGATGGGATAAACGCAGCGTAAGCGGTGTTTTTCACCATCATTCAGATGAATAACCTCTCATAGTAAATCAAACACGCTTATATTGTGTGGCTCAATAGCATGAACCACTATATATTGATTTGGGGCCCTACCATCGCGACCCATTTAGACATACCCGCACCTACGACTCGTCTTTTGTGTCGATAAGCCGCACAACATCTGAAGGTGTTTCGACTCGCCGCGCCGAAGGTCTAGACACTCGCGTCGATAAAGGCGCCGGTGTGTCACCCGGTCGCTCATCAGAAAAGCCGCAGTCGATACATGTTCTCGTCACACCATCACCACTGACAACAATTCGGTCCATAACGCCGCAACGAGGACAGACGGCGCCAGCAATAAAACGCCTAGGCTGGGGTGTTTCCTTTTCAGTCATGGCTAAGGTTTCCGAATTTAATGTTTAATAGTGAGCATCTTCCCCAGTATTCTAAAAGACTTTCGAGGCACCCAATATGCGAACGGTTTCTTATCGAGCAGAAGACAATATCAGAAACTGGTGTGGAACCCAGCCAAGCATTGGTGCGCGGGTCATGGTGGACCCAAGTGCCGTTGTGCTCGGTGACATTGCGTTGGGAGATGACGTGAGTATTTGGGGTAATTGCTCAATACGTGCAGATATGCACCGTATCCGCATCGGTCATAGCACCAATATTCAGGACAACTCAGTGCTCCACATTACCCATGCCGGAGACTTCAACCCCGACGGATATCCCCTGATCATTGGCAATCAGGTGACTGTGGGCCATAGGGCTGTACTGCATGGCTGTACCCTTGGCGATCGCGTTTTAGTGGGCATGGGAGCGATAGTGATGGACGGCGCTATCGTGGCCGATGAAGTCATGATCGCTGGGGGTGCACTGGTTACTCCAGGCAAACAATTAACAAGTGGTTGGCTCTATGGCGGCAGCCCTGCGAAACCGATGCGTGAAATCACCGACAAAGAACGCAATTTCCTCGCCTACAGTGCAGAGAATTACTCACGACTCAAGCAGCAGTACCTTGACGACAGCCCAAACGCGTAATTAGCCCGCCACCAACCCATGACGTAATGTGCTAATCACGGTCTCCGTGCCAGGGCGCTGGCCTCGCCAAAGGAAATAACTTTCAGCAGCTTGCTCAACCAGCATGCCCAAGCCGTCGGAAATCGCCCACGCCGCCTGTGCCGCAGACCACCGCATAAAAGCCGTAGGCTCAGCTGCATAAACAAGATCGTAACAACAACATTTGGGTGCCAGCTGAATATCAGGCAAATCAGGCATTTCATCGTCCAAGCTGGCGCTGGTTCCGTTAATGACCAAATCGAAAACACCCCCTGCTGCGGCCTCAAAGCCGCCGCTTACGATAGGCATTTCGGTGCTGGAAAATTTCTCGGCTAATTCAGCTGCCCGGTCAGCCGTTCTATTGACGATCGTCAATGAACCGGGTCGCTCACTCAACAGCGGATGAACAATTCCCCGGACCGCTCCACCAGCACCAATGATTAATGTTCGACGTCCCTGGAGCTGCCAGCCCAGGTTTGCCGCCATGTCTCTAATCATGCCAACCCCATCGGTGTTTGCCGCATGCAGCCCACCCTCGGGTTGGGGTATCAAACAGTTAGAGGCACCAGCGAGCTGCGCGGCAGTACTGGCCGTATCCGCCAACGCAAAGGCCCGCTCTTTAAATGGGACCGTGATATTAAGGCCGCCGCCACCGCGCTGAAAAAACCCACGGACTTTTTCTTCAAACTGTGTGTGTTCCACACGCACAGCTCGGTAACTCAAAGACTCTTCAAGCTGTTCAGCAAAAGCTTTGTGAATAGCCGGGGATTTTGAGTGCTTAATCGGGTTACCGAAAACAGCGTAGCGGGTTTGGGATTTATTCAAGAAGGCGCTCCGCTTTTTGCAGCAGACAGCCAATCCCGAGGCACTAAAAAGTAATCGGTTAAATCAGCTTCAGGGCTGCCTGGCTTGGCTTTGTGTCCATACTCCCACCGCACCAACGGCGGTAGCGACATCAAGATTGACTCTGTACGGCCATTTGACTGAAGACCAAACAACGTCCCACGATCGTAAACCAAATTAAATTCAACGTAGCGGCCCCGACGGTACAACTGCCACTGGCGCTCGCGTTCCCCCCAAATATCATCCTTTCTGCGCTCAACAATAGGCACATAGCCCTGAAGAAAATGATCGCCAACGCTGCGCATAAAGGAGAAGGTCTTATCAAAACCCCATTCATTGAGATCATCGAAAAACAGCCCGCCCACACCACGGGGCTCATTGCGGTGTTTTAAATGAAAGTATTCATCGCACCATGTTTTGTATTTCGAATAAACCTCAGAACCAAAAGGCTCACAAGCAGACGCCGCTGTTTGGTGCCAATGAACGGCATCATCAAAAAACCCATAATAGGGCGTTAAGTCAAAGCCACCCCCCATCCACCAAATCGGTTCTTTGCCCGGCTGCTCAGCAACAAAAAGCCGCACATTGGCATGGGCGGTCGGCACGTAGGGGTTATTCGGGTGAATCACCAAGGACACACCCATCGCCTGAAAACTGCGGCCGGCCAATTGGGGGCGAACAGCTGTAGCTGACCCGGGCAAGCTATCGCCTCTTACATGCGAAAAATTAACCCCCGCCTTTTCAAATACAGTCCCTTGGGCAAGGACACGACTCACGCCCCCGCCCCCTTCCGGGCGCTCCCACGACTCTTCTTCAAATACCCCCGAGCCATCAATCGCCGTCAATCGGTCACAAATACTTTTTTGCAGACTTCTCAGATACTGCTCAACCTCATTGATGTCCATACCTTCCCCGCTTGTCCTTAGGTGTACCAATTAAAGGTGTTTTCCGCTGATTTAAGCGCGCAAAATCTCACCCGTACCCACTCTTCGTATTGTTGATGGCGTGGCCCCAAGATCAACGTTACCTGGCGCACGGACCAAACCCCGGCCAAAATAACGCACTACCTGAAAGCTATGACGCGCCGGTTGTGCGCCAGCTGGGTTGGCAGAGGTGGAAACCAAAGGTCGGCCCAATCGATAGCTTAATGCGGCCAGTGCTGGCGCTTGGGTCACGCGAATAGCTATTTCAGGACTTCCGCCGGTAATCCAGTCTGGATACAACCCCCGATTAGGCACCAGCCATGTATTAGGGCCTGGCCAACTGAGCTCCAATTCATTGCGCTGTGCTGGGGCTAAAGGCAGTAAAAGAGGACCCAGCATTGCACTAGATGCCGCCACAATAATCAAACCCTTCGAGACAGGGCGATTCTTCATAGCCAACAACTGCAATACCGCGTCCTCTGATAGCGGATCGCAAGTTAAGCCCCAAACCGCTTCAGCCGGGCAGGCGACAACGCCCTCTTGCTCCACCTGTCGAACCACTTCATTCATGCGCTGCGCTGGTAATTTCACGGATGCCTCACCGCTCTCAAACCCGCAGAAGTCTGCTCTACAAAGCCCTGAAGCTCAAGTTGTGTCGCGAGTAAAAGTAACTCTCTAGAAGAACACTGAAGTGCTGCGGCAACAGATGGGAAATCATGTTCACCATCACCTAGCAGGGTTAAAAGTTGGCGCTCTGCCGGTTTTAATGCTTTTAAACACGCTGTTTGATCAGCATTTGGCCGATGCACAGCTGCTTCAGACGCGAGTTGTGCCCACCCCAGCAAATAAATTCCTAGGTGCTGAATAACTGCAAGCGGTGACTCAATAAGCTGCGCGCCCTGTGACAGCAGATGCAAACAGCCTGCACCGTTTTTATGAAACAACGACCAGGGTGCGGCAAAGACTTCTCGGCCCTGCTGCACCGCCGCATTAGCGGTAATCAACGAACCACTGGGATGTGCCGCTTCTATCACCAGCGTCGCGAGACACAACCCTGACAAGGTTCGGTTGCGCCTTGGAAAGTGCCCACGATGAGGCGCCACGCCTGAGCAAAATTCAGTCACCAAAGCCCCCTGAGCTGCCACCTCCTCTGCAAGGCGATAATGGTTAGCTGGGTATATACGGTCCATTCCCGTCGCCATCACCGCTAGGGTTTGTCCACCACTTCGCAAGGCGCCGCGATGGGCCGCGGCATCAATGCCATGAGCCAGGCCACTCACAATTAAAAATCCAGCCTCCGCCAGCTCATATGCCATCTGATCGGCCAACCTCAGACCATCACGAGAAGCCCGTCGACTACCGACAATGGCAATAGCTGGCCTATCCAAACACGTCGGGTCACCGCTGAGAAATAAAGCAAGCGGCGCATCGTGAAGTTCCCCCAGTAAAACTGGATATTGAATGTAAGCGGAGGTTTGTTTCCCCCAGTGGAGCAGGTGGCAAGGCAGCAAAGGTCTAACTGCTGATAAATTTGCGCTTTTTGGTGCACTTAATAAGGCCGCGACTTCAGGTTCGTTAAAACGCGATAAACAGTCGGGTTCTAGCAGTTGCGCGGGGGTAAAACCCTGGGCCAACAATTTTCGTTTCGAAGCACGGTCAATGGTTTTTGTCGTAAGAAACTCAAACCAAAGTTGATCAGCTGCCGCATCCCTTGCGAGCACGTAAGACATATCGCTCTTCCCTGAGCTTGTATAAGTTGCGCCCTTTTTGGCGTTGAACCTACTCGACGAATTGAAAAATCAGGGGTTTTTAACTTTATCGCCAACAGAGAGCGGTCGTGTTGCTGTTAACACCAAGGCATAACTCGCCTTTTCGTACACGGCAAATATCATCAAAACGCCGGCTCTGACATCCGGCAAGGTGACCATTTCCTGCTTTACAGGATCCAGAACAACCTCACCTGTTTGATAAATAGCGAGGACATCGCCAACCGTCAGGCCTTCGCGATCGCCACGGTTAACTGTAACGATGTTCATCGGGCCAATTTGGGTCACCCCAGAACTGACCGCCACCATAAACCCGTTTTCAATTTCAACATCGGGAGATTTAGGCTGAAAGAAGGCATCCAAAATGCCTTGCTGTAGCGGAATGAGCCGATCACCAATGCGAATTTCTTCCGTCATGCGGGTGATTTCGAACTCCTTTACCGCATCATCAGTAAGCACCTCGGCTCCCGAAGAAAACAGTGAGGCACTCCCAATATCCAGCGCTGTGATACCCAAAGTCTCTTGGCTTACTGGATCTACAACCGGGCTGCCTTGCCGAATAATGCCGAACACCTGGTCACCGGTGACGACTGGCCCGCGAACGTAAATACGATCCCCAAGGCCACTAATGATCCGTTGAGCGTCCCCGGCAATCACATAGGGTAGATCGGGAAAAACTCCGGGCTCAAGTATTCGGTTATTGCGCAAAAATGGGTCGATCTGATCACGCGGAATGGGCGGTATCGCTGTATTAAGGGGTTGACTGCGAATATTGGGAGAGAGTTTAACGCCGCCACGACTTGCCAACCCCAATCTGGGGCGCCCTGCTTCCCAGCGCAGCGCCAATACATCACCTGGGTAAATGCGATGGGGATTATCCACCTGTGGATTAATCTCCCAAAGTTCAGGCCAACGCCAAGGCTCCTGCAAAAAGACCCCGCTAATACCCCAAAGCGTGTCGCCTTGCTGCACCACGTAGTTGAGCGGCACGTCATTTTTCAATGTCAGCGCGTTTGATGAAGGAGACTGCGCGAGAGACAGCGCCGAGACAAAACCCAAGACAAACACCCACAATAAACCCAGGTGTTTGAGCTTAGACACAACCCGTCTATTCCCTGGTACCAAAGATCGATTCACCATCCGGCTGTCCTCGTTTGCTACTGTGTCTTTGGGTTCAATACCATCATTGGTGACCCATCGGCCTTTCTACACAAATGCACAATTACACAAATGCATACTTTGTCAGCTAGGACGTAAGCCCCTGACTGACGCTATAATATCAGTCTGATCCGCCGAGTAAGCACTGGCAAGCGCAAATGCTGCCATCTTATACCCTTACAAACCAATGCAAAGTCACGGCCCCTACCATGGCAATACTGTCGATTCTTGAATTTCCAGACCCAAGACTGCGTACCGTTGCTGTACCCGTCACAGAAGTTGATGCCCGTGTGCGAAGACTAACCGACGATATGCTTGAGACCATGTATGACGCCCCCGGCATAGGCTTAGCGGCAACACAGGTTGATGTCCACGAACGCGTTATCGTTATTGATATTTCCGAGAACAAAGACCAACCAAAGATTTTTATCAATCCGGTCATCGAAGCCCTCGATGAGACCCTGGGTGAATATGATGAGGGCTGTCTATCGGTGCCGGGCTTTTTCGAAACCATCCGGCGACCTGAGCGTATTCGGGTTACCGCAATTAATCGTGATGGAGAAGTATTCTCCAATGAGTTGGATGGCCTGTTAGCTATCTGCCTGCAACACGAAATCGATCATCTAGAGGGAAAGCTTTTCGTTGATTACCTTTCCCCCCTAAAGCGCCAACGTATTCGCGGCAAGCTCGAAAAGGCCCAGCGCCAACGTGACTAAAATATGAGCACGTCTCGTCGGGTGGTTTTTGCGGGGACGCCTGAGTTCGCTGCGGCCCATCTCGATGCTGTCATCGGAGCAGGCCATGAAGTTTGCGCTGTTCTAACACAGCCCGACCGCCCTGCAGGTCGCGGCAAGCAACTACAAGCTTCAGCAGTAAAGCGCCGGGCACAAGCCGCCGAAATTGCCGTCCTACAGCCGGTTTCACTGCGTACCCCAGAAAGCCACGACTTCCTGAGGGCACTGAATGCCGACATTATGGTGGTCGTTGCCTATGGGCTGATTCTCCCGCAATCTATTCTGGACATTCCCGCTAACGGTTGCCTCAACGTCCATGCCTCGCTGCTACCGCGCTGGCGTGGCGCCGCGCCGATACAACGCGCAATTGAGGCGGGGGACACCCACACGGGTATCACGATCATGCAGATGGAAGCCGGGCTGGATACCGGTCCTATGATTGCCAAGAGCGCGCTGGAAATAACGGCCTCAGAAACCAGCGGCACGCTTCATGACCGCCTGACAGAGCTGGGGCCTAGGCTTTTGCTAGAAGTCCTAGAGACACTGCCTCAACGACTGACGCAAGCCACTCTACAGAAAGACAGCGATGCAACTTACGCCGCTAAAATTACAAAACAGGAAGCCCAGCTTGATTGGACACTCGATGCCGATGTGCTGTCGCGGAAAATTCGTGCCTTTAATCCCACATCGGTCTGCTTCAGTTACCTAGGCAATGAACGCCTCAAGGTATGGCAGGCCAGTGTCGTGTCTGCGCCGGAGGAGTCTGTTGCTGGGCGCATCATTACATCTGACGCCGACGGTATAATTGTGGCCTGTGGTAAGGGCGCCCTAAAAATTTCAGTCGCGCAATTTCCGGGCGCTAAAGCACTACCGGTAGCTGCTTTACTCAATGGCCGAGGCCCCCAACTTGGCAAAGGCCAGCAATTCACGGCCCAGGGTAATCCTCAGTGAAATCCAAGCTAACCACTCGGGCAGTGGCGGCGCGCATACTGGCATCGGTATCTGCTGGAGAGTCACTTGTACGAGCACTGCCCACAGGACTAGAGCCACTAAGCCAGGAAAATCGACCGCTGGTTCAGGAGCTGGTCTACGGCACACTGCGAGAATGGCCACGACTCGAAGGCATTGCCCTGCAGCTGCTTAACAAACCACCCCGAGCGAAAGACGCCGATATTCTCTGCCTCATACTGACCGGTATTCACCAGCTATCTGGCCTGAATGTACCCGCTCATGCGGCGGTCGGTGAGACCGTTGAGGCCGCCAAAAGCTTAGGCAAATCTTGGGCAGCCGGCCTGATCAATGGCTGTCTACGCAATTACCAACGGCAAAAAGACACTCTTGAGCACAAACTCACACAGAGCCAAGGTCACGCACTACCCCAATGGCTTTGGGAAGAGATCTGTGAGCAATGGCCTAATCAAGCGGACGAAATTGCTCGGGCAAGTCGCGAACATCCACCCATGACACTGCGTGTCAACCAACAACGTGTGTCCAGGGCGGACTACATCAACCAGTTGCTTAATGCTGGCATACCGGTGACCGCTCACCCAAATATTGGTACAGCATTAACACTGCAAACTCCTAGGCCTGTATCCAGTATTCCCGGTTTTCTTGAGGGCTGTAGCTCGGTCCAAGATGCCTCCGCTCAACTAGCGGCCTATTTTTTACAGCCGCAAAATCAGGAGTCTATTTTCGATGCCTGCGCTGCACCCGGTGGTAAGGCCTGCCACCTACTTGAATGTGCACCTTCGGCACAGGTACTAGCCGCCGATATCAGCGACCAACGCCTTGAGGGGGTCAGAGAAAATAGCATTCGACTAAACCTGCCCTTAGACATAAGGGTGGTAAATGCAACTCAGGCAGATGCAATGTTAGAGTCCAGACAATTCGACGCTATTCTTGCAGATGTTCCCTGTTCAGCCACCGGGGTGATGCGACGAAACCCAGATATTAAACTGACCCGCAAAGCCTCAGATATTCAAACCTTCGTTCAGCAGCAGCGAGAGATCCTTGCAGGTTTGTGGCCTTTAGTAAAACCCGGTGGGCGGCTGCTGTATGTGACCTGCTCATTGCTGGAGGCGGAAAACGATAAAATTATCGAGGCCTCCCAGGCGCAGTTACCTCAGTGTAAAGTCTTACAGCTGGCAGGCGAGACAGGACTCAGTACCCGCTTCGGTGTGCAAACCCTGCCATCGCCTACCGGTGGCGACGGGCTTTATTTTTCACTCTTAAAAAAAATGGCAACTGATCCGTGCGTGTAGTTTGCGGTAAAAAACACCATGAAAATCAGGCGCAGGACGTTTAAGGTCATATCACCTCCCAAAGAGAGGCCAAACAAGCTGTGAAAATTATAATTCTTGGTGCGGGACAAGTAGGAGGGACGCTAGCTGAGCAGCTAGCCGACGAGCAAAACGAAATCACCGTCGTCGACAGTCAAGCAACCACCCTTCGAGCCCTGCAGGAAAGGCTCGATATTCGCACGGTGCATGGCGATGCCGCCCACCCCTCGACCCTGCTCAACGCCGGTGCCGAAAACGCTGATCTGCTCATCGCCGTCACAAACTCCGACGAAATCAACATGATGGCGTGCCAGGTTGCGTTTACGCTTTATCGAACGCCGAAAAAAATCTCTCGCATACGCAGCTCTGACTATCTCAATAACACCCAGACACTATTTAAAAGTGGTGCCATACCGGTCGATGTCATTATTGGCCCGGAGCAGCTGGTCACCAGTAATATCCAACAACTCATTGCTAACCCTGGCTCCCTACAGGTTCTGGATTTTGCCGAGGGCCGCATTCGTCTAGTTGCGGTGCGAGCTATCGAGGGTGGGCCGATTGTAGGTCGGCAGCTTCAGGAAATTCGTGATCACATGCCCAATGTGGATACACGCGTAGCCGCTATCTTTCGCCATGGTTCTCCCCCCATCATTCCCGAGGGGCTCACCGTCGTTCAACCCAACGATGAGGTGTTTTTCATTGCCGCGCGAGAAAATATTCGCGCAGTCACCTCAGAGCTTAGGACCATCGACGAACCCTACCGTCGCGTCATGATTGCGGGCGGCGGTAACATTGGGGCCACTTTGGCCAGCCGCCTCA
>Ga0213863_10002488_pt1 | contig 13071 bp, 11 predicted proteins | sample PICome_8_FD_160128 | JGI IMG/M metagenome (GOLD analysis project Ga0213863, IMG submission 160128) | Coastal seawater microbial communities near Pivers Island, North Carolina, United States - PICO497 | ecosystem: Environmental > Aquatic > Marine > Coastal | place: USA: North Carolina... | reverse complement strand
GATGGGAGACGTTTGGCAGAAAAAGAGCGTATTTTTCGTGTGATTCTCGCGGGCTGCATTCCACGCCCCATTTCGTCTTGGCGGACTCTGGCGTCTCGTAACCCACTTCAACGAGATACTGACACAACCTGGCGTCTCGTATGTGTTGCGAAAACCCTCCAGCCTTCCAGCAACGGTTGGCAGGACAGTCCACATGAAGAGTGTCGTCTTCGAACGTACGCGGGTACATCAGCAGCTGGCCTCGCACGCCGAATTTTTTCTTGGTCTCGAGTACCTGGTCGTAATACCACGCGTCAGGCCTTTTGGCTGCCAGAAACACAAAGGGTATGCCCTTGTACGTCCCGCCTGGAAGCCGGACGAGGCCTGTGTGCACCTGGAATGCCTCGAGTTGTGCGAACAGGTCGACATAGTGTTTTTTGGCCTTTTTGGTCACCTCGTCAAAGTCTTTCAACACTTTGATGAACGCGCGGCAGTGGTTGCTACGGCTTTGACAGTGGTACAGAAACGCGTGGTAGTGTTGGGTCTGGAACGTGTCGAGGGCCTTCTTGTAGTCGGCGATTTTTGGATTTTTGAGTCCCCAGAGAATGCGAAGAAATTGAAAGACTAGGTTGCGGAACTTGTCCTTGGTAACGTCGTCCTCAAAGGTCTTGACGATGTGTTGAAAGATGACGTAACCGTAAGATTCGACCAATCCCGTTGCATACTCCCTATCGGGTAAGTCCAATGCAGGGAGTATGTCCATCGGGATTCGCGGTCTTCCTCAATGGGTCACGAATGCCGTTCGACTTGTGTGCAACATATCTTGTAAAACTCACAACGAGTATATAGTTGAAAGCCTACGGTGTGGATGAATATTTCGAACCCGACTCTGCCGGCGCACATCAGGCAGAGCGCGGAGTACATTGTGGACGACATGTACGGTTCACAGTTCGCAGAACAGAACGTCGACATGCAGATTGAGTTTATCGGGATTCTGAACTACACTACCGGCGTGAAGGTGCGTATGAGTTTCGTGGACTCGTTTGGCGACGCGGATGTGATGGAGTGGCGCGAGATTGCGCGTCGGAGAGGGGCGACGGGCTTAAAAACGAAAGTAGACACGGGCACGGGGCATATCGACTTGAATATTGAGTATAAAAGGCGCAAGGGTCGTGATTGGACATGGCTGATGCGTCCGACGATGCTGGCCATCGCCAGCTTGTCGTATCATCAGCTGCACCAGGTGCACGGGCAACGTTATCCACTGCCATGGTCCGAGTGAGAAGACCGGTCGCGTTGCAACCGTCCGAGAACGCGTTCATTGAGAAGACACTGCACTATAGTTCTTCGATGCACGGTTGCGTCAAATCTGGGTTGGTGTTGTCGACGAACACCAAGTACCCGCGGCGGTACATTATTGCCATACGGGGCATGCCGTCGATGTCGATGGAGGACTTTCAGAACATTCGCGATACCAACGACAACATTCGCGATATTTCCATCTCGACGGCCGAGGAGAACGTGCGCATCGACGTGTGGCGCATGGGGAAAACGCCGAATCGCAAAAAGAAACGGCGGCGCGCGAAGGAGGCGGTGGTGACGTCCTGCGACTTGAGTTCGGTCGACCAGCATGACCGAAGGTGTCTCCGCCAGCTCCTCCTGCGGCTCAACGCCATGCCCGAAATCGAGTGTCAGTTCGAAGTGCGCGTCGACACGTCACAGCCAGAATACTACCATCTCGAAGCCCATATTCTTGACCGTGTGTCTTTGCGGTCGCTCGAGGACATCCTGCACGAGTGCCGCGCCTTCTGCCACGGCATCGAATTCGACTTTCCGCACAACTTGGTGCGCATCAAGTGTCTGAAACTCGCCGCGCCGCTCAAACACCGGCGAATCATGCGCGTTATCAAAAACAAATAAGTTTAAGCATATGTTATTTTGTAATCGATGTACTGTTGTTTGTAGCACGTCTGAAAATGTCGGGCTTTCTGCGTCCGCCACCGGCCCATCCGTGGGCCGGAATGTACAGTTCCATGGAGCTTCCGCAATTCATGCGTCCACAGTTTGAATTGCCTGGGTTCGGCCAATTCCGTGACTACAGCCCGTGGGCGATGCGCGTGCGTTGCGCCCCGGGTATGCACCCGACACGGGCTTCGGAAAAGTCGGCGGGCTACGACTTGCGCTCGCCGGAGGCCGTGACGGTGCCTGCGCGTGGCGCGGCGGTGATAAACACGGGTGTGGCCGTGGCGCTGCCGTCCGGTCACTACGGCAAGATAGAGGGGCGTTCGGGTCTGGGCATCAAACACGACATCGTCGCATTCGGCGGCGTGATTGACGAGGACTACCGCGGACACATTTCTGTGAAACTGTTTAACATGGGCGACCAGGATTACGCCATCCAGGCGAACGACCGCGTGGCGCAGATGGTCGTCCAACCGTACGCGAGTTTGGCCGTGCAGCGCGTCGACGTGCTCGACAACACTGCTCGCGGCGCCCGTGGATTTGGCTCTTCTGGGCGATAAATCACCTATTTAATTGTTCGAGAATGATTTAAAAATATGTACCGTTCTAATTACAAGAGTTTGTTTCGTTGTCATACGTTGGTCGAGTGTGTGAACTACAGCTTGGAACCGTCCACGGCGAAGGCGGATTTGTTTTTGTATCTCCTCGACACGTACGATATTTTGTTGTCGCATGCGGACGGCTCGATGATAGTGGACGCCAACGACGACGTTCCGTACATGCGCTTGGCCACCAAGCTTGAACTGTACACGTTTGAAGCCTGGCACAGCCTGTTCGGGCGCATTCCTGGACAGCTCAAGGGATGGTGCGAGGGCATGTTCGTGTACGTGTGCATTTCGATGTGCCGTTGGTTGGCGAGCAAACCCGGTTGCACCGTGATTCCCATGGACACGCGCATCTGGCTGCGCGAGAAGCGCATGCGGTCGCACCTGTCCTTTGACACGGCCACGTGGGCGGTCGGCGACATCCTGAACGCTCTGGACATTCTGGAGTATCGTTGGTATTCGCTGGAGACGCTCGACCACCATGTGTTTGTGTACCTGGACGCGTTGGAACACCGGGCCGCGTGGTTGATTGCGCACACCGCCGGCCTCGAGTGGTTCGACATTCGCAAGCACCGGGTCAAGGTCGGCGACAACGAGTACCAGATTCACCCCGCGCTGCTGTACGAGCTGTACGTGCGCTTCGTGGCCATACGGCGGTCTTTCGCTCAGTACACCATGTTCGACACCGTACCGCCCGTCACGGACATGCCCGAAACCCGCTGGACGGACTTTCTGGACAAGGAATCGCGCCATCTAAAGATTCGCAAGTTTCGCGACCGGTTGGCGGACATCACGTGGGAGCATATGATGCGCCCCACCGACAACGTGAGGGCGTCTTACAACGCGCGGGGTTCACGCGTGTCCGCCTACCAGGCGCTCGCCGAAAATCGCCCGCTCGCCATTCTGGACGAACTCAACCGCATCACAGCCTACGGGAAAGTCCACGAGGTCATGGAACACGAAGCCATCTGCAACGGCCTGTTTCTCAACATGGTGCACGCTCATTTTATGTCCACGTACTCGGTCTCGTTCAAAGACTTTTTCTATTGCTCGTCGGAGAAATCCTGGGCGCACCGTTCCAAACTGCCCCACATGGTGATTCCGATTATCCTAGAGCGCCGAAGACGCTTTGACGTCATGCACAAAGGCCTCGTGCATCTGGTACCCCATGGGACGTTTGCAGAAGCCTTCCAACTGTGGTTGCTGATGGTGCGCAGGGACTACCGCGGCATATTGTACGGTTCCATGGATTTCGGACGTCTGTGTCGCATGCTCTTCGACCCGCCCGACGTGGCCCAGTCTCGGGAACTCGCGCCTGGAATGACCGCCTATCAATGGGCGGTATAAAGCGCACTCTTGGCACAGGTAATATGTCGTTCGTGGTGGGCAACCGCGAAAAGTATCTCGCGATGCTGCGCCAAGAACTCGAGGACGCGACGCGGGCGGACGCCGAGCAAAGCCCCGAATCCGAGTCCGAAGAGGAGTCTGACCGCGAAACAGAACCGTTTCAAACGTTTCCGACCACCGCGTCCGAAGACATCGTGGTCAAACAGGACTTTGACCTGACGTGCGGCATGCGTTGTTTGCAGAACATGTACGGCGTGCATATTGTCACGCGCCAAGAGATGGACGACAAAGCGAAATTCCTGGAGCAGGAAGAGGCCAAATTCGTCGACGCGGTCGAGCCTAAATACAACCCACAGTTGGGAGACTATTCGATTGAGGTGCTCAAGGCCGTACTGGAAGGCAAAGGAAAGTGGACACAACATATCGACATACGAAAACTTCCCTCTGACTATTACATCCCGGTGCTCGAACACAACCCGACCTTTGTCGGGTTCATCGTGGCGTTTCCGGGACATTACGTCACGGTCAAGTACAGAAACGGCGCTTACAAATGCGTGGACTCGCTCAAGGACGTGCCCACGCGCCTGATTGACCGCCGCATGCTGTTCAAACCCCGTGGGAATAACGTGCACTGTTCACAAGACGCGGACGACATGCGCCCGGTCGTCGCGTTGCTGGCCGTCGGCGGTTCGCCCTTTGTGGAGTATTCGCTGCTGCACGACTCCTGGTCAGCCAACCCGCCCTCCGCACACAAGTACTGCGGCGAAATTCAGACGCTGCTCCGCGCCAATCTTACACGCAACGCCAAGCGCGCCAAGACGGGCGGCTCCGAAGTGGTACAATGGTACAAGCGCTGGAAAACGACCCGAGTGCCCCCGTCGGCCGCCGTCAACACCTTTTTGTGCACCGTGCTCCGCGAAAGAGTGTCCGACGAGAAAACCGTGATTGTCAAACGGGACAACGAGCAGGCCGCCATACGATGCAGTTCCGTCGAAGGCCTCATGCAGGAACTCTTGAAAATGCAATGGATTTCGACCGACAAGCACTTTTACTTCCAGCTCGCCGAGTCCGTCGTCGAAGACGAATACGGAAACGAACTCGACGCAGAGGCGGAGGGCTCGCTCGAAGAGTTTGGATTGGCCGACGGCACCACGGTCACGCTGGTCTCGCACGCGACGCCCGGCGACACGGCCAACGTGGGCGGCTTCTACACGTTCAAATGCAAAATAGAGGGCACGTGCATCGGACAGCAGCACAACGCGTATTCCGTGCGTGACAAGCAAGGTACAGTACATGTAGTCTACAAAAAATGTATAGAAACCGTTACACGTTAGGCGATAAATTTAAACTTCTTTTTGACGTTCCAGAACAAGTACTTGGAGACCTGATGACGCTGCAGAAGCTGTTGACGACACACCGGACACTTGTTGTGTATGCTGGACGCAAACTCCGTCATGCACTTTACGTGACCGACGCGCGTCGTACAGTGGCAGTGCAAGACCAGATACGGGTCGTCGAAGGAAAACGGCTCACAACATTTGCGACACAACGGCTGTGTGGAGAATTTGCGCTTGCTCTGCCGTTTGACCGGCACACTGTTCGAAGATGCTAGAGCTGCTATCATCTTGTCCGAAAATCGAATCGTCTCCGCCTGTCCGTTAAACCAAGACAAGCGCGCGCGCGTGAGCGTAATCTTCTCGGGACTCGGATTCATCTGAACGTCCAACCACGCGTCATAACACTGGCGCGCTGACGGGTCTAATAGCATCGCCGCCGTCGACTTTATATACGCGGCGCCCTCCGCGAACACTTTCTGGGACACCACAGCAGCCTCTTCCGGCGACATCCGCTGACGCAACTTGCGACACACTGCCGACAATGTCCAACGCTGCAAATAGTCCTGACAGCGCTGCATCACGTCCTGCGGAGAACACTCTGTCGGCAAGTCCAACAACGTGTACACCGACGACTCCATCGCATACGTCCTATAGCTTATGCGCAACACGAGATCGGCGATTCGACGATATGATTCAATACTATAAAAACCCCACCAACCGTGAGCATCCACAACATGAGCGACGATTGGGACACGGGCGATTCGGACGCCGACGACATCACGCTCAAACCGAGAGCCGTCAGTCCGGCCACACTCCGGAGAATATACAAGACGCCCGACGTGACACCGTCGCAACAAGACGACAATGGGTACAGGCCGGCTTTCATTTGTGCGATAGAGAGCCCAGACGCGTCCACGGTTGAAATCGTACCGGCCACAGGGCCGGCCCCGTCCGCAAACTACGTGTTGACCAAAGAGACCTCGTCGGACGACTCATTGGCGTTTTGGGAGTTGACGGTCTTGGTCAACTCCCAAGCACAATGCACATGGGGACTCACAGACGAAACGCCCAAGGGAGAGGAGACACGCGTCTTTCAGGCGTACTCGTACACCTGGGTCGACGACACGCGCATTTTCGGACGCCAACTGTACGTAGACCCGTTCACGGAGACCAAGGAGTATGGATGGGGGCCAGAGTTTTACGGCCGCAGACTGTTCGGTCGGGAGTGGAAACAGAAGCCACAGCTGACGTTCTAGAGACACCGCGCCGCCATCAACCTTTTTCCGCGGGACAGTGGCAAACGCATCTCGAAACGCACTCCACGAGCGCTTTGCAGCACAGCAGGCACACTATGCACGACACGAGAGCGATGGCGGTGGTGTTTGGCCCTGAAATCGAGTCCGACCGGGTGCTGTTGTCGGAGCGTAAAAATGTATGGTTGTAGGACATGACACCGTGATTTTAATTTAATTAAAATAAAACTCGTGAGCTGGGTCAACTTTTTCAGAGCTGAACCATTTTAATTTAATTAAAATAAAACTCGTCGGCTGGGTCAACTTTTTACAGGTGCTGACCGCGCAAAACTCGTCGGCAGGGTCAACTTTTTCAGAGTGCTGACCATTTTAATTTAATTAAAATAAAATCTCGAGCTGGCGCGCGTGACTGTTTTAAATCAGATTAGGTTTGACATTTGTTGATTTAAAACTACGTACACAACATATACCAACGACATCATGGCTTCACTCTCCACCCACCCCGCACTCAAGTGTCCCATCACGCTCTGCATCATGACAGACCCCGTCAAGGCCCCCGACGGTCACAGCTATGAACGCGCCGCCATCGAGCAGGCGATTCGTGTGTCCGGCAAGTCCCCAATCACACGGCAAACCATGAGCATCGACCAATTGGTCACTGACTACACACTGAAAAGTCTGATAGAAAATCTGGACAACAGTGTGACGGAAGCCGTCGTCAAGGAACCGGATGCCATTCATGTCGCGCTCCGTTCGAACGCTATGACCACCCAAGTGACGCTACACTCCCCCGACGGCGAAGCACAGCCTCTCTGCGTGTGTTTCGTGGTCGATAACTCCGGTTCGATGCAAATCGAGGTGACGGCGGCCACGGGCGAGTCGGACGGATTCAGCGTCCTCGACGTCGTGAAACACGGTATTGCTACTTGCATATGTGGACTGCGTCCTCAGGATAAGGCTTCGCTCGTAGTGTACTCGACGAGTGCACGCGTTCTGGTGCCCTTGAGCACTATGGATGCCCGTGGCAAAGCCCGCATCAAGGTGGCGCTCGCGGGCATCGTGCCGGAGAACAGCACGAACATTTGGGGAGGGCTCGAACTCGGGTTGAAGCAGCTCCCCGAGGGCGGCACTATTTTCCTCCTGACGGACGGCCAACCGAATTGCAGACCACCACGCGGCGAATTAAGCATGCTCAAAAGTGCGTGCGACGGCCGCGACGATATCGTCGTGAATACGTACGGATTCGGATACAATCTGGACTCGCAATTACTGGTTCAACTGGCGCGCGCCACACAGGGCTCGTATTCGTTCATCCCCGACATCGGTCTGGTGGGTACCGTGTTCATCCACGCCATGGCGAACCTTCGCACCTCGGTCGACCGTAAATTGTCCATCTGTATCGAGACGGAGGGCGTCCTCCAGATACCCGAGGCCGTGAAAGCAACGTGGGGCTACGTGCTGCCGGTTGGACGCATCACGAAAGGCCAGGCTCGTGATGTCTTTCTCGACTGCGACCGACCCATGTCAATTACCGTGCACGATATCGAGGTCGAGGTCTTGGAGGAGCCGCCTCAGTCACCCGACCGTCAAGCGCTCTCCGTGGGCATCTTCGCGTGCCACAATATGGCGCGCATCGACGCAGCGAAGGCGAATACCATGGTCAACGACATTATGGCGTCCGTGACGGCGCCAGAACTTCAAGAAGATTTGAACGGCCAAGTGCGCGAGGCGGTGGTGGACGTGGCCTACAGAAAGTGGGGCCGCCATTACCTCCCCAGCCTCGCCTTGGCGCATTGGACGCAGCAGTGCAACAACTTTTTGGACAAGGGTATCCAAGAGTACGGTGGCGCCGCGTTTCACGATGCGCGCGACGCGCTCGACAAGGCCTTTAACGAGCTCCCGGCCCCAACGCCCGCGCACCGCGAGCAGGTGGTGCACCGCATGCGTTCGTCCGGCCGTACTGTGACGGCGGCCCCGACACGCATGACGTCGTACAACTCTGCATCCGCACCGTGTTTCGCCGGGCCCTGTCGCGTCAAAATGGCAGACGGCTCGCGCAAAGCATGTCAAGACATTGTCGCCGGCGATACGGTTGAAACGACGACGGGCGACGCCAAGGTCAAATGCGTGGTCGAAACGCCGTGCGAGATTGTTGCCCTCGTCAAGTACGGGCGGCTTATGGTGACGCCGTGGCATCCCATTCAAGTCAACGGGCGTTGGGTGTTCCCGAACGACCTAGGCAACGCGGAAGAGTACCCCTGCGCCGCCGTGTACAGTTTCCTGCTCGAGCCCGGACACCACGCCATGTGGATTGAAGACCAGGCATGCATCACACTGGCGCACGGAATTGAAAACGATGCCGTGGCCACGCATCCGTTTTACGGTACACACAAGTGTGTCGAAGCCCTGTCCGACCACCCGGGCTTCGAAATCGGGCTGGTGCATATTCAAGGCGTGCGCAGGCACGCGGAAACGAACTTGGTATGCGGATTCGAATTTTAAAGCCGGAACGAACCGAAACTCATTAATCTATCTATTTAAGCCTACCTGTAATCAATTGTACACGATGACCGAACAAGCACCACTGTTCTTCGGCCCGTACGACGAAACGTCGAACCCCCTGACGCGCGAACCTCTGTTGGCCCACAACGACCCACCATCATCGCTTCTGGCCCGTGTGCTTCTCAGCTGTAGCACGCGATGGTTCAAGACGTCGTGGCTCGGCATCTTCGTGTACACGGCGGTATGCTGTCTCAACTATCTCATCGGCTACTACGCCATATTCCGCCCCATGGGGTGGGAGGTCGCGAAGCTGAGCAACGTTCGCGTGTTCGGCGACTTGGTGACGGTGGGGTGGTTCGCCCTCGGCTTTGTGTCGCTTCCCTGGCATCAGTGGGAGCAGCTGACATGCATTAAAACCAAAGACTGTCGCGGCGTCGGGCGGTTCATGGCGTGGTGGCTCGGCACCATCGTTACCTTCTTCGTGTACGGTTACATGGGCGAGAACCCTCTGTTTCAAACGTCGTTGGCCAGCAACTTGTCCCCTGGCCAGAGGGCGGTCTACGCCGTGACGTTTGCAGTCATCGCCGTCATCGTTGCTTACTGGATGGCCAAGATGTGCCCGACGAGACGCTGCAAGCCGATATGTGAACCCGAAACGGCGCGCAAGGTTATCTTCATACGACTGTTCATTCTACTGACCCTGCTTTTCGTCGTGTCTGCGGCGCTGTGCTCTGCGGACGCCACGTGCAAGTACCATCTTCACCATTGGTGGTTCGGTTTCGTGCTCATCATGCTTTCCACAGCCGCGCTCGACAATTGGTTTGACTATTTCCTACAGGGCATCTTCTGGACATTTCTTACAGAGTCTATCTTTAATTACGGATTAACATTCGGAGAGTTTTTTATCTAAAGGTTTTTTATTTATTCTTAGAACGTTTTTGTAAATGGATGAGCAAATGGGCCCGGGTGTTCCCATTCGGGGTTCCATTTCCCAGGCTGTCCAGACTGAAAAAATTCCACGGGTACGCCAAACAATATATTCAGTACAACCAGTATGTATGTATACCCTTCGACAATATCGTCGACGCGAACTTTGCGCAGTGAGTTGGTGCTTCCGTCTGCCGCAACTAAGAGACGCAGTGCTTGCGGTTTGACATCCGTCCATGGCACCATGAATCGCACACTGCCTCTCTCCAACTCGGCGTCCTCTCCGGCCGAATTCAGCCGAAACGTGCCGTCGGCCAACGCTTCGTAGTTTTTATCCAGTATATCCGGCGCCGTGGTTTGCATTCTTCGGACATACTCTTGGGCCAATACCCTCGCACGAGCTTCGGTACCGTCGCGTCTTGCCATGATGAGCGCGCAATCTTGCTTCCAGTCCTGGTCATAACAGCTGTTGAACACTGCTTTTACGGTGGCGTAGTTCGCACCTGCATTCTTGACCACCAAATGCGCTATGAATTTCGCTGGAAACGGACTGGCCCGGCCGACAGTATTACGCCAACCGATTTTGATGACATGTTCGCAAATACGTTCGAGTTGCTCTTCAGACACGCGTTCGGATAATGCCGCGCGCACCTGTGAGTACGAAAACGGAAACGCGCCTTTGCCGCCGTCCGTGTCCACGATACGAGCAGCAGTGGCCCACGATTGAAGGAGACGCGCGTTCTCTTCGGCGTCTCCTTTGCTGTTCAGGGTCGAACCCATGGCACCCACCAGATAATATTCAAACGGCGGGAGCCAGTCTGGAATGACCAATTTGCCGTGTGTTTTCTCGTGCACTGGGCCGATTTGCAGTACCACGTTGCGTTTATTGGCGGCGAATACAGACCACAAGTCCGAGACGTGTTGAACATTTACACGAGAACCACCGAATGATTCGAACTTGGCCACCTGCTCATCGAAATGCTCCTCGTCGGTGAACACAAGGTTCAGCAACGCCGGAGTCTGTGGTGCAAGTAAGCTGGTGACTTCATCGTCACACTCTTCGCCGAAATCGGTAATAATTATCAAATTAAAATCGAGTTCAGTGGGGTAATCGTCTTTGATAAACCCTTGTGCGTTACGAAATTCCTGTTTGAGTTTCATGACGTCCCCTTCGATGTCAAACTTTTCCGGATGGAAGACTGCGAGCAACCCGACCACGTCGTACGCCGGCGTGGTCGGGATGTTCTTCACGCGACACTTTTGGCTCCAAACGGTGTACGCCTTGCGCATTTGCGCGTCGATATATGTATCGACTTTCGCTTCGCCACCAAGGTGTGGTTCGGCTGGTGCGAAATCGGACAACACATGCGTGGAGAAAACAGACATATTCTTTTTACTGTGTATAATATATAGTGTATTTTCTGAACAATATATTCTTAGCGTTTTTGTTTTTTGCGCGACGGTGCGGCCCGCAGTGCGTCCTCAATCATTTTGACTTCCTCCTGGTAACGGTGCGTGATGGACGTGACGCCGGCGACCACCGTCCAATACTTTTTCTGCTTGCGCTGTGCGTCCAGCCGGTTGATGCGACCACGCATTTGCGTGCGACTGGCTTGGTTGGAGGGGTACGACCCCGTAATTTGACACGTCATCCACGTGAGCGAGTACCCTTCGCAGTTGCGGAGTGCGGCCACGGCCACCCTGAACGCGTGTACCTTGCCGTCCAGCACCTTTTGCTCCGTCAGGTGCACGGACTTCATGTGCGCGACGGACGCGCCGAGTTGCGCCGGGCGCGCCCCGCCGACGAGTAGGACATCACGCGGGTCGATGTGTTTCGTCAGTTGGTCGATGAGCTGCACGGCATGGTTTTGGTCGGCCGCCACAATCAGCGGACGTTGGCTCTCCGACTGGCCCTGCATGGCTTCCGCGTGGTCGGTGCGCCAGTCCTTCGGGTGGTCGCGGTACATAGACACCGCCATGGCCACCATTTTGCCCGTGCAGATGCTGTCGGATTCGCGCCGCATCTCGAGCCAACTTTCACGGGTCGGCGTCTCCTGTTGCCCGTACCACGGGGCGCGCATCGGGAAGCGTGTGTTGAAGTAATTGCGCTGCGCAGGGGTCAGCTGCACGTCCACCAGCTCGTCTTCCACGCGAACGTCGCCGGAGTTGAGCTGGGTCACCATAGAGTTGGCCCCGACCCAAAAGTTAGACGCTGTCAGAGGAAACGGCATGCAGAGCTGCAGCCATTGGAGCAGGCCGTAGCCCTTCTTGTCCACGATGGGAGTCCCCGTGAGGGCCACCAACTGCTTTGCGAGACGTGCGAGACGAAGCGCCGCGGCGGTGCGCTGCGTGCCGCTTTGCATCGTCTTGTGCACTTCGTCGAAGATGAACGCGGTCTGCCCCATTTGGGGCGCGAGGTGGGTCGCCAACTTGCGCAGGTGGTCGTGTTCGACCAGGGTCACGTGTTTCGTCAGCTTGGGGCGCGTGGTGGAGTCCCAAATCTTGGCGTCGGGGTTTGCCCGTTGCTTTTCGGCCGCCTCCTTCGTGTACTTTCGGCGCAGACCGTCGGACGGAAACAGCAGAACGGGCTTCCAACCGACTTCGTGAATGATTTCCGCGACCGACCCCACGGCAGACTTGGGCAACGCCCACACGATGTGCTTGCAGGCGCGCGTGGCCTCGAGAAAGCTGAGCACCGTGAGCGTTTTGCCTTGTCCCACGAGCATCCAGAGAAACGAGGCCAGGCCGCGCCGGTGCGCCGACGACATTTCGTCAAAGGCTTCTTGTTGCGCGGGCCGCAGGGACAAATGCGACGTCCAGCGAGGCCAGCGACAGGTCGAGGTCTGTTGAGACGTCAGACGCGCACAGAGCTCGTGGCGCAGCGCCATACAGGTTGTCCCAAAGGTGAAGGGCTTGGTTGGCCACAGAGCGTCGGGATAATGTTCGGACAAATGCGTCAAATACTGAAACCCTTCTGCTTCGAGACCGGTCAGCGCCTCGTCCGTGCCGGCCCCTATCCTGTTGATTTTAGGGATGGTGATGTCATTGTAGCCGCGCATGCGCCCCAGGCACCATTGCACGGCTTCCGGGGAGAAAATATGACCGTCCCCAAAGGTCTCCGTCCACGGCCAGTGGCCTTCGCGCGGCCCGCTCAGCTTC
>Ga0213863_10002487_pt1 | contig 13071 bp, 2 predicted proteins | sample PICome_8_FD_160128 | JGI IMG/M metagenome (GOLD analysis project Ga0213863, IMG submission 160128) | Coastal seawater microbial communities near Pivers Island, North Carolina, United States - PICO497 | ecosystem: Environmental > Aquatic > Marine > Coastal | place: USA: North Carolina | collected... | reverse complement strand
TTAACAGAGCGACTCGATCGCGACCGAGCTTCATCTCCTTCATCCCTTTCAGAAGATCAGTGTCGGTTAGGCCGAGTGAGGAGAACCCTTTATTGATCCGCATCAGCTCGTAGTTAAGGAGGCGACGGTCTTCGATGTTGTCGTCGATGATGTCTGCAACCTCTCCGTCGCTCATCGGGGCGTTCCGCTTCACTGCATTGAGTCCGCTCTTCACATTGTTGAATCTCTTGTTCAGATCCAACAAGTAACGTGAATACTGTTTCTGGAGATCAACATCGTGAATCCGTGCAGGCATTGCACCGTCCGCGATCTCGCCGACCATTCCGGACAGGCTTCCGGTAGCCCAACCATTGGCAAAGTCTTTACCGAGTCGCGGCGCGTAGGCTTCCTTAGCGATGTAGCTGAGGATCTTAGAACCCGCTTCAACCGGACCATCGGCCCCGTTGTTCCAAATAGGTTTACCAGTAGATGGGTTAACGTTCCTTGTCGCATCGCGGACAGCCCCTGCGAGAATCTGATCATCTAAGTATTGATCTCTCACAAAGCCTATAGCCAATGCAGCTCCCGCTTCAGTGAACTCTCCTCTTCGGATGTTCTCATACGATCGTAAGAACGGATCAACTATGAGGGAGTAAGGATTAACATATGTCAAATCAATCGACTTCAGGTTCTTACCTTCACCGAAGTAGAAGAACGTATGTCCTCTGAGGTAATCCGGAATGGAGGCACGCATGGCCTCATCCTCTTCGTCACCTATGCCAGACAGCGCGGCCATGATCATTGGAACAGCGGAAGAAAGAACTCCGAGCGTCCCAATCATTGAACCCATTCTCAACATACCTCTCCGAACCAGAACAGGATTTTTACTGTCGATCTCTTCTTTGGCGAGCTTGAACGTGTTAATCACGATTCGTGGAACCTCCATCTTGAATCGGATGAACGGAGCAAATACTAGGCCGAGTCCAGACTTAGTGAATGCGGCAACGGCTGGCGGTGCTTGGCTGTATGCCTGCGAGGTCATGACAACTTTGCGAGCAGCTAAACGCTTTATCCTCGTTTCGCTCATCTTAGCAAAATCACCTGTGTCTGCGGCTTGCGCTTCCTTGAGGATGTTCAACTCGTGGTTGTAGTAGGCGACCTTGTAAGCAGCGTCGAGAGCAGCGGATAAATCCTGAGCTTTCTTCTCAACAAACGCTAGTCCCTTAGTCAGTTTATTGAGTTTCGTCTTTTCACCTAACTCTGCGATCTGCTTTCTTATGCCTTCAGGAGTGACCTTACCGTTAAGGAGGTCTCTCATGACTCCAGCACGGAGTTCATCTCCCATAACATTCAGACCGATAAGCTCACTAACCACCGGATCAATCTTGCCAGAGGCTCCTGTGAACGCGTCGATAGATGACTTCGTCATGGCAGCGATCATCTTATCGTAGCGGAAGAATCCTTGTGAGGTTCCAAACAGTAAGTTACCGACAGCGTTACGACCGTAGAATCCGATCGAACCTAATGTCTTAGCTGCCATTGCTTTACCACTTAGGTTAGAGGCTAAACCAAATATTCCCTTAACAGCTTTCTCCGCCGTATCGGCGTAGTCCATCATGTAGGAATCTTTGAGCGTAACATCGAGAGCCTCTTTAAATTCAGGTGAGACGTGCATCCCAGAAAGAGGATCACTCTTGCTTGGAACACCAGACCTTGCAGGAACAAAGTTACTATACTTGTCGCGGTTCTCTTTGGTAGCGAATCTATCTTCTGTCGTGACCATGACTTCTGAGTCCACACCGAATTTCTTCAGTTGGTTCAGGAATGCCTGTTGTGATGTGAGTGTCGCAACAGTCGAGTAAGTCCGGAGGATCAAATCAATACCGGACTTCGGTCCGAGTTCGCCGAGAAGATTTCGGATCTCTTCCGGCAGATCTCTACGACGTTTGAGATTGTCCTCAATCATCTTGTAGTCTTTCGGAGCAAGGGTCGTTGAATCTCTACCGCCTTTCTCATACTGCATCAAGAAAGCGTTGAGTGCTTCTTGACCGTAAGAGTTGTGGGGACTGCTTTGGTTCTCTCTTTCGAGAATCTTGCCAGCTTCAATCTTAGCGAGAGAAGGGTCCATACCACTGTTAACTAGATCTTTGGTAGTCTTCTTATGGAACTCATCCGCAAAGAACTTCATAGCAGCGTCCCGCACCTTTTGATAATTGGGATCTGTCTTCACTTTCTCAAGGTATGATGAATCAGTGAACATCTGATAACTACGGGTCACGTAGATCCCTCCGGTCTTAGAGATCTTAACACCGATCTTGCTATCAAGTCCGGACTTAACAAGTTTCTTCTGTAGAGGAATGATAAGCTTCTCCCTAATATCAATAATATGGGCAGCGAGCTTAGGTGATTCCTTAGCGAGGTCTCTCAGAGCAGCGTCACGGTCAGCTTCCCTAACCTTGACAGCAGCATCGTAAGCTTTGTTAGTGTCGTTGGTTCTGATTTTATCAGCTATGGATTTTAAAGTATCAGCTTCTCCTTTAGTAATATTACCTACTTTACGGTCTGCCTCTGCCGCAGCGTGGGCTTTGTCATAAGCTTCCTCAATACGGTTAAGAACTTCTTCAGTAACCACGTTACCGGAATAGTAACCTTGAGCGCGTGCGATCATTTCCATCGGCGCATTATCATAACTACCGTAAGTATCCTTGATGAGCTTATCCATCTCAGTCTTGTAGGCAATGACGTTGCTCTCAGTGAGTCTCTTGTAAGCGTCACGGTTCTGGACCAATCGACGGAAAGCTTCTGGAAGCTGACCAGCAAACATCTCAGTTAAGAACTTCATTATAAAGTTCTTAGGTTGTTCGGTTTCGATCTCATATACAGGAGCCTCCAGTAAGTCTACCACTGCGGAGAAGTCTATACCCGTTCCTGTTGGTTGGCCTGACGGCGCGGCTGCTGACATCGGCGCAGAGTAAAGGAACCTGCGTGAGCCGTCCTCCAGAGTCTCCGTCCTGTCACCAAACTTAGCTCCTTTCGCAAAGACCGTTCCCCCTACTTGGATTACTTGTTCTGCACTTACCAGAGGTTCTTGATTCGCCTTGTCGTAGAAGTAAGAGTGGCGGTATGGGTTCATACCAATCTCAACCCATTCGGTAGAATTCATTGCGTCTTTCGCTAAGGATTCAGCTTCCTTAGCGCGGAGCGGTTGGTAATCACCATCCATCGTAGCTATTGAACCCTTGCCAGTTTTCAAAGCTATCCCAGCAGCGGCCTTCTGGTTTACGGAAAACGTGACGTTGTCCAATACTGCCGAAGGTGTGTAGGCAAGAGGAGTCATTTTCGACGTATCCTCGTGGAGAGTAACTACCCAAACATTTCTCTTTGTGTAGGCTGGTATATCTAATCTGACTTTATACCTGTCGGCTGGAACGTCTTCTGGTAGTGATGTTTTACTCTTCTTACTTTCGCCGTCTAAAGCATCGAATATTTCTTTTTGAGTTGCTGGCTTAGGAATATCTTCTGACATTTCTGGTGCGCCGAATCTTCTGTCATATTCTTCCTGATACTCTTCAGGGGTAATCCGCCCAAATGCTAGTCTCCTAGCTAGTTCAGCCTGCCCCTCCGGCCTGAGTTGCTTTGTAGGATCTTTGCTTTGGTCGTATACCGGCGAAAGTTTTCCAGTCCTCTCGCTAAAGAGTGGTGGGAAACCTGCAACGGGTTGGTCTGTGTCAACAGGAGCAGACGCTAAAGCAACGAAGTTCTGATTCACGGTTCCGAACATCCGGAAAACATTCATCGGGGTTTCAGGGTCGAAGGGCATCTTAGTAGGCTGGCGAACAAACCCAACTTCGATAGCCCGCATTTCAATAATCAACTTATTGAGTGCGACATCTGCGGCGGGTCCAATCTGTTCACGTTTAGCGACCCAGCGGTTGATGATGCCCCTAAAGTAGCGACCTAGCATTCCCAATAAGGACGGCTTAGACTTCCAGAATTGTATGTCGTCCTCAGTAGTAAATCCTCGTGTAACCTTCTGGAGGTGCATACGAAGTTTCTCTTCTGCCATTCTGTAGCGGGCATCCGCGACTACCGAAGAGTCTTCTGAGTTTAGTTGCGCTAATGTAGTTTTGAGTCCAGCGTCGTTGTCGCCGTGGTATGCTTTGGCGATATCAACGAAGTCTGATTCAGAAAGACTGTCGATGTATGCCTGAACCTCTTCCATACTCAAGGCGTTGAAGCTGGCGGTGTGGGTCAGCTCCTCGTTGATTATAGTGCCGATGATTGCGCGGCTAGCGGCATCACTGATATCACCTGCCTGCTTCAACATAGCGATCGGATTAACAAAGATAGCTGAAGAGTCAGAAGTTACAAAAGCAGAACTCCCGCCTGATTCAGTAGTGATCTTCATGTCCATACCCAACGGAAGTAGACCTCTAACGTAGTTGAGTAGGTTACCCATCTTAGGTCGATCTGCTTCTGGAACGCTCGCTAAGAATGCTTCTCTGAATGCCTCGACTTCCCGATTATTAGCCTCAAGTCGTGCGTTCTCTGCTTCGCGCTGTAGATCAAGTAACTCCTCTTTAGATCTGGTAACTGGTGAACTGAACAATGCTTTACCGGCAAGTGAACCACCTAAAACTTTAGGGTCAGTAGGAGCCGTCTTGCGAGTATTACTGCCAACATCAAGAACATCTTCTAGAGCTTTTACAGCTTCCTTAACATCTTTGGCCCCTGCTTTAGGGAACAGCATGACTATATTAGTCAGGAAACGGGAGAAGAATGACGACCTATTTGGTGGTGGCACGAGGCTCCTCACATGTTTCTGAACGTCTTCTGATAACAAGAACTGAGCAGCAAACTCATTGAGATCAACAAGAGCATTCTCAAGAGCTGGGACTGGTCCGCTTTCTTTTTTCTGTTTCGCGTAAGCTGTTCTAGAATTAGTCAGAACAGTAGACAGAGCTTTGAGTCTAGTCTTGGTCCCTCTAGGCATGCCCTCAATCTGAGCATCAGTAGCGGAAGTAATGTCAGAAATAAACGCGTGAACGTATTCCTCAAGTAATGTGTTAACTAGACCGCGACCGTTGCCAGATGTCTTGTTAATGAATACAGTGTGAGAACCGTCGAGTCCTTTAACGTATTTGCCTGCAATGTCCGCAGTCGCTGATCCCAATACAAACTTAACCTTCTTAAGGAAGTCAGTGTCGAGTAGTAGCAAGTCGGCTACAACTTTATGCGATGAGTTATCTGAATTCTTAGAAACATCTTTAAGGGCTTCAATAACACTCTCAGGGTTACCACTCTCAAGCTTCAGTCTTTGAATATCTGATTCGTTCTGAGCCGTGATGGATGACCGCTCCGCAGAAGATATGTTTGATCTCGATAGGTGAGTCCGGACTGCTTTGGTCAAAGCAATCATTGTGTTCCTCGCCTGATCAGTATCGATCTCTTGTTTAGCACCTGCATTGAACAGATCACGGTAGGCGTTAACGGCGTCAGAGTTTTCGTAGCTAGCACCATCAGAACGGTTAGCTAAGTTAACCAGAAGTAATGCGTTCTGGAACTCTGCGCTAGACGGGTAGATCCCAAGCTCCAACTCCTCCACAAACACAGTAACTGATTCTCTGGTGTTACCGTTACCAGATGACATCCACGAAGCGAACAATCCGAAGATGTCCCTCGCGCTCGCAGTCTGAACCATGTCAGCCATCTCAGGAGTGCCGTCGTTCAAGACGTGGTCTAGAGTAATCTTATTGATTGCTCTACGTAAGTCGGGATCAGTGTTTACTGCGCCAATCGCAGTATTGATTGCTCCAGACACTGCGTTGCTAATATCTTCCGGAGACGCTAGATCACCTTCAGGGTTACGCCCAAAGTTCGCAATCCACTCACTTACTTTAGGATTCCTGAACTCAGATGGAGTTCTATCGAAAGGAAGAGTAGTCGCCGCTCTCTGTTGTCTAAGTGAGGTAGCAGTTTCTTCTTGAGACTTAAACCTATTAGCTGCTTTAGCAAGTAACGTATCAAAGGTCGGTGGTGCGTTGTTCGCGAAGTCAGGGTTGTTCTGGAGTTTCTGCTCCACAAACAATCCAAGGATTGCACTACCCGTAAGGTTATTATTAGATTCTACTTTAATGAACGGCAGCAATCTTTGCGCTGCTTGGTTTACATTTGACGATCCTGTCTGCGCGACTACCTCGTTTATGATTGTAGCAGGATTCGCAAGCAACTTCTCACGGAGACTAATTAACTGCGCGTTAAACAAGAATTCTTGTTTGGCTGATTCTAGTGCCGCCATACGGAACTCAGGACTAAGTTCTCCGCTGTTTGATTCAAGACGGCTTTGAACTCTACGGTTCGCTTCTTCTCCCGTCTTCTCTAACTCAAGGGAAAATCTACCGATACGGCGTTTGATTGTAGTAGTATCAGCGAAGTCCTCAGACTTTGGGCCTCCATTGAGAGGGTCAAAGTCTTTGACGCCTGCTGGTAACTCAGCTTTCTTAAATGGGATACTAGCTATTATTGCTGCCCGCGTATTGTTTGGTTCGATAGGGCTAACATGCCTCGCATCAACAACCTTAGACTCTAAAAGGTTACCGTCAGCAGTAGGCCCAACCACATCAACAACCACTCCGTCCTTGATCCGGATAGCAGGGTTGATGTTTGCTTTACCGAAACTACGGGGAACCTTAACCAGTTTACCAGACTTCAACATATCGATCATCACGATCGGGTCGTTGTCGAATATACCATTACCACTATCATCAACAAAACCTTTAACCTTCTGCCTTACAGTCTTGCCGGATACGGGATCGAAGTAAGTCTTGGCAGTCTGCTTACTAGTGTAAGGCTTTGCGTTCTTTGGAGGCGCAAGTTTAGGGTAGGCTGTGTAAACAGCAGATGATACAAACTCTGATACAGATTGGCGGGATGCTTCAGACGGCAGCGGTAACCCGTAGTTTACGTTGGGGTCGAGGTTAACTGGAAAGCCGTTGGCGATTGCAAAGTCGATAAGCTTGATGGCTTTCTCTTTTGCATTTGCCCCACTGAAGGGGGGATCATCAAACCTAAGTGTGTCTGATGTCGGCCTAGAAGAATATCGTTTCGATACAGATGGGTTGAAGCCTCGACTGCTGCTATTATGTGACCCAATATTAATTCTGGACTCGCCTTGAAGAGATACTCCAGCCGACTCTGCGTTAGCTTGTTCTTTAGTAAAGTCGATATCAGCACGGCCAGAATAATCTCTAATCTTTCTAGGAGTCTTTACACCGTAATCAAAAGGAGTCTCCGTAGCTGGAGGGGCTTCAGTATCCTCGATTTTAAGAACCGTAGTGTCCTCGCTATTATTAAATGATATATTCTGCTGGTTGCGGATGTTCTCAAAAGCAGTCTCCACGTCAAGTGGGCTAGCTTCGTTTAGAGACTGAATAAACGCCTCTGGAGTTACTTTCTGATCGACGGGAGGAGTACCGAAGGTAGTAGGGGCTTGCTCTAAAGCTCTGAGGTTTTGTTGCTCTTCCGATAAAGCCGCACCTTCTTGCTCCAACTCCACTCTCCGTTGTGCGCGTTGGGCAACTTCAGCTTCCCTTTCTTCCGCCTCTTTAGGTAAGGTTGATTGGTCATCTAGTTTTGATATCTCTTGAGCGATCTCTTGAGTCCTTATAGCGTCCTGCTCTGATTTTACTTTCTGCTCAGTAATAGTTAAAGTATCGGGAACTTCAGGTTCAGGTGCAGAAGGTCTACGGTCCCTGACACGGGACATCATGATCTCACGGACTTGTCTAGCAGCAAGTGGGCTACCAGTTCCTTCAAGCTCAGAAGAAACTTGTTCAACGAACTCATTCTGCACACGGATACGCTGCTCTAGCTGATCCATCGGAGTCACCCCTAAGCGGCTCGCAGCGGCCTGAACAGCGGGAACACCCCCACCAAGAATACCGCCAACTTGTGCGGCGTGCCACACCTGCTTCATTCTCTCAAGCATCGGCGTGTCTTGATTGAGAGCTACGTCTTCAACGAATGAGTTAACCAGTTGATCAACACCTTCTTCAAGACCTTCATCGACTGCGTTCTTTACGACCTTCTTTCCGAGAGTGGTAGCCCCATATTTCTTGATGGAATCACCCACTACTTTTTTCATGGCGGTGGCGACGGTCTCATTGGAGATCCCTGTCGTATTACCCATTGCTTGGAAAAGCTTTTTAGACTCTTTAAAGGTCATGCCTTTAAGTAAGGCGTCTTCAACACCACCACGTCCCAACGCACTGAAACCAGATGTGATTGCACCTGTGATTGCGCCAGAGGTAAGGGCGAACCCTAACGCTCTGTCATGAGCTTCCTCTTCAGTAAGGTCTGGATCTTTACGTAGCTGGTTGTAAAGGGAACCATAACTCATCGCTCCGCTTCGTGTTGCTGCTGGAACGAAGGTTCCCACTGTTACACCAAACTTCTTAGCGACTTCACTGTTATATGCTTTAAGAGCTTGGATGGTTCCAGCACGACCTCCTGTTTCTAACGACTCCTTGATCCATACATTAGCAGCTTTGCCCGCCACTTTCTCAAGACCTTCTTCAGAGGTGGCTCTAAGTACATTACTAGTAAGTGCTTTACCTAACCCCTTCGCGGTGAGCTGCGCCCCACCTTTTGCAGCCAAGTAAGCTGCACCACCAGCTCCAGCGGTGACCGTAGATAAGGCAGTCGTAGCAGCTACATCCACAATAAGGGGAGCGACGCTTTCGGCTACATCTTGGAACAAACCATATTGCTCACCAAAAATCTGAGCAACCTCGCGGCGATCTGATTGTCTCTGACTCGCATCAGCAAGTCCGTCTTTAGCCCAATCAGCTCCCATAACAGCAGGAGCAATGTAGAGGAGGCTGGCAACAGAATCCCACACAGAGTAAGCGATTCCTTTAACACTGTCAGTGAACTCATTAAAGTTCTCATCCTTAGCAACAAACTCATCAAATATATCTAAGTCATCTCTTCCGGCCTGCCTTCCGGCTACGAGAGCTTCTGTCCACTCGTCACCAACGGCAGATTCAGATAAGAGCTTACTGTAACTAGCAAAGTTTTGTTTAAGAACATCAACACGGTTCTTGGTAAAAAGTTCTTTTTGCTGCGCCGTAAGTTCAGGATGCGCGGCAAGAGTATTAACCATGTCTTCTTCGCGGGCAAATACTGCGGGATTCAGGACAGGGCCAAGAGCGGTTTTGTAAAGGTTCTTCCCTGCTTCAGACGGGTCTTGATGAAGTTTAAAAACTCCGCGCTTGGCTCCCTCATTGATAACGTGCGATTCATAAGCATCACGAACGTCTTTAGTATTGTAATTGGCTCCTGAGGCGTTCAGCTTCTCAGTGATATACTCAACAGTGCTATCAAAAGATTCGTGACTAGCTAAGAATATTCTTTGTTTTTCAGCGTTACTCTCTTCTGATTCAGCACCAATAAATGTCAATAGATCACTAACTCCACGAGTAATAGTGGCCCCTACAGAATCAAAAGCACTGCGGTCCTTTCTGGCGAGTTGGCGTGTGTGTCCAGTAACGTGTTCTGCAACAGAGGCGTCTTGTTGAGCTAACTGAGCGATACCTTCGGAGATCTCCGTAATCTTCTTGAATTTGTAAAGTTTAATATCAAGACCTGCAATAGGCGAAAGAAGCTTCTGAGCTACCAAGCCATCCTTAAATGATACACCACCAAGCTTAGAAGCTTTGATCGCCTGAGTCACGGTCATGTTCTCCGCAGCGTCACCAACTAATAGTTCGCGCTGACCTTCTTCATTAGTGACGTAAGCTAATGGGAGTTGGTTACTCTCTACTAAAGATCTTTTAACATCATTGTAACGGCGATTAACAATTTCTTCAGATCTTTCTTTAAGACCAGCTACTTTGTCTTGGAACGGCTTGACAGTCCCGCCAGCGGAGATGACTTCATCACCTGCTTTATAGTCAGTAAGGGTCTTCCAATCTTCTTCGTCGCTATTTATAGAAGAACGAACATACTCAAACTTCTCTTCAAACGACGGCTCTTTAGTAGCAGTAAGGGCTTGAATGCCCTCCTCATCAACTACGCCTAAATCAGATAACTTAGAATTCAGTGATCCACTTATCTCCTCTTCGACATTAGGAGTGTAGGCTCCTTGTTTGAGGTAACCCTCACGAACGTAATCCGAATACTGGACGTAGCTCTGAGGGTCTGCTTCAGCTAATTGATTCTCCTCTGACCAAACAGAAAAGGGTTTAAGTTCGGGCGGTTTGGGAGCCTCTGTGATTAGAGACTTATCGAAGTCGGTAAGGGAAGAATTCAAATCAGTCATAGCTGAAAAGGTTTGGGTTGTAGTTTAAGTGGTGTTTAGGTATTAAAGATTGTATTTACTGTGCTTGTCGTTTCAGGTCGGCCATATTGGCTAAAAAGCCTTTGCTGTTCTAAGACTTTCTCTAAAGTTTCTCTATAAAGATTTTCCGTATCATTTTCTGCTTTTTCTAAAACAGCAGCTTTATTTACAGTGATTCCGGATCTCCTCATCACGTCTATATAAGTCGCTGCTAGTTCTTGTTTATTAGCTTTCCCAATATCGAAACCTTTAGAGACTTGATTACTAATTTGTTTAATATCCCCCGCTGTAGGTGCAGTCATGTTTGACCAGTCTGTCTGCGTGGATTTAACAGTCATACCCCGTAATGCAGACTCATACGATTTAAAAGTAGAGGATGCTCTACCTATAGCCGCAGATTCGGCGGCTGCTGCTGCCTTATCGGATGCTGCTTTTGTTTTCGCAGCTCCTGCACTCTTATACGTTTGGGCAAGGCTCACATAGTCCTGTTCTTCTGGATCTATTTCTTCTCCAGCGGCAGCTATTATAGCGTCAACAGCTCCCACCTGAGCTAGCTGAGACATACGACCAAACTTTCGGGACTCCGCTTCTTTTTCTTTACGGTCTTCTTTTTCTTGGCGGATACGGTCTACGTTAATAGAATTACCTGCAAAGTTAAATAGATTACTAATAAGTGGGTTATGCTGTGCAGATGGTAGAAACTTCATCTGTAAACCAATCAAATCTTTAGTCGCGGTGTAAGAATCTTTTTCAGGATCAGACGTGATGCCCTCAATCTGATCCATCAAGTCGGGCAGCTTCTCCATGAAGTCAAGCTGAGACTTAGCCTTCTGCCTAGACTGCATTAAATCAAACTTCAACTTTTCGTTGGCAAGATCCTGCGCCTGCATAGACATAGCATGCGATTGCATCTTCATAGTATGAGCCTGCATCGGCATGATGACTTCCTGACGATATTTCATCGCTTGGTCGAAACCTCTCTCTCCCATCAGCATCGGGAAATACTGTTGGCGGAGTGGTGCGATGTCTTGATTATAATCGATGGCCATATTACCTTAATTTGTAGGACTTTCCGAAATCAGCTATTCTTTTACGTCGAGCCTGTTCCCTTTTCTGGATCTCAGATTGCTCTGCCTTTTTAGGCTGCTGTATCAAGTCGTTTGACTTTGGTTCTTCCATGCCCATTGCGTTAAACATATTTTTAGAACCTGACTCGATTTTGTTTTGCTTATTAGCTTCTTCAGCGGCTAACATTCGTGAATCCATTCTACTTTTTCGTAAAGCGGGTGTGTCGATAGAAGGCTCGTTCATACGGGCCGCCTCACCTAATAAAGCCATTCTTTGCGCAGCAGCTCCAGTCAGGCGACGAGCCGCACTACGAAACCTCCCACTAGCAGGTCCGATAGGGCGAGATGGTCGCAGGAGAGACGACCCACTCCCTGTCACGTAATTAGGGTCTTGCATCGCTTTCAACGCAGCGTTAGGTTCAGTCCCAAACTCTCTTTGATACATGACGTTTTGAGCTGCGGCTGCGGCTGCTGTGGGGTCTGGTGCTGGTTGGTCAAACAATCCTGTTCCGGTCTTAGCCTTCTTAAAAGAAAAAGGGGAGCCACGCTCACGGATTCTATTCCCTTCTAAGAACGTATCAAACTGAGATTCAGAAACTCCAGCCTCTGTTGCTCTTTGACGAGCCTGTTTTAGGAGGTCGGCGGTCAAAGCACCTCGTTTCGATAAGTCTTTAAGCTCGGAGGCGATACCTGTTTTTTTATCTATTTCAAGTTTTTTGTCGCGGGCGGCTGACGCGTCAAAAGCTGCGTCTAACTGAGCTTCAGCTTCATCATATGAGTCAAGGGGTTCCTCGGGTTCCTCATATTGTTTAAGGCGTGCTTTCCTCGCGGCGTCCTCTTCTTCACTTTTTTTTCTCCGCTCTTCAAAAGCCTTGGTCCTACCAGCCAAGATGCTACTTAACTTATCTCTTTGACCTTGAGAAGTTATACGGGAACTGCTTAATATATCCTTCGCTTCGGCATCTTTAGCCGCAGCATCTTTATAATATTTATTCGACATGATTACCAAAGTTTTTTGCAGGCCCAATAGCGTGCGGTTGTTTTGTCTTTTGCAGTTTTGCAGTTGTGTCTGGCTCTGAAGTTCGCCCGACGTTTGGGATTCTTGTGTTTTGTGAAGTCACTATAATCGCGATGACCAAAACCGACTTTTTTGATTTTATCTCCTTCTTTACCTAATACGACGAACTTCTTTTTAGATCCCTTCGGCGCACGCTTCGGCTTATTGAAACCCGCAAAAGTCTCTCCATGGTATTGGATACGGCCAGACGGGAGCCTTTTGAAACGCTTATTCGCCACAGGCAGAAGATACAGGTTTTAGGGAAAAGTGTCAATCTTCGGGATTCTGATAAAAAAAACTTTTCTCTATATACTTGAGTATTAATTGTATGTGTTATAAATACCCATAAGGTTTTGAAAAAGTTTTTAACTGAGTAAGCTGGTATCTGGATTATTGAGTGCGCCACTAAGACTCTTAATCGTAACCTGTTTCCTGTATCCCTTACCGTCTTCGTCTTTCGGTGGGTCAACAGCCACGAGTCCCAAACGCTGACGAGCGCAATCAAGAGCAAGAAACGCGGCATCAGCTAAGTCAGGTGACCTACCAAACCGAGCCTTGAACTCTGGCTTCGATTCGATTTTCACTCTGAGCGTGCCTGTTCCCTTTGTCATATCGTAGTTTCTGGCACA